>NPIF01000336.1_pt1 | contig 150181 bp, 130 predicted proteins | sample 8637461 | NCBI WGS metagenome assembly NPIF01 (sample SAMN07420641, study PRJNA396082) | bioreactor metagenome | isolation source: sample BR12 brine-fed electro-methanogenic bioreactor BR | place: Japan: Kochi | collected 2016-12-09 | reverse complement strand
AAGTCATATGAAATCTGCTATAACTCCCAGTGGAGAGTCTGCTTTCATTGGAAAGATGACGGTGCGGAAGATGTCGAAATCGTCGATTATCATTGAGGGGTGTTTGTCATGAAAAAACTGGACCCAATAACTCCAGGTGAAATTTTAAAAGAAGAGTTTTTAAAGCCTATGGGGCTAAGCCAATATCGCCTGGCTAAAGAAATTGGCGTTCCTGCACAGCGAATAAGTGAAATTATTGCAGGTAAACGTTCAGTAACAGCTGATACTGATTTACGTTTGTGTCGTTTTTTTGGTTTATCCAACGGTTATTGGTTACGTGCTCAAGCCGCTCATGATACAGAGGTTGCTGAAAGAACACTTGGTCCATCATTAAGCAAAATCAAACCTTATAAGGAATTTGTGGCCCAACAAGGCTGATTCAGACGACGGTTGAAGGCATGAACTTGCGGCATCTTGTGACAGAAACTTGTGACAGACTCATGAAAGGAGACCATCACCAGTTCGAGCACCCCCCGGGAGAGGATTAATCGGTAAGCTGTTCAACCGTCAGGTTCATTGCTTCGGCCAGCTTTTCCAGTGTACTGGTTCTCAAGTTTTTTTCCCATGGTCCAACCATCGCCGGCCTTTCCCGGTCAACCGATAGCGCTGGGTCGGGCTTCGCGGGGAATCCGGCTGCGTGCGCTCGATCCATCCGCCCTCCAGCGCCGGATTGAGGTAGTTGTTCCGAAATGTGGGACGGTGGGACAAGCCCATTGCCTCCATCAAATCGCTGCTGCCCAGCTCGGCGGCCCCGATGACACGGATCAGTGCCGCTACTTGGTCGGTTACTTGATCGGTTACTTGGTCGGCCTCCACGGCCTCGCTGAGGGCATCCTGCAATGCGGTCAGCATGAACTCGATAAATGGCGCAGCATCCGCCTGCTGGTCGGCCTCCGAAAGAACACGGTAATACGCCTCCTGGCGGTCCCGGATCACTGTCTCCACGGGCAGGTATGCCAGCAGCGGTTTCCAGTTCCGAAGAATCAGGGTCTGCCACAACCGCCCCATCCGTCCATTGCCGTCAGCAAAAGGGTGGATAAATTCGAGTTCATAATGAAAGACACTACCGGCCACCAGGGGATGCTCGTTCGTTTTTCTCAGCCATTCAAGCAGATCCGACATCAGTCCAGGCACGCGGTCTGCGGGTGGGGCCATATGTAACAGTCGGCCTCCACGAAAAATACCGACCCCCCCGGACCGGTACCGGCCTGTTTCATCCATCAAGCCCTGCATCAGTAATTCATGGGCCGTCAGCAGGTCTTTCCCGGCACGGGCATCCCACTTCTCCATGGCTTCATAGGCGGCAAAGGCATTGCGTACTTCCTGAATTTCACGGGGATGCCCCAGCACCCGTTTGCCGTCGATCACAGCGGTGACCTGTTCAACGGAAAGCGTGTTGTTCTCAATGGCCAGCGATGCCTGGATGGTCCGGATGCGGTTCTCCCGTCGAAGACGCGGGGTCAGGTTCTGTTCGGCCAGCACGGTGTAGCGGCCGATGGTTTCGCTGATCCCGGCAACCAGATTCACAATCGCCGGGGTGAGGGTGTATGGCGGTCGATAAACAGAATTCATCACCCACCCACCCCTGCCATAACGGCATTCAATATTTCTGTCTGTTTGCTGGTGGCCGCGTCGATCTGTTGCTCCATCACGCCGTCCGAAGCGATCCTGTTATGAAACAGAAACCCGTCCCCGTTGGAGCTGAACACAAACGGCACTTGCAGCATGTCGGCATAGCCCAAAGCCTGCTGCATGCCGTCACCAAGACTGTGGTTGTTGTCCTTGGCTTCGATAACGGCTATGGGAATGTTGGGCTTGTAGAACAGAACATAATCGGCCCGCTTGTGCCTGGCCCGGGTATGCAGCTTGCCCCGCACGATGATCCGCCCCCGGGTCAACGGGTATTCCTCCCTGACCTGGGTGGTGACATCCCAGCCTGCCCGGGCCAGGGCCGGTGTGATGTACTTGGTGCAGATATCTCGTTCGGAAAGTTGTTTTTTGTTCATCATGGATCTTTTATATAACAGGTCGCCGGGCAGGTGAAAAGCTGAAATGTGCGCCGCTTTTCCGAATTATCCGTTACGGCGGATACTATTTCAAAAATGGCTTTATCTGAAAATTAACTTCTGGTAAAGATTCAAATCAGGAAATTATTTATACCCCGCCATCTACGGTGGAAGTACGGATCATGATATCTCAACATGGTAAAAGGTACGGCGGATATGGCAAAGAGTAAAACAAAAAAAGATACGGCACTGGCCGAATTGATTGCAGCAGCACCGGATTAATCGGTGAGCTGTTCAACCGTCAGATTCATTGCGATGGCCAGCTTTTCCAGTGTACTGGTTCTAAGGTTGTCTGATTTTTCCATTTGGGACAATGCCGCCTGGCTGATCCCGGCCTTGGATGAGCCACATTAAAATACCTGACCACTTTACAAGTATTGAAAACTTTATCATTGACTTTGTTACAATATTTGTGTTAAATATACATGACTTTATACCAATAGTCAAATGAGGCGCCAATGTTTAAAAGGGATATTTTAAAAACATTATCAGGATGGGCACAAAAAAAAGAGCGGAAACCATTGATCCTGAGAGGCGCAAGACAAGTGGGAAAAACGACGGCCATTCACCTTTTTTCAGAACGATTCGATCAATATCTGTATTTGAATCTTGAAATAAATGAGGAACGGAAAATCTTTGAGCAGGATTATCCCATTGAAGAATTGTTACAGGCTATTTTCTTTTATAAAAATCAGGTGAAGCATGAAGGTGACATTTTATTATTCATAGATGAAATTCAGGCTTGTCCTTCAGCTGTTCCCTATCTTAGATACTTTTATGAAGCTTTTCCCGATCTATACGTTATTGCAGCCGGATCTCTTTTAGAGACACTTATTGATACCCATATCAGCTTTCCTGTCGGCAGAGTGGAATATCTTGTGATGAAACCTTTGAGTTTCAGAGAATTTTTAAGTGCTTTATCCGAAACAGCCAGTCTGGACATTCTCGCAAAAAGCATCCCACCCCCTGATTTCGCACATGATCGGCTGATGAAATTATTTCAAACCTATTCAATCATTGGGGGCATGCCGGAAATTGTTGAAAAATATTCCGACCAAAAAGATATCATAGCACTCAACAGTATATTTGAGAGCTTGATTGTTTCTTATCTTGATGATGTTGAGAAGTATGCTCGAAACAGCACAATGGCTAACGTAATTCGTCATGCCGTTTCAAATTCATTCTATGAAGCAGGCAGCAGGATTAAATTTCAGGGTTTTGGCAATTCCAACTATAAATCAAGGGAAATGGGGGAAGCATTAAAATTATTGGAAAAAGCGATGTTGATTTACCTTTTATACCCTTCGTCCTCGGTCAAGCCTCCTTTGCTGCCAAACATAAAAAAGTCGCCAAGACTCCAGGTTCTTGACACAGGAATGCTGAACTATTTTGCCGGATTTCAAAAAGATCTGTTTGTATCCGGTCGTATTGATTCTGTCCATCAGGGGAAAATAGCAGAACATATTGTCGGACAGGAACTTCTCGCTGTTCAAACATCCCCTTTATTCAAACTGCATTTTTGGAACCGGGATAAAAAACAGTCCAATGCCGAAGTTGATTTCCTGATTCAATATGAGGGGTTACTCATACCCGTTGAAGTAAAATCGGCTGCAACGGGTCGGTTACGCTCTCTCCATCAGTTCATGGACCGCGCACCCCATAGATATGCCGTGAGGATTTATTCCGGACGAATAGAGATTAATCAAGTTAAAACTCTCAATGGTAAAGCGTATTCCCTGCTGAACCTCCCATTTTATTTAACTGGTTCTATCTCAGAATATTTAAAATGGATGATATCCAATGACAGTCCCCTCAGTTCTGGTTAAATCTCCAATCGCGATATGATCTCGATTTTCAGACAATATCGACAAATTATTTTCAGCATGGTATTAATGAAAATATCTGTTAAGGGATAATCGCAAAAAGGGGTGAATTATGGGCAAGCAAACAGTTTTAATCGTTGATGATGAACCGGATTTTGTAATGATGCTTAAACATACCCTTCAGGATGAAGGATATACCGTAGAAGTTGCCTACAATGGGGTCGAAGCCATTGAAAAGGTAAAGAAAAGCCCGCCGGATGCCATTGTACTGGATATCATGATGCCGGAAAAAGATGGCTTCCAGGTATGTTCCGAGCTTAAAAACGATGATAAGTATGCGGATATTCCAATTATTGTACTCACTGCGGTTTCAGACCATGTCAGCACAACACAGTATTCCCATTCCCAGGCGGTGGATATGGAGGCAGATGATATTCTGTTCAAACCGGCATCCTTCGAGGAGATCCTGGAGAGCATCAGATCGCTTTTAGCGTAAAGTGACTTATTCAGTTTCTCCGGTTTGGGCATTGCAGGGTAAAATTACCGTAAACAGGCTGCCATGGCCCGGCTCACTTTCCACATGAATACTGCCCTTCAAAGAGTCAACCAGTGATTTAACGATTGTAAGCCCCAGGCCGGTTCCATTAATGAAACGGGTGTTGTCATCTTTCACCCGGTAGAATTTCTCAAAAAGCCGGGGCAGATGTTTCTTTTCAATGCCGAACCCGTTGTCTTTTACTCTTACCCGGACATTCTCGCCGCTGATATCCATTGTTACGGATATTTTCCCCCCTTCCGGGGTGTATTTTATGGCATTTGTGATCAGATTGCCAAAAATGCTTTCAAGCGTTAAGGGGTCACAGACCAGGGAGGGTGTTTTTGTATCCGGCAGTGTCAACTCGATGGACTGGTTCTTCTTTTTGGCCTGGATCTCCTGGAATTCGACGATTTTTTTGATAATATCTTCCACATGCACGTTGACCGGCTCCTGGCATTCTTTACCGGCCTCGATCCTGGAAATATCAAGAAGATCACTGATCAGAGAGATCAAGCTTCTGGTTTTGTCTCTGGCACGGCCAAGCAGATACTGGTTGTTTTCAGATTTAACCGATTCACCTGATTTTTCTGAATCACTGGCCTTGATCACCATGGCAAGCTGATCATGAATGACAGACAGAGGGGATCGAAGCTCATGGGACACCCGGGCCACAAACTCGGATTTCAGCCGTTCAAATATTTTCAAATCCGTAATGTCAGAGAGCGTCACCACCGCCCCCATGCATTTGGCATCCTCGTTTAAAACCGGCCGGCCCTCGGCAAGGATATACCGCTGTTCGGGCAACACAAATTCATGGGAAGTATCTTTATCCGCTTTGTAATGGCCTGTTGAAATTTTTATTATGTAATCGCACAACCCTTTATCTTCAATGCACAGCTCGATATTTTTACCCAGACAATTATCCTTGCCCAGGTTGAGACATTTTTGAGCCACAGGGTTCATCAAAACGATCTGACCCTGGGTATTGGTCACCAGAAGGCCGTGGGGCAGGGTTTCAATAATCGTACGGATACGGCTTTGTTCCGTTTCAAGGGCAATCAGATTTTTCTGCTGTTCCCGTTTGAGCGCATCTGCCTCCAGCGTCAGCTGCAGGGTTTCAAATGCCCTTTTAATGACAATTCTCAGTTCGTCCGGTGTAAACGGTTTTGAGATAAAATCATATGCCCCTTTTTTCATGGCTTCAACAGCGGCCTCAACGGTGCTGAATCCTGTAATCATGATCACCAGAACAGAGGCAAACTGTTCCTTGATCTTTGCCAGGACGTCAAACCCGTCCATGCCGGGCATTTTAATATCACACAGGACTAAGTGAATATCTTCGTTTTCAAGAATCCGTAACCCGTCAGGTCCATTTTCCGCACAGAACACCTCATACCCCATCCGGGAAATAATCCATTGACACCCATCCCTGATATCCTTTTCATCATCGATTACCAGTATTTTAGGGATCGTTTCTTTACCTGCCATGACCTGGTCCTTTCATATCCGGTGGTGACAACAACAATTCAATCACAAATGACGTGCCGGAACCCACGGTGCTCTCCGCATAAATCTTTCCGCCATGTTCCTCAACAATCCGGTAGGCCAGACTCAATCCCAGGCCGGTTCCTTTTCCCGGCGCCTTGGTGGTGAAAAACGGATCAAACACTTTTAACAGCATGTCATCCGGTATGCCGGGCCCTGTGTCTGCAATTTCAACAAACACCTTGTCTTTTTTCGGTGACACCCAGCAGGACAACGACAGATCGCCCGTGCCTTCCATCGCATCGGCGGCATTCAGTATGATATTCATAAACACATGTTTGATCTTTTGACTGTCAATCGGCACCAGGGGAGTGTTTTCATCAAAATCCTTATGAATCGTGATATTCTGAAACAAAGCCTGGTCTTTAACAAGCAAAAGCGTTTGTTCCAATATCTCCCGGATATCCTGGGGGTGTATTTGATTGTCTGTCTTTCTTGCGAATGTCAGTAATTCCTTTACGATAGATGTGCATCGTTTTGCATTGTCAAGAATCCGGTTGAGATGTTTGACCGCATCTTCCGGCAGCGGGTATTCTTCCATGACCATTTGAGTAAACAGGGTGATGCCGCTCAACGGGTTGTTTAACTGGTGAGCAACCCCTGCTGCCAGTTCTCCGATGGAAGACATTTTTTCCGCCTGGAGCAGCTGGGCGTTTGTCCGCTCCAGTTCCGCCTCGATTTCAAGGGTTTCCCTTAAATCATGAAAAAAGCCCAGTGTGGCGACCTCTTTTTCGCCGTCATAGACAATCGCGGCATTCAGGCTGATTGGAATTTTTTCTCCGGTTTTTTTTTGAATCTCCGTCCGAAAGAATCGTAAGGTTCCTTTTTCTCCATACTCATCGCTTCTGAGCAGTTTCATGATATTCACTGCACCGTCACCGGGATAAATTTTCCGAATATCGAGTTTGCCGATCACCTCACCCGCTTCATATCCTGAAATGCCACATGCCGCGTCATTGAAAATCAGAATCTCCCCCGTCATATCCGAGGCAATGATGCCATCCACGGCACTTTTAATCAAATTGTTTAAAAAAGAATTGGACTGTTGAAGTCTTTCTTCCATCTTTTCCATGGTTGACATGGGAAAGTCCAGTACGGCAATGGCAGAAATGGTTCCCTTTGAAAACATGGGGTATGAATACAGACAGGATGATTTTTCAAGGGACTTGATGCCCTCAAGTCCTGTTCTTCCGGCAGGCCTGCCCGTTTTGAGAACCTGTTTGACAAGGCATCCGGGACAGGGAGAATTCCGTCCATGCAGCGCCATATGGCAGAATTCCCCGGTACGCAAACCAGACGCGGATCTTTCAGAATGATGATTAAAGGACAATACTTTCCAGTCCGGCGAAATGACAATGATCGAGCGTTTAAGTGAATCAACGGCATCGATCAAAAGATCTTTTTCATTCTTGGTCCGCATATGCTGTCAATTATATTCTCCCGGAATCGATTATTCAACTTAAAATAAACCTGCGGCAGTTACACCTCCGGCCTGGGGAGGACGTTGGCCCTTTCGGCAATTTCAGGCACCCGGTGCTCCCACTCAATGGCCATGAGATGCACGCCGGCCACCCCTTTCATCTCTTTAAACTCCTCGATCTGCTCACAGGCGATCTTGATTCCCTCATCAGCGACCTGATTTCTCTTCACTCCCTGGAGACGTTTGATTATTTCATCGGGGACGTCCATACCCGGGACCTTGGCTTTCATATATTTGGCCATGGCAATGTTTTTCAAAGGCGTCACGCCGGCAAGGATATACACTTTTTCCGTCAATCCCATCTCATTGGCCTGTCTGATCCATTCCCTCATTTTTGTCATGTTGTATACACACTGGGTCTGGATAAAATCCGCACCAGCCGCCACTTTTTTGGCCAGGCGGTGAACGCGCCATTCAAAGGGTTCGGCAAAGGGATTGGCAGCGGCACCGATGAACATTTTTGGCGGCATATCAATATCCGCCCCCCCTAAAAATTTACCTTCATCCCTCATTTTTTTGATCATTGCGATCAGCTGCATGGAATCAATATCAAAGACACCTTTGGCATTGGGATGATCACCGAACTGCTGATGATCCCCTGAAATACATAACATGTTCCTGAGCCCCAGCGCATAGGCACCGATCACATCCGCCTGCATGGCCAGACGGTTTCTGTCCCGGCACACCATCTGGTAGACGGGTTCAATGCCTTCGTTCATGACAACCAGTGCTGTGGCCCAGCAGGACATGCGGACCATGGCTCTCTGGTTGTCCGTAATATTGACCGCATCCACCATCCCTTTGAGCGGGGCTGCTTTTTTTTTAATGATATCCACATTTGCCCCCCGCGGCGGCCCGAGCTCACCCGTGAAAGCAAAATGCCCTGCCCGCAATATTTTCTCAAAACTGCCTGCCGAGTTCATGTCGCTGTTTTCCATGTTTTTGAATCCTTTTTGCACGTTCTTTTATTCTCTGTCATATTGCGGATAAACGCCCTGGCTGCGGCATATCCTTCTTGCCAGCGCCAGCATATCAGGTATGTCGATACCAATCGGACAATAACATCGGGTACACAGCACACACCGTTCCCAGACCAGCTCCCTCATCTCACCCAGATCCTGTTTGTCAACGTTTCCTTTTTTTTTGTACAATACCCCCACGGAATTTAAAAACTTGTATGACGGCATGTATTTCGGGTCTTTGTTGTGTCCCATAAACAGAAAGCAGCTTTCCGCGCAAAAAGAGCAATGGGCGCACGCCTTTAAGGACAATGTCATTTTTGCCTTTTTTTCGTCCAGTATGCCCCGAATTTCATCGCTGTTGACTCCTGCGGTATTTTTTTTTCTGAACATTTTCGGTTCTCCGGTCCCTGCAACGTTACCAGTGTTTCCTGGTATTGCCGAAACTATACTCGCCCGCCACATTGAAACGGACAATAATCATGTAAATCATATGAATCATCTTTGTAAACGGCACGGCCATCAGCATGAGTTCGCCGGATAAAATATGCAGAGAAATCAAAAGCCTGTAATTGGAAAACACCTGGTGATATGCCAGATACCCCGTGACAAAGGGGGCGGCGGCAAGGCCGAGCAGTAAATAATCCTCATAACTTGTAATAATTCTTACCCGTTCAAAAAACAGCCTCCGGAATAAAAAAACCAGGATGCAGAGAATGACGATCCCGGTCAACAAATCCGACACATCTTCCGGCAGGGAAACCATGCTGATCCCAAAGGCATTGTCCAGCAATATATTGTGCGCCAGCAAAAAAACCGGCACACCGATCAGAAGGACATGGAAAACGGTGGTAAAAATCGTCATGAACGGTTTCACTCCGGCAATGGAAACCTTGAACCACACGATCCAGTCTTTTTTATCCGGAATTTTTTTCTTTGGGCTCTTTTTAAACCCGCCTTTTTGAATCCAGCGCTTCCTGCCCCGGTCCAGGGCCAGATGACTGGCCCCCGGCCTGTTGATAATCTTCCCCGGTCCGGGTTCGAGTTTTTCTATCGGCTGTTCCTTGAGCAAAGACATAAACCGCAGCACCTGAAACACCACCCCGCACAGAAAGACGGCAAAAGAGATCCACACCATGGGGCCTCTGATGAAATCATACAGAAATGTCCAGGATAACACCGTTGATAATGCCATAATGATCTTCCCTCTATCCTAAGCGAGATACCTTCTCTCATAGGGTTCCTGGATAATCGTTCTGGGGGACTGGTTCTGCCATTCCATGTGGGGGCGGACTTTTAAAATATCCTCCAGACGATCCTGGTCTTTCAGCCGTCTGTAGATATCGAGCCACGCACAGGGGATTTCATTACTGATTTCACAATGGTCTCCATTGGTTCCGCCGCAGGGGCCGTTGAAAAGCCCTTTGGCGCATCTGGTCACAGGACAGATGCCGCCCGTATACCCCAGAACGCAATGACCGCAGGCACGGCATCTTTCCTCGTACATGCCCAGGTCCCTGTCAATCCCGATTGACACCGTATTCACAGCGGGATGGACCGGTATCTTTGAAAACCGCCTGGCCATGAGCTGCGCACCGGCGCCGCACGCCATGGAAACAAGGCAGTCATAGTCAGCCACTTTGCTGTCCAGCTCCTTTAAAAAAGAATCATTGCACTGGCGCTCAACCGTATACCCGTCGATCCGCTTCTTGATTCCTGCTTTTTTCAGATGAACCTTCAGCTCGGCGTTCAATGCGTTCACTTCTTTCTGCCCCCCCACAAGGCACACGGAAACGCATCCGCCGCATCCCACATTTAAAATGTTTTCATACCCGTTAATGGCATCCAGAATTTCCTGAACGGGCTTTCTTTCTGCTTTGACCACTTCCTGCCTCCATGCTTTGTCATATCATCTAATTGTAATGCCGGGATCAGATCCTTTAAGATCATTGCACTGTTAAAAAAAACATCACGGGGCGCTCTCCTGTTTTTCAAGAATATGGCATTCTCCGCAAAGGGTCGGCCCGGTTGGTTCAGACGTCAGACGGTAATTATTATGGCACCCCATGCACTGATAATGAAAGGCCTGTGTCGTGTCGATTTCAGACCGGGAATCATGGCACGAGGCACACAGAATATCCGGGTTGCCCTCAAAAAGATCCGCGTCATCCAGAACATTTTCTCCATTTTCCATATCATGATGGCAGTCCAGACAGTCAAAGTCATACATGTGAAACTCATGGTCGAATAACACAGGGCCGCGATTTTTTCCTCCGCTGAATTCCAGCACTGCATTATACGCATACACGCCTGACACAAAAAATACACAGACAAATGCTAGGACAATTGTTTTCATAGACAGTCATCTTCATTCAGTATGGTTATAAAAATTTTGACTTTATAATCTTTCGCACTTTAATGCAAGTCAATCGAACCGCGCAACGCCACGGTTTCGTATTTCCTTCCGACCGGCCGGCAGACCGCCGCCCCCAGCAGCAGGGATGACGCTGCCCCCCTTGTTTGACAAATTCCTGAAAAAATGCTCCTATGACCATTGAGCACTCGATAACCGGTCATTTTTCAAATACAATTGAAAACAGGTGCCCCATGAAAAAAATAGTCATTTTTCTCAGTATGGTTTTTCTTCTGTCAGTCACATCTGCATGGGCTGACGACGAATTTGAGGCACTGTTTGCCGGTCAGCAGACCGTTGACGGCAGCAACGCCCTGGCCGTCACGTTTTCTGAACCGGTTGACACCCGGCAGAACCTGGCACCCTATTTTTCCGTGCTGGCCTCAGACGATACGCCTTTGGAAGGATCATGGGTCATTTCAAAAGATCCCCAGATCCTTTATTTCACCAATATCGAACCGGCGAACCAGTATACCATTGTCATTCTCAAAGGACTGAAAGCCGCATCCGGCAGCCGTCTTGAAACAGCAAGAGAATTTTCAGTGACCACCCGGGAGATCACCCCGGCCATCAGTTTTGCAGACAAAGGGTTCATTCTGGCCTCCCGCTTGAACCAGGGACTGCCGGTCATCTCCATGAACATCGATAAGGCGGATATCGATTTTTTCAGGATCAAACCCGGTTTTATCGATGAGTTCCGCAGCGATTTTGCCGGCACGGAACAGATGTACCACCACTACAGCGGCACCCTGAAACAATATGCCGATCTGGTGTATACGGGCCGATGGGATATCCGGATCAAAAAGGATTTGCGGACCGAAGTCAACCTGCCCGTGAACACCATCGAACCCCTATCCACCCCCGGCGTGTATTTTGCCGTGCTCAGGGGGGCCGGACACTATGACTACAGCATGAGCTGCACCTGGTTTACCATCAGTGATATCGGGCTGCACGCCAGGCGCTATCAGAACCGGGTGCAGTTCCAGTCCCAGAGCCTGGAAACGGCGAAGCCCCTGGAAAACGTCACCATTGACGGATATGATACCGACGGCAACGTCCTGTTTGACACGAAAACGGATTCGGACGGCCTGGCGGTTGAGAACGGCGCGTTTGAAGACCTGGCCTATGTCATCGCCCGGTCCGGTGACAGCGTCAGTATTCTGCCCATGAACGCGCCGGCCCTGGATCTGAGCGAGTTCCGTACGGCCGTGGAACCCTTCCGGCCGGTGGATCTGTATGTCTACGGTCCCAGAGACCTGTACCGCCCGGGGGAAACCCTGACATTGAACGGTCTCTTACGAAATCAGGATGGAGAGATGGCGGCCTGTATCCCTGTTTCCGGCAGTGTCATCCAGCCCGACGGCAGGGTTGTGCATGAATTCACCTGGAAAGGCCGGGACCTGAACTATTTTCATTATAACTACACCCTGCCGTCCGATGCCCTGACCGGCCGGTGGCGGATCGCATTCAAACGGGCCGGAGCGGATCTGAAAGAATACGGGTTCATTGTGTCCGATTTTCTGCCGGAAAGAATGAAACTGACGGTCAAAAACCCGGAAGGACAGGCAGACATCCTTGACAGGAAAGCATCCGTATCCATTGAAGTGAAAGGGGATTATCTGTATGGGGCCCCGGCTGCCGGCGGCAAAGCCGATGCGGCCATCCGGCTCGCACCGGCAAGGGAACTGTTCCGGGAAAAATGGCCGGGATATGAGTTCGGGGATGCCGCCGTCACCTGGTCCCAGTCCTATAAAACCGACCCCGTTACCCTGGATGACGACGGAAAAGCCCGGCTGACCATTGACAATGAATGGAAAGACAGTGACATCCCGCTGTGGCTGACGGCCGATATCAGCCTGTATGATTCAGGGGGAAGGCCCGTTGTCCGGACAAAATCATGGCAGATCTGGCCGGCGGACCCCCTGGTGGGGATCCGTCTGCCCGCGGAAAACAGCCAGGTGCCCGGCAACAGCACGGCACGGCTTGACATCATCGCCGTGGACAAACACGGCGAAAGAACCTCCATTGACGGACTTGAGGCCGTGGTCATCAGGGAACACCGGGAATATTACTGGGAATACCGCAATGACCGGTGGCAGTGGCACCATACCAGCCAGTTCTATCCCATTGACCGGTTCACACTGGATGTGGACACCACCGCCCCGGCATCGGTTTCCATACCGGTCGAATGGGGCGGATACCGGCTTGAAATCCGCAACAGGGAAACCGGGCTTGTCTCCAGCAAAAGCTTCTGGGCCGGATGGCTGCCGGAAGGCCCCGCTTCCGGACAGCCTGCCAACCGCCCGGACAGGGTGGATTTAACCCTGGACAAACCTTTTTACCGTGCCGGAGACATCGCAAAAATCACGGTCACACCACCTGAATCCGGTTCCGGGTATCTGTTTGTGGAATCCGATACCAATCTGATCACCCTGCCCGTTACCGTTCCCGCGGAAGGAAAAACCTTTGAAATCAACATCGATCCCTCATGGAACCGGCATGACCTGTATGTGTCCGCAGTGATCGTGCGCCAGGGAAAACAGCGCACCCACACCCTTCCGAAACGGTCCATCGGCCTGGTCCCGCTGCGGCTGGACCGAAGCGACCGGAAACTGGACGTGACCATCGATGCACCCGACACCATCGAACCTGATCAGACCATGGATATCCCGGTCCGCATTTCCCATGCGGACGGCAGCACGCCCAAGACAGCCTGGGTCACCCTTGCGGCCGTTGATGCGGGCATCCTCAACCTGAGCCGGTTTGAGACCCCGGACCCCCATGCCTTTTTTTTCCAGGGCCGGAAATACAGCCCCCAGATGCAAGACCTTTACCAGGACCTGATCGAGCCCGGTAAGGGAGAATGGGCAAGGCTCCGGTTCGGCGGTGACATGGCCGCCCTGGCACGGGGGGGCGATAAACCGGCCACGGATGTCCAGATTGTGAGCATCAGCAAACAGGCCGTTGAGATCGACGAAACCGGCCATGCCGTGTTTGCCGTGACCATCCCGGAGTTCAACGGGCGCCTGAGGATCATGGCGGTGGCACACACGGACCGGGATTTCGGGTCTGCTGACAGGGACCTGACCGTGGCCTCCCCGCTCGTGACCCAGATCACCATGCCCCGGTTTCTGTCCATGGGAGACAGGGGCAGCCTGGCCGTGGATCTCCACAACCTGACGGACAGCCCCCAGAAACTGGACCTGGAAATGACCCTGACCGGCCCGGTGCAGCTGCTGGGACAGACCACCCATTCGCTGACACTGGCGCCGAAACAGAAAGAAATGCGCATCTTCACGGTCCTGGCCGGACAGGAGATCGGCCGGTCCGATATCTTGTTGACCGTGGACGGGTTAAAAACCGATGGACAGGACAGGCGGATCCAGCGGTCCTGGTTCATTGAAACCCGGCCGGCCTGGCCTGCCGTGTCCCGGATCTTCAGGCCCGCGCTGTCTGAAGGGGAAAGCTTTGACATCAGACCGGAGCGGATGGCGCACCTGATGCCCGGCACCATCGGTGTCCAGGCGGTTCTGAGTACGTCTCCGCCCATCGATATCGCCGGGCATGTCACCCGGCTGGACGCCTATCCCTATGGATGTCTGGAACAGACCGCCAGCGGCGTGTTTCCCCATGTGCTCCTGTCTGCGTCCGACTTTGCGCAACTGGGCATCCGCCGGTCATCCCCGGACGAAACCGACAGAAAAATCAGAACCGGCATTCAGGGCCTGCTGGAAAAACAGAAATCCAGCGGCGGGTTTGGATTGTGGCATGCCAACAGCCCGGAAAGCTTCTGGCTGACGGCCTATGTCACGGATTTCCTCCTCTATGCCGGCCAGGCCGGTTTTGAAGTGCCGCCCAAACGCCTGGAAAACGCTCTGGAACGCCTGGCCACCTATGTGAGGCGCCCGGCAACGGTGCGGCCGGCCCCGTATTCTTCCGCCCGGCATGAAAGGGCCGCAGCCCGGGTATATGCGGCGTTTGTCCTGGCAAGGGTCCAGCAGCTGAGTCTGGGCGATGCCAGGGCCCTGTACCGGGACGAAATGGATGACCTGCCGGGCCTGCTCGGACAGATCCAGGCCGGGCTGGCCCTCTGTCTGTCCGGAGACCCGGCACAGGGAGGAAAGATCATTGACAGGGCCATTGACCAGGCCTCTGAAATTCAGCGGGATCCCCACCTCTTTTGCGGCGACTACGGCAGCCGGGTCAGGGATTTGGCCGCATCCTATTTTCTGATCTCCCGGTTTTTCCCGGAAGCGGAAAATGCCGGCCGTCTGCTGGTGCTGCTCCAGCAGGAACTGGTTGAACGGGAATGGCTCAGCACCCAGGAACAGAACGCCCTGGTCATGGCCGGCAGCATCCGGCTGACACACCCCGGAAAACCCTGGTCGGCCACTGTTCTGGCAGGGGACCGGCAGAAAGACCTGGAACAGGACACCCCGGCCCGGATGGTCAGCCTGAACGGGGAATCCGCCACGGGATTTACCGTCACCAACACCGGAACCGACACTCTGTATCTGTCTGTGACCCTGGCCGGATATCCCGGTCAAATGCCTGAAAAAGAAAGCAGCGGTATCCGGATATCGAGGCGCTACCTTTCCCCGGGCGGTGATCCCGTGGATGTATCAGAGCTTACATCCGGCGACCGGATGGTCATCGAGCTTGCGTTTGAAGCACAGAAAAGAGCGCCGGACGGGCTGCTCGTCGATCTGCTGCCGGCCTGCCTGGAGCTGGAAGATCCCAATCTTTCCGGCAGCATGGTCATTGACGATGTCCGGGTGGATGGGCAGCCCATTGCCTCCTGGCACAAACAACTGGACCTCCGGCATACAGAATACCGGGATGACCGGTTTGTGGCAGCCGTCAACATCCCGGAGAAAACCCCCCTGCGGATTTTTTATCCGGCCCGGATAGTCACGCCGGGAGAGTTTCTGGTGCCGCCTCCCCTGGCCGAGGACATGTACAAACCGTTTATCCGGGGCATCGGAGACACCCCGCCCCTGATCCGGGTCCAGAACCCATAATACTTATAACTGAACACTTTCATATAATCACCCATGCTCCGGCGCACAAAAAAAAGACTCCCGGCGGCGGCAGTTGCTGCCGCCGCCATGATCCTTTGCCTGGTGGTACTGGATTTTGTGTTTCCGCTCCGGCTGGAAGACCGGCCCGGGTCAACGCTGATTTTGGCCGGAGACGGGACCCCTTTGAGGGCGTTTGCCGATGAAAACGGGGTATGGCGGTACCCCACAGACCCTGCGTCCGTCTCACCACTCTATATCCAGGCGCTTCTGACATACGAAGACCGGTGGTTTCATTACCATCCCGGAGTGAACCCGTTCGCTTTTTTCAGGGCCCTGATACAGAACATCCGGGCCGGCCGGATCGTGTCCGGGGGTTCCACTTTGACCATGCAGGTGGCCAGGATTCTCTATCCTAACCGGCGCACGCTGGCCGGCAAGATGACACAGATATTGAGGGCGCTCCAGCTCGAGACGCATCTGTCAAAAGAGGAAATTTTGACCCTGTACCTCAATTATGCCCCGTTCGGCGCCAATATCGAAGGAGTCCAGACCGCCGCTTTTACCTGGCTGGGGAAAAAAGCGGACCGGCTTTCCCATGCCCAGGCAGCGTTGCTGGCCGTGCTCCCCCAGGCACCCAGTTTTTACCGGCCGGACCGCCACCCGGAACGGGCACGGATGGCCCGGGACAAGGTGCTGGACCGGATGGCTGAATTCGGGGTGTGGTCCCCGGAACAGGTCGAGGCCGCCAAAAAGGAAACCGTGGCGGCATTCCGGTTCCACCAGCCCCTGGATGCCCCGATTCTCGCCAGACGGCTGTTTTCGTCCGCCCGTGGCCGCACACTTCTGCACACAACCATTGACTATGATCTTCAGCGCCATCTCCAGGGCATGGTCATGGATTATGTCGCCACGCTCGGAGAACACCAGTCCGGCGCCGTCATGGTCATGAACCTTCAAACGCTCGAGGTGGTCGCCTATGTCGGCTCCGCAGACTTTGCCAGTAAGGCCGGAAACGGCCATGTGGATATGGTCCGGGCCGTCCGGTCTCCCGGTTCCACGTTAAAGCCTTTTTTATACGGCATGGCCCTGGATGAAGGTATCATTCATTCCCACTCTCTGTTGATGGATACCCCCAGGTTCCGGAAAGAATACGCCCCGGAGAATTTCTCCCAGGGGTTTTCCGGACCGGTCACGATGACCCAGGCATTGAGGCGCTCCCTGAATGTTCCGGCCGTGCAGGTTCTGGAAGCATTTGGGCCGCAGACTTTTCATGACCGGCTGGTCAATGCCGGCGCCACGCTGAATGTGTCCGGGCGGCCCAACCTCAGCATGGTGCTCGGCGGGCTGGGCACCAGCCTTGAATCCACCCTGATTCTCTATTCGGCCCTGGCCCGGGACGGCCTGACGGGCATGCCCAGGCTGCTCAAGAGTGATCCGGTCCGGGAGCGGTATCTCATGTCCGAAGGCGCGGCCTGGATCATCAGCCAAATCCTTTCCCAGCCCATGCCGGGATTTGAAGGGATCAGCCGCCTTTCAGGCCGGACCCCCATGGCGTGGAAAACCGGGACGAGTTACGGCTTCAGGGATGCCTGGGCATTCGGCATCATGGGAAAGTACGTCGCAGGCGTCTGGGTGGGACGGCCGGACGGGACCCCCTGTCCCGGGCAGTACGGCGCCGCCACGGCCCTCCCCCTGCTGCAACGGGTGTTTGAAAGCCTCCCGCTGTCTGATTTCAGGAAAAAACGGCCGGATTCCGTCACAATGGCCCAGATCTGCTGGCCCCTGGGCACAATGAAATCCCGGACAAAAGGAAATTGTTTTGTCACCCACGATGCCTGGATTCTGGATCATCAGGTCCCGTTGACCTTGAACCCGGACGACGCGCCTGCAGCCACCCTTTCGCACACCTTCTGGGTGGATGCCCTCAGTCGGCGGGCCAGACCGTCCTGCGGCGGAATCAACACCGTCACCCGGTCCGTATGGCCCGCGGCTGCCGAGCCCTGGCTTCCCCGATCCTGGAAGGCCCAAAACCTGATCCCCGAAGCCTCCCCGGACTGCCCGGATATTGCCCCTTTGACCGGTTCCCGGATCCACATCACCTCGATCTTTCCGGGCAGTATCATTTCCAGGCCGCCCGGACAGACCGCCATCCCGGATATCCCCCTTTCCGCCCTGGGCGGCAGCGGCCGGCTGTACTGGTTCCTGAACGGCAAACCCATCGTTGTTCTCCCGGCCGGCAGCACCGGCGCCATTGCGCTCCCATCCCCCGGAGCCTATCAGCTGGCCGTGGCCGATGACAAGGGTAACGTGGATATGATCCGTTTTAACGTCGTGTCACTGGATTAGATGTAAAGCGGTTTTTGATTCTCAGACGCTTTCCCGGCTTGACCCGGACATTTTTTTCTCTATAATGCCCCCATGTCTTCGAACCGGCTTGAACAGATCAAAGGGTTTCACAAACTGCCCCCGGATACCCGGAAATGGCTGCAGACGATTGCGGGCATCCATGGATTTTCCTTTCAGCAGCAGCGGCTTCTTGTGGAATACAGCCAGGACATGTACTGCTGGGACATGGGCGGACTTGACCGGTTCTACCGGCCGGACAGCCTTGGGAATACGGCCGGAAAACAGGCGGCCGCAAAGATATTCCACCAGCTCAAATCCGGATATGATGCCTTGAAAAAAAGCCCGAAACAGTATGAGAACGGGCCGGTGTTTTCAACAGCAGAACAACCATTTCCCCCGGAACAGATGGTGGAAACAGCGCTTCAGGGGGCGATCATGGGCACCTGTCCGGTGGCTTCAGAAAAGACCCGCTGCTGCAACCTGAAAACCCTGGATGCGGTCCAGCAGTGCGGATTTGACTGCAGCTACTGTTCCATCCAGTCTTTTTACCACAACAGCCGGGTGCGGTTTATCCGTGATCTGGACCGTCATCTGGCAGGCCTGGACCTGGATCGGGATACGCCGATGCACATCGGCACGGGTCAGTCATCCGATTCTCTGATGTGGGGAAACCGGTTCGGCCTTCTGGACAACCTGACCCGGTTTGCTGAAAATCATCCCAACGTGGTCCTTGAAATGAAGTCCAAAAGCAGCCGGATCGATTATTTTCTTACCCATCCGCCCCCGTTTAACATGGTGTTCACCTGGTCCTTGAACACCCCTGCGGTGATCACGGCCGAAGAAAAGGGAACCGCCTCCCTGGAACAGCGAATACAAAGCGCCAGGCGGCTGGCCGACGCCGGAATCCCCGTCGGGTTTCATTTTCACCCAATGGTCTGGTATGACGGATGGGAAGCCGGGTATCATGCCATTGTCTCCCAGCTGACGGACACATTTTCCCCCGATGAAGTGGTCATGGTGTCAATCGGCACCCTGACTTTCATCAAACCGGTCATCCGGCGTATCCGTGAACGCATGGCCCGGACCCGGATCCTGCAGATGCCCCTGACAGACTGTGCCGGCAAACTCAGTTACCCATTTGAAATCAAAAAAACACTGTTTTCCACTCTTTTTCAGGCATTCCCTGACAACTGGAAATCATCGGTGTTTTTTTACATGTGCATGGAGGATGTCAACTTGTGGGAACCGGTATTCGGCCGTTCTTATCCCTCCAATGAAGCGTTTGAACAGGACATGATCCAATCCTACCGGAAAAAAATCATTTCCATCCGCGATAACCCGCCGGCGGTCTGATTTGTTCCAGGACGGCCGGCCCGGAAAAAGGCCATTTTTCTGGCATTAGGACCGCGTCAGGTTCTATTCATGGGAATGGGAATGATCATGGGGTTCGACCTCGTGGCCGGGGTGGTCATGTTCATGCACCAGACGGTGGGCATGGTCATGGGTTTTTGTGCCCCCGGGATGGGTGTGCACAAACCGGTGGGGATGATCATGCAGGTGCTCATGGGGGTGGGTGTGCACGGTTTGGCCGTGGCGGTGGGGATGGTCATGGATGTGCAGGTGAGGATGGCGGTGTTCATGTTCATGCTGCAGCTGCCGGATGGCTGTGGCCGTATGCCGGCGATAGGAAAACGACAGGCCGTTGAAACGGCACAGCTTGTCATCCTGCATGAAAACATGAGTGGGCAGATCCCGGATAACCCGGCCCTGGTGCATCACCAGGGTGCGGCGGGTCAGTTTTTCAATGAAAAACAGGTCATGACTCACCAGCAGGAGTGTCTTGTCAAAGGTTTCCAGAATGGCCATGAGCTGTTCTTCTCCCCGGGGGTCCAGTCCGGCCGTGGGTTCATCCAGAATGAGGAGATCCGGGTCCATGGCTAGGACACAGCCCAGGGCAAGGCGTTTGCGCTCCCCGCCGGACAGGTGCAGGGGTACCCGGTTTTCAAATCCGGACAGCCCCACCCGGGCCAGGGCGTCTGCGGCCCGGTGCCGGCATTCATCCGGTGAAAGCCCCAGCCGGCGAAGGCCGAACATCATCTCTTCCCTGACACTGGCACAGAACAACTGGTCCGCACAATCCTGGAACACCAGCCCGGTCCGGCGCCACAGCTCTTTGTGCTGTTTTTTGGTCACACGCTTTCCCTTGAAAAACAAGTCGCCGCTGCCCTGGCGCAGCCCGCACAGGCAGGCCAGCAGGGTGGATTTCCCTGCCCCGTTCTCTCCCACAAGGGCCGTCTTTTCCCCTTCGTGGATATGAAGGCACAGATCCTGGAGCCCCGGGGTGCCGTCCGGATAGACATATTCGTAGTGTTCCATGCAGATCAGGGGCGGATGGAGGGAATGGGTTCCCGAAATTTCGGCACACTCACATGAGGGGCCGAGTCCATTTTCTTCATGAATCCGCCCATCGTTGGCATCCGGCACGCCATCGGCCGGGATGGTCAAACGGAAGGAAAAATCCAGGCCGAGATCCCGCAGGGAATCCCGCCGGGAAACCAGTTCGCGCAGGGTATGGTGGTGGTGAATGGCGCCCTTACGCAGCACCACGGCTTTATCGCACAGCTCGTAGAGAAAGATCAGGTCGTGGGAGATGCAGATCAGGGTGCCGTCAAACCTTTTGAGCAGGTCCAGGAACACGGCTTCCTGTCCCGGATCCAGGTTGGCGGTGGGCTCGTCCAGTATCAGCACCTCTGGCTGCATGGCAAGGATACCGGCCAGGGCGGCCCGCTTTTTCTGGCCGAAACTCAGGTTGTGGGGTTCCTTATAGGCCAGATGCGACAGATTGACCTGTTGCAGGGCCTGTTCAGCGCACAGGGCCGCCGCTTCCCGGGATTTCCCCTGGTTCCGGGGACCGAATGCCACATCCTCAATCACCGTGTGTCCAAACAGCTGATCATCCGGATCCTGGAACAGCACCCCCATCTTGAGGCGGGTGTTTTCCAGATGGTCCCCGATTAACGGCCTGCCTTTGAAACACACGGTTCCCTGCACCGGGGCCAGCAGCCCGCTGAGCAGCTTGATCAATGTGGTTTTGCCGGACCCGTTCGGCCCCACCAGGGCCACCCGGTCCCCGGACAGAATCTCCAGGTCGATGCCGGACAGGGCCCGGATCCCGTCGGGATAGGCATATCCCAGGTTGTGCACGCTGAAAACCGGCAGATCCGCCATGATACTTTTACCCTTTCACCACATCAAAAAGAACGAGTGCAGTACCGGCGGCCACCCATACACCTGTCTGCAGAATGTCCTGCCACTGAATACGCAAATCACAGGGAACGGGGAACCGGCCTTTGTACCCTCTGGCCTGCATGGCATCAAACACCCGTTCCGTACGCTCAAAACTTCGAACAAACAGCATGCCCAGAAAATTGGCCAGAGCCCGCAGGGTATCCATGTCCGTTTTTTTTGCAAACCCTCTGGCCTTCATGCCGGCGGTCATGCGCCGGGCTTCGTGGGTGAACACATGCAGGTACCGGTAACTGAGCAGCACCATCTGGCCGGCCATATCCGGCACCCCGAGCCGGGACAGCCCGTGCAGCGTCACGGGCAAAGGTGCCGTGGACAGCAGCGGTTCCATCAAAAGAGCGACAGCCATGGCCTTGGCCGCAATGGTGGCGGCCAGGATCACCCCGCGCAGATTGACAGAGAGCCAGTCCAGATCCCCGAACACCAACAGGGTGTCACCGGGATGCACCGGCACGGTCAGGGGCATCACCACCAAAAGCATGCCCAGAAAACCGGTCAGGGCGGCCACCCGCAGCATCACCTTGTGAAACGATACCTTTGAGATCAGCAGCACCATCAGGGAGAGACTTAGGGCCAGGACAGCCGCGGACAGGTGGCGCAGCGAGGCGACAGCGAAACTGTATGCCAGGATGGTCACGATCTTGCAGCGCACATCCCAGCGGTGGATCACGGAGATCCCCCGGCCGAAGCCTTCGGCCAGGGGCGGGATGGACCAATCCGGATCTTTTTCCGGGGCCACCTTTGTTCTGATCCGGCGCTTCAGCCGGAACACGGCCAATGCCGCCGCCACGGCCGGTATCAATACCAGCAGGGGCAGGTACCACAACGGCACGGATATGGAATGGACATCAGTCATGAACAGAGTCAGCCGTCTTCTGGAAAACCGGCTCCAGCAGGGCCGGCTGGACCCGGGCCAGGAACCCGACGGTCAACCCGCTCACCACCCCTTCGATCACAATCACGGGCACATGGGCGGCCAGAGCGATTTTGGCCACCCCGAAGAAATCCTCTCCCCCGGCCATCAGCATCAGGGCCAGGATCACCGCCGCCATCACGGTTCCCATGGCACCGGCTGCGGCCCCCACAGCGGTCTTCCGCCGAAGCGTGGTGCCTTTGAATGTCTGGAAAAACCAGCCGCAGATCATGGCCGGGATCCCCATCATCAGGGCATTGGCCCCCAGTGCGGTCAACCCGCCGAACTGGAACAGCAGGCTTTGCAGCAGCAGGGCCAGGCCGATGGCCAGAAAGGCCGCCGGCCCCAGCAGGGCCCCGGCAAGCCCCGGCAGCAGCAGGTGAGCGCTGGTGGGACCAAAGGGGATGTGGATCAGAGACGCCACAAAAAAGGCGGATGTAACCACGGCCACTTTGGGCAACTCCCGGGTGTGAATGCGGCGGGCACTCCAGGCCGCCAGTCCGGCGCTGACGGCATAGCCGCCGATGGTGACGGCCACAGGAAGTACCCCGTCGGAAATATGCATTATTGATTCCTCCGGCGGGCCGCGACAAATGCTGTCACGCCGAACAGTCCGGCAATGTATCCGATCCCGGCAAACACCTCTTTCATGCCCGGTTCACCCAGATCGGCCCGCAATGCTGCGATCTCCCGGTGAATTTGCCTGAGATCCCTGGACAGTTCGCTGTTCTGGGCCTTCAGAAGCGCAATCACCTCGTCGGTGCCGCCATCCCGGGATTCCTGTGCCCAGACCAGACCGGGAATTCCTGTCAGAAACAGGCACAGCAGCCCCATGGCAACCCCTTTTTGCAGACGCATCATTGCCCGGCCTCCACTTCGGCTTTTTTCAGCTTGAATTCGTTCTTATGCCCCATACCCGCATCGATCACAATGGTCAACGCATCGATCTTGGGGATGTCAAAACTGAACATCCCCTTTGTGTCGGTCTTCCCTTCCAGAAGCTGCCGGCCTTGGCTGTCATACACCAGCACCTTTCCCTTTTCCACGGCCCTGCCGTCAGGAAAATAACTTTCCGTGAACACGGTCCCTGCATCGGCATACGCGAACAGGTTCACCTTGTGGGCCAGGGCCGGACCCGACGTGGACAATACCACAAACAGAACGGCAAGCAAACAGGTCACATGTTTCATCATATCCTCCGCCTATTTCATATCCCGGGTAAACACCCAGAAGACCGCGCCGATCTCCACGCCCTTTTCCTGACCGTCATGGATGAGGGTCCAGTCCGCCTCGTTGAGTGCGGAAAACCCCCACCAGCCGGCTTTGGGCATGGCATAACTGAACACCCCGTTTTCATCCGCCTTGACTACCTGGGTGACATAGGGGTCTGCCGGCGGAACCACCACATGGGTATTCCCCGGGGTTTCATTCAAATATTCAACTTCCACCTCGGCAAAGGGCACGGGGTCGCCTTTGAGCAGCACCCGGCCGGTGAACAGATTGCCGGTCCAGAGCCCGTAGGGCCGTGTCAATGGAATGATCTCGGTTTCCAGTCCCACCGGCTGATCCCATCCTTTTTCCAGGCCGAAGGCGTTCACACAGACTTTGGTGTAATGAACGATGAACAGATCTTCCGCCGGCTCCCAGTAAGGCGCGGGTTCGACATAGAACGTGTGGTCACCGGGCCTGCGGATCTGATAATCCGTGGTCCAGAAGGTGAACGCCTGATCCTGGTCCGGACTTTTTCCTTTGGACGGCGCAAGCATGTCCAGCAGGTCCGTTTTTTGGCCGTTGTGGAAGACCCCGAACTTCTTGGGTCCGGCCATCTCCATATAGTGCATCTCCATGGGATGGATGAACTTGACCTCAACCTTCAGGGTTTTGTCATCCGCCTGGGTGACGATGTCATCGGACGGAATCACGGCCCCGAAATGGGCCGGGGCCGGATGGACGGCCAGGAACACGAATGCCGCCGCGATAACGAATGCAGCAGTAATTTTTGCACGCATGATACGCATCTCCTTATTGAATCAAAATGGTTATGGCCGGAACATCTCTTCTTCCCAGGACCCGGACGGTCTTTGCCTCCCTCCAGACAAAAAAAGCCATGAAGGCAGGTTCTTCATTTCAGAAGAAAAGACCTTCATGGCCAATATTTTAATCATATTTCCGCCGCATCCGGGCGGCATATTTTTTTCAGCTTTCAGCAATGCTGCGGTTTCAGCCGCAATTATTGGTTATGTTATCTATCAGACATTTCAATAAAAAACAAGTTCAAATTTGGTTCAGGACGATGACCCTCATCATTCAGGTTCACATACAGGAAAGCCTGTGCTATGGTTCAAGACAGACAGATGATTTGACAACCGGACGTCTTCACCTGAGAATCCCGGCTAAACAGATCACAGGGATTGACCATTTTGATGCAAGGATACCGCCCATGCCTGAACTGAATATGGAAACCGTTCTGTCTCCGGCTTTCCGTTCCATCTGGGACAATTCCCTCATGGGGGTGCTGGTCATTGACCGGGAGGGGCTTGTCCGGTATATCAACCGCCTGCTGATCCGCACGGATGATCTTCAGGATGAAACCGTTGTGGGACAGAAAATGGTAGATTTCTATCCTCTGGAGCAGGACCGGCATATCTCCATTCAGACCCTGAAAACCGGACAACCCCAGATCAAGAAAACCATTGTCTACTACACCCGAAAAAAAAAACTGGTTAACTCCCTGTGTTCGACATTTCCTTTGATCTCCGGAGGATCTGTGGAAGGGGTGATCCATTTTTCTTTAAATCTTCAGGCCAGTCAGGCACTTCTGGAGCAATATCAGACAGGGAACATGGCCGGCCCTTTGCGCCCTTCGAAAGAAAAGCCATACACCTTTGCTTCTCTGATCGGCCGGGATCCTCGGTTTATAAAGGCAATCAATCAGGCCAAATCCGCCAGTCAGGCATTGTTCAATGTGTTTATCTGGGCTGAAACCGGGTGCGGCAAGGAGCTTTTCGCCCAAGCCATTCACCAGGCATCCCCCAGGGCATCGCGGCCATTCATTCCTGTCAACTGTGCAGCCATCCCGGATAACCTGCTGGAAACCACCCTGTTCGGTACGGCCAAAGGGGCATTCACCGGTGCGGTGGACAGGGCCGGGCTCCTGGAAGAAGCCCATGGCGGCACCCTGCTGCTGGATGAACTCAATTCCATGTCCCTGGAACTGCAGGCCAAACTGCTGCGGGTTGTCCAGGAAAAAAAAGTGCGCCGGGTGGGAGCACTCCAGGAAATCCCTGTGGATGTCAACTTTATCTCCACCTGCAACATTCCGCCGTCCAGAGCCATGGATGAAAAAAAAATCCGGACGGATCTTTTTTACCGCCTGGCGGTTGTGGTGCTGGAAATCCCCCCTTTGCGGCAGCGCCGGTCCGATATACCGCTGCTGTGTGAGCATTTCCTGAAACAACTGTCTTTCCGAGCCCACTCGGCATCCCCGTCAGACGGCATCACCTTGTCAACATCCGTCATCGAGATTTTCAAACACTATCCATGGCCGGGAAATGTCAGAGAACTGGAACATACCCTCAAAGCCGCCACTGCCATCCTGGGCCGGCCGGGCAGGATCACCCCGGACCATCTGTCCGGTTATTTCATGAACAATGTCAAAAAATTTTCTGAACCCGGTAAAACAGACGCTGCACCCGAATCAACTCCTGTTGCTGACACGGAAAACCTCTCTGATATGCCGCCAGGACTGCCTGATCCCGGTCTGATGGAATCCGGAACCATCGATCTGACTGAAACGCTCGCCTCTTTTGAAACGATGTATGTACAGAAAGCGTTGATCCGGGCCGGATACAACATATCCAAGGCCGGACGTTTCCTGTCGCTGTCTCCCCAGGCGTTGCGTTACAAAATCAACAAACTGGGCATTCGAATTCCAAAGGAATAAATCTTTCATATTTTNNAAAATATGAAAGATTTATTCCTTGATCCTCCGGCATCCATCCTGACCGAAAATCTGTTTTTATTTTCATATTATATCAAATATATCAGATAGTTATTCAATTATTTTCCGCATCGTTTCCGATCATTTCGTTTCTGGCACACTCCTTGAGATAACTATCAATGAAACGATAACCCAGCGGAAACCCAAGCGCGAATTTTTTCGCCCCAGACGTCACCCGCCAAGACATGATAAGGAGACACCATGAAGAGCGATCCCAATTATATGAAAAGAATACGGAAACTGCGAGACCGGGTGGTCAATGCCACCCCCACCATGGACATTGAAAACGCTCTGATTTTAACCGAAAGTTTCCGGCAGACCGAGGCCCTGCCCAGGGAAATGCGGAAAGCCAGAGCCTTCAAGGATGTGTGTGCCCAAAAAACCATCACCATCTGGGACCATGAACTCATCGTCGGCTGTTCCGGAAAAATCGCCCGGGGCGGCGTATTGTGTGCGGATGTGTGCTGGTCCGTGCTGGACAAGGAGCTGGATACCATATCCACCCGGCCGTACGATCCTTTTTACATCAGCGAAGAAGACAAAAAGCGGTTTCGGCAGGTCATCAAACCTTACTGGCTGGGCCGGTCCAATTTTGAAAAATGGGAGGCCCAGGCCCCGGAGGATATCGTGGAGCTCAAGGAAAACGCCGTCATCTACATTGACCGGAAAGCGGTGCGGGGGCCGGGAGAATTGACCCCGGACTATAAAGAACTGCTGGCCGAAGGCATGAACGGTATCATCGCCTATATTGAAAAGAAAAAAGCGGAATACGACCTGGCAAAGCCCAATCACTATCCGAGAATCGCTTATCTGGATGCCATGGAAACCGCAGCCGAAGGCATGATTATCCTGGGACAACGGTACCGGGAAAAAGCCCTTGAAATGGCGGAAACAGAAACCGACGATATCCGGAAACAGGAACTGCTGGAGACCGCAAAGGTGTTTTCACGAATTCCGGCCCAGCCGGCAACCACCTTTCACGAGGCCCTCCAGTTTGTCTACCTCTACCACTCCAGTATTTTCATGGAGCAGAACGCCGCCTCCTACAACCTCGGGCGCATCGACCAGTACCTGTATCCCTATTACAAGGCAGACCTTGCCGCCGGCCGCATCACCCCTGAAAAAGCCCAGGAGCTGCTGGACTGCACCTGGATCAAACTGGCAGAACCCTGCCTGTTCCAGGATGAGACCACGGCGGAATACGCCAACGGGTATACCATGTTCCAGAACGTGTGCGCCGGCGGCATCGATGCCAACGGGCAGGATGCGGTGAACGACCTGTCCTACATGGTGATCCAGGCATCCATGGACACCATGCTCTACCAGCCCTCTTTGTCCGTTCGGTACAACCTGTCCAAAAACCCGGATACGTTTCTGAAAAAATGTGCGGAATGCATCAACACCGGCAACGGGTTTCCGGCTTTTCACAACGACGAAGTCGGCATCCGCATGGTCCAGAACAAAGGGGTGCCCCTGCACGAAGCCTATGACTGGAATCCCTGCGGATGCGTGGAAACCAATCTGGCCGGCAAGATCCGGGGATATGTGAGCGCGGACGTGAACCTGGCCTCTTTAGTGGAGTTTGTGCTGTTCCGGGGGATTCACCGGAAAAGCGGGAAAATGCTGGGCATCGACACCGGCGATCCCACACAGTTCAAGACCTATGATGAATTTGCCGCAGCCGTCAAACGGCAGATCGACCACATCATCAACAAAGTGGTCCAGGCCAACAATATCCTGGATGAGATCTGGGATGACCGGCCTGTGCCGTTTATTTCCCTGAGTTTCCGCAACTGCATTGACACGGCCACGGACTATACCCACGGGGGCACCAAATACGAATGCGGCAACGGGATCATTTATGACGGGGTGGCGGATTTCATCAACAGCATTTCCGCAGTCAAGGAACTGGTATTTGACACAAAAGATGTGTCCATGGAACGGCTGATCCAGGCCCTGGCCGCAGATTTTGTCAGCTATGACGATGTCTGGGCCAGATGTCTGGCGGCGGAAAAATACGGCAACGACCTTGAAGGCCCTGATTCTGTGGCAGCCGAAATGATGACCTACCTGGCCGTACAGACCAATACCCGGGACAGCAAATACGGCAAGCTCATGTCCGGGATCCTGCCGGTGACCGCCCATGTCCCCCTGGGCAAGACAGTGGGGGCTTTGCCTTCCGGCCGAAGGGCCTGGACCACCCTGACCGACGGCTTGTCCCCCACCGGCGGCACCGATGTCAACGGCGCCAGTGCCGTGCTCAAATCCGTGGCCAAAATCCCCCACGACCTTTACGCTTCAGGTACCTTGTTGAACATGAAACTGTCCCCGGAATTGATGAAAGAGCAGCGGGGCGTCGTCAACCTCATGTCGCTTCTCAAGACCGCCTGTTCTTTGGGGGTGTTCCATGCCCAGTTCAACGTGGTGGACAAAGACGTGCTGATCAAGGCCCAGAAAGAGCCGGAAAAATACCGGGATCTATTGATCCGGGTGGCCGGATACACCGCCTATTTTGTGGAGCTGTGCCCGGAGGTCCAGGACGAGATCATCCACCGGACCATCCAGGAAACCATAACGGCTGACAAAACTGCGGCCGGATGCTGCTGAAGGAGAATTTCATGCCGACTTACGGCCGCATCCTGCGCATTGAAAAACTGTCCAGCTTTGACGGGGACGGTCTGCGGACCGTGGTATTTCTCAAGAGCTGTCCCCTGGCCTGCCAGTGGTGTTCCACCCCGGAATCCCAGCGGTCCGGCACCGATTTCGGTTTGGACCGGAGCAAATGTACCGGGTGTTTTTCCTGTGTGGACGCGTGCCCGGAAAACGCCCTTGCCTGGGATATGAAAATGGAGCAGTTCATTGTTGAACTCTCCCGGTGTACGGACTGCAGGGCCTGCGTGTCCGCCTGTCCGGAAAAAGCCCGCCAGGCCTGGGGATACACCGCTGACACCGACGATATTTTCAGGGAAGTGGAAAAAGACTCGCTTTTCTACTTCCATTCCGGCGGCGGCGTGACCCTGTCCGGCGGGGAACCGCTGATGCAGCCCCGGTTCTGTGCCGAACTGCTGGAAAAATGCTTGGCCCACGGCATCAACACGGCCGTTGAAACGTGCGGTCATGTGCCATGGGAAAATTTTGCGGTGGTTCTGCCTTTTATCGATACCCTGTTTTTTGATATCAAACACCTGGACACCGCCGTCCACCGGCAGCTCACCAGTACCGGCAATGACCGGATACTGGACAACCTGGCCAGGGTGGATGGTGCCGGCCATGCCCTGTCCCTGGTGATCCGGATGCCATTGGTCCCCGGGTGCAATGACACGGATGACAATATCCGGGCGCTGGGCAGTTTATGCAAAACCCTTTCAACCCTGAAGGAAGTCCAGGTACTGCCCTACCACCGCCTGGGAATCGAAACCTACCGAAGACTGTCGATTCCTTATGCCCTGGAACATATCCAAACCCCGGATGAAACGTCCATGGCACACTGCCGGGCCCTCCTGGAACAGATGGGATTGCAGGCAAAGGTGGGCGGATAAACACGTTATACCATCAGAAGGAGACAATCATGACAACACAGACCGTGCCAGCCATTGAATGCAACCATGTGTGGAAGATTTACGGTAAAAAAGAAAAGCTGGCCTACCAGGCCATTCTGGAACGGGGCCTGAACAAGGAAAAATGTCTGGAAACCTATGGGTGTGTCATCGGGGTCCAGGACGCTTCCTTTTGTGTTCAGCCCGGTGAGATTTTCTGTATCATGGGGTTGTCCGGCAGCGGTAAATCCACGTTGATGCGCCATATCAACCGGCTCATCGATCCCACGGAAGGCACCATTCTTGTCAACGGGGTGGACATCAACCAGCTAAAAGAACCGGAGATGCGCAAACTGCGGTCTGAAAAAATCGGTATGGTGTTCCAGAACATGGCCCTGCTGCCCCACCGCAATGTCCGGGACAATGTGGCATTCGGTCTGGAACTGAGGAAAATATCCAAAGAAAAACGCCGGGAAAAAGCCGATCATGCCCTGGAACTGGTCCATTTGTCAAAATGGGGGGATCAGTACCCCGGAAACCTGTCCGGCGGCATGCAGCAGCGGGTGGGACTGGCCCGGGCACTGGCCTCGGATCCGGATATCCTGCTCATGGACGAACCGTTCTCCGCTCTGGATCCGTTGATTCGGCGACAGCTCCAGGACCAGTTCCTGGAACTGTCCTCCAAGCTGAAAAAATCCACCCTGTTCATCACCCACGACCTGGATGAAGCCATCCGCATCGGGGATCATATCGCCATCATGAAAGACGGGGTCCTGGTGCAGACCGGGACCCCGGAAGAGATCGTCACGAACCCGGCAGACGATTATGTGGCGGATTTTGTGGCCGGCATCTCCCGCCTGCACCTGGTGACGGCCCGGTCGGTGATGTATCCGGAAGCGGAATTTACCGCCCGGTATCCGGACCAGGAACTGTCCCGTCTCCCGACGGTAGCGGAAACCGACGATCTGGACGTTCTGGTGGAAATCATGACCGAGGTGGACGCCAACCGGGTGGCAGTCGCCAGCAACGGCAAGATTGCCGGTGTTGTGACGCGCCGCAGCCTGCTGCGTGGCATCCAGGGTAAGCCGCCCGAACGAATGAACGGGCAGACGCCTGCCGCCATTTCAACCCAGACGACCAAGGTGACTGTTTAACAGCTGACAAAAACCGTTAACCCATTTCGGGTGCAATGCACACCGGAAAAAACATAAACCAGCAGAAAAACATCTGGAGGAACCATGAAGAACAACCTGTCCAAACTGATTGTAACGGCCTGTATCCTTATCATGGCATTCGGCACCACCCTTGCCGGTGCTGCTGAGAAAAAAACCATCAAAATGGGGATACTTCAATGGAATGACCTGGTCTGTCCCAGCCTGGTCACCAAAAAAACCATGGAAAAATTTCATGGGTATGACATCGAGGTGGTGGAATTTTTTGAATGGGGCATCGCCTATGCCACCCTGGCCAAGGGAGATGTGGATATCCTGATGTCGCAGATGAATTTTGTGGCCTGGGACTACTGGACCCGTTACAAAAACCGGCTGGAAAAGCTCTCCTGTTCCTCCCACGGCCTGAACCAGGGGATTGTGGTGCCATCCTATGTCCCCATTGATTCCATTGACGAACTCAACCAGCATAAAGACAAGTTCAACCGGAAAATCATCGGCATCGAGCCCGGTGCCGGGCTGATGCGCCAGACCCGGGAAGTGATCGAAGGCTACGGCCTGGATTTTGAACTGGTGGACGGCAGCACTGCGGCCATGGCCGCATCCGTCAAATCCGCCCTGGCTAAAGAAGAGTGGATCGCCACCATCATGTGGACCCCGTCCTGGATGACCCAGGCATTTGACATCAAGTTTCTCAAAGATCCCAAAGGCCTGCAGCAGCCGGCCCAGACCTATTACTGGCTGGCTCGCAAAGGATTTTCAGAGGAATACCCGGTGACCAGAGAAATCATGGCCGGCGTGTTTGTGCCCCTGGAAGACAATATTCAGATGACCGGCTATATCAAGGAGGGATTGTCGCCGGAAAAGGCAGTTGACCGCTGGCTCGAAGAAAATCCGGTCATCCAGGAACGCTGGATGAGCATCGGGGAAAAGTAACGCATACCTGTGACACAAGGCATCCCCATGACAGCGGATGGCCCTGCTGCCGGGGCTATCCGCTGGAACCCGCTTTCATTTTTATCCAAAGGGAACGACCATGAATACCAAATCACTTGCCGCCGGCTTTGACAATGCCGTGGAAACCGGGGTGGAAGCTGTCAGCATCACCTTTGACACCCTGTTCAACCGGATCAGTGATGTCATCGAACTGGCCCTCACCGGCATCGAACAGATATTTTTGTTTCCGCCTTTTTACCTGTTCATCGCCGTTTTCAGCATCCTTGCCTGGATAACGGCCGGCAGGGCCATGGCGGCATTCACCCTGGTCGGGTTCATGTTATGTGTCGCCATGGGATTGTGGAATGAAACCATGATCACCATGGCACTGGTGGTCACATCGGTCATCTTTACGCTGGTACTGGCCATCCCGCTGGGCGTGACCGCCGGCTCAAACCAAAAAGTCAGTGACGTCACCCGGGTCCTGATGGATTTTCTGCAGACCATGCCCCCTTATGTCTATTTGATACCGGCCATCGCCATTCTGGGATTCGGTGCCAGCCCGGCCATTGTGGCCACAGCCATTATCGCTTTTGCACCGGCGGTCCGCCTCACCGCACTGGGCACCCGCCATGTGCCGGCGGAACAGGTTGAGGTGGGCAAGGCATTCGGGGCCTCACCGACCCAGGCCCTGTTCAAGATCAAACTGCCGACGGCACTGCCCTCCATCATGGCCGGGGTGAACCAGAGCCTGATGCTGGCCCTGAGCATGGCGGTCATTGCCGGTATTATCGGTGCCGGGGGCCTGGGCAAGGAAGTGTACCGGGCCATCCGGGTGCTGGATGTGGGAAAGGCCTTTGACGCCGGCATCTGTATCGTGATACTGGCCATTATCCTGGACCGCATCTCCCAGGGAGCGGTCACCCTGTTGAAAACAAAAGGACAATAATCATGGAAACCCCTGTATTCTCCATCGGCGCCTATATTTCACTTCTGGTGGACTGGCTGAATGTCAACGCCGGCCTGCCCTTTGAGCTGTTAAGCCGCACCATGGAAGGAGCGGTCAAATTTCTGGAAACCCTGTTGCTGTGGCCCCATGCCTTTGCCGTCATGGCGCTGTTTTCCATCGTGGCCTGGTGTCTCGCCGGCCTGCGGACCGGAAGCATCACTTTTTTCGGCCTGCTGTTCTGCTTTGCCATGGACCTGTGGAAAGCCACCATGCTCACCACGGCCCTGGTGGCGGTTTCCACCACGGCCGCCCTGATGGTTGCCATTCCGCTGGGGATATGGTCTGCCATCAACCCGACCGTGGACCGGGTCACCCGTCCCGTCATGGACCTGATGCAGACCCTGCCTCCCTGGGTGTATCTCATTCCCGCAGTCATCCTGTTTTCCCTGGGCCGGGCCCCGGCGGTCATCGCCACAGCCGTGTTCGCCATCCCCCCTGCCCTGCGCCTCACGGCCCTGGGCATTCGCGGTGTGCCCGCCGATCAGCTGGAAGTGGGCAAGGCGTTCGGGGCCTCCCCGGCCCAGTTGATCTGGAAAATCCAGATCCCGGCGGCCATGCCGTCCATCATGGCCGGGGTGAACCAGTGCATCATGATGTCTCTGGCCATGGTGGTGCTGGCCGGCCTCATCGGAGCCGGGGGCCTGGGCGGTGAAGTGGTGCGGGGGTTGACCCGGATGATGATCGGGGTGGGGGTGAGGTCCGGCCTGGCCATCGTGATTCTGGCCATCATCTTTGACCGGATCACCCAGGGATTGGTGACCAGAACAGATCCGGAAGCGTCTTAGGGGGTACACCCCTGTTCAGGGACCCTGTCCCAGAAATAAAATCCTATATCCTGCCGGACAAATTCAAAAAATTTCAAAAGGAACCCCATTGTGACACTGGACAAGACCCAACAGAATATCAAAAACCTGGATGATGCCGCCATGACCCTCATTGAAACCGCAGGGATCCGGCTGCATCATCCAGATCTGCTGGAAATGGTATCAGACCAGGGCATCCGGGTGTCCGGACGTAAGGTATTTTTCACAAAAGCGCAGTTGAAAAAATGGCTGTCCCATGCCCCGGCCACCTTCACCCTGTATGCCGGAAACCCCCGATGGAACGCCGTCATCGGCGGCAATCATACAGAACACGCTTCCAGTAATGCCGGATTTCCATATATCGCTGATCCAAAAGGCATCCGCAGACCGGCCCGGTTTGAAGATTACCTGACATTCCTCAAGCTGGTTCACACCACCCCGCATTTCAAAATCAACGGCGGCGTGATGGTCACCCCCGAGGATCTGGCAACCGATGACCGGTTTTACCCCACGCTGCTTTACGCCGCACTGGTACACTCTGACAAATGCCTTTTCGGCGGCATGGGGGGACGTGCGGAAAGCAGCATGACCATGGAGATGCTCAAGGCGGCTTTTGATACGGACATCCGGGGACTGATCGAGAAACCCCGGATCATCAACCTGGTTTCCTCTTTGTCTCCGCTGCAGTTTGATCAAAAAATGCTGGACACCCTTATGGTGTATGCGGCCCATGGCCAGCCCGTGATCATATCCCCGGCGGTCATGGCCGGTTCCACCGGGCCGGTGACCCTGGCGGGCGCCATTGCCGTGTCTCATGCCGAATCTCTGGTGGGGTGTGCCCTGGCACAAATCGTCCGCAAAGGTACACCGGTGATTTACGGATCCGCCACATCCAACGCTGACATGCGGACCGGCGCATTCACCATCGGCACCCCGGAATCAGCTCTGGCCGTAAAATACTGTGCCCGGCTGGCCCGGATTTATCACCTGCCTTCAAGGGGCGGCGGGACCCTGAACGATGCCAAAAGCCTGTCAATCCAGGCCGGGTATGAAAGCATGATGGTTCAGATGGCAGCCAACCTGGAAGGAATCAATTTTAATTTCCACAGTGCCGGAAGCTTAGACTGTTACGGGGCCATGTCCTTTGAAAAATTTGTGGTTGATATAGATATCCTGGAAAGAATCAGATACTACACCAAGGACATCAACACCGATCCGGATCACCTGGCCTTGGACACTGTCCTTGCGGCAGGCCACGGCGGGGAATACCTGACCCGGAAACACACCGCCGAACATTGCCGCACAGCCCCTTTCATATCGGATATCAGTCTAAAGGGTGCGCTCAAACCGGGGATCACCCCTGATACGGCGTTGCTGGACAGCATCACCAGAAAAATTCAGGCGATGCTGGACCGATACCAGCCCCCGAACATGGAGACAGCTGCCCGTAACCAGCTGGATGCCTGTGCCGACTCGCTGGGAATCGACACCGCTGACATCGGACGACGTATGCAGAGCAGTAATAAGCACATCACATGACCTGTAAAGGAGACACACTATGCGCCTGGGATTTATCGGAACAGGAAACATCACCACTGCAATTATCACGGGATTATGTACCTGTGATCCGCCGCCATCCACCATCTGGGTATCGCCGAGAAACAAACAAAAGGCAGATGCACTGGCTGACCAATGGCCGGCGGTTCATGTGGGCGCCTCCAATCAGGCGGTGCTGGACCATTCAGACATGGTCTTTCTGGCCATATTGCCGCAGCAAAAAGAAAAAATCCTGCCGGATCTCCGGTTCAGAAAAGACCAGATCATCGTTCACCTCCTGGCCGGGACTCCTGTGGAAAAAATTCAGCCTCTGGTGGAACCGGCCGATCAGATTGTCCGGGCCGTGCCCCTTCCCTGCACGGCCATTCATGCCGGCCCGGTAGTAATCTATCCGGATCAAGGGGATGCTGTCTCCCGTGTAGTTGATTTGTTCCGCAGGATCGGCAGGGTGATTGCGATGAGTCAGGAAGAACACCTGGAAACTCTGGCTGTGATCACCAGTTTGATGGCTCCTTACTATGCCTTTGTTGAAGCAGCGGCTGCCTGGGGGACGGCCCAGGGGATTGAACGCAAAAACGCTGCCGCATACACGGCTTCAATGTTCGGGGCATTGTCCCTAATTGCTGAATCTGAAGACCGGGGCGACATCCCATCCCTGGTCGCCCAAAGCATGACGCCTGGCGGGCTGAATGAACTGGCCATGAAGGTGATTGAGGAACATACAGGGTTTTCCCCCATCACCGCTGCCCTGGATGCGGTCAAGAACAGGCAATAGTCAGAAAAAAAATCAATCCCGGGGGATTTTCCCCTGGTCATGCCAACGCCGGGCCAGGTAGATGAACGGGGTGTCCGCCACCCCCACCACCCATTTGAGCAGATAGGTAGTCCAGAAGATCTGCACCAGTACCACCGGTGGAAACACCCCCCAGAAGGCCAGGACCGTGAACACCGTGGAGTCGATGAACTGGCTGACCATGGTAGAGGCGTTGTTGCGCAGCCAGATCAGGCGCAGGCCCGGAAACCGCTTCCGCCAGAAATCATAGGCCCACACATCATGCATCTGGGAAACCAGGTAGGCCAGAAGACTGGCCGCCGCGATCCGGGGCATGAACCCGAAAATCACGGCCAGGCTGTCTTGGGCAAAATCGTCCGGTGCCGGGGTGAAAAACAGGGCCAGGTTCATGAGCACGGTCATGGCCACCAGGGAAAACAGCCCGATGAACACGGCTTTCCGGGCCTGGTTTTTGCCGTACATTTCTGACAGGATATCGGTGACCAGAAAAGAGGAGGCATACACAATGTTGCCCAAAGTGGCGGTGATGCCGAACAGTTCCACCAGCTTGATCACCTGGATGTTGGCCACGATGGCGGCTAAAGGGATCCAGGCGTAAAGCCCGGTTTTTCCAAAAATTCGGTACGAAACAAGAATCAGTCCGAAATTGACGGCCAGCATGACCGGCCAGAGCAGTTCGTTCAAGAAAAAATCTCCAGTTTTGTTGAGGCGGGTTGCTGTGACCGCCGTGGTTCATTTTAACTCCAGCAGGGTGGTGAATTTAGCAGTTCTGTGAAGCAAAATCAACCCTCAAAAAATTCTTTGATTTGAAAAGCTACTGGGCCCGATGCCGGAACATCCAGGCGGACAGCGGCAGCGTCACAGAGGCAATCAACAGTAACGGCCATAGATGAGGCCAGACCATGGCCAGATCAGCCCCTTCGAGAAAAATGCTGCGCAACGCGATGATGATGTAGCGCACCGGATTGACCAGATCCGCCTGCTGCAGCCACAGCGGCATGTTTTCAATGGGCGTGGCAAAGCCGGAAAGCGTCACCGCCGGCATAATGAAAAGAAAAGAGCCGAGCAGCCCCTGCTGCATGGTCATGGACAGCGACGATACCAGCAGTCCAACCCCCACAATGGTGATGATGAAGCAGAGCAGCGCCACCACCAGCGCGGCAACGGTTCCCCGAAAAGGCACCGAAAACCAGTAAACGGCTCCCGCAGCAAAGATGAGGGCGTCCATCAACCCGAACACGATACCCGGCAATGATTTGCCGATTAAAATCTCACCCGGTGTAAACGGCGCCACCAACAGCTGATCAAAGGTGCCGAACTCCCGCTCCCGCGCCACTGAGAGGCTGGTCAGAATCATGACCACCACCATGCTGATAATTCCTCCCAGGGCCGAAACAATGAACCATCTGCTCTGAAGGTTCTCATTGAACCAGGAACGCTCCACCAGCTGGAGACCGGGAGCGTTTTCCCGCATGATTCCCTGGCCGTCAATCCGGCTGTTGAACGTCTCAACAATCGTTCCAAGATACCCCAGCGCAATCAGGGCAACATTGGGATTGCGGCCATCGGCGATCACCTGAATATCCACCGGCCGGGAAGCGTACAGCCGCTTTTCAAATTCCGGCCCGATATGAATGACCAGCCGGGCTTTTTCACTGTCGATACAGGCAGCCATCTCCCCGTGGTTGTCCAGATAACCGGTGAGTTGGAATTTTCTCGACCCTTGAATATCGCCGATCAACTGTCTGGACAACACCGAGCGTGACTCGTCAAAAACCGCATACCGCACGTTTTTCACATCATAGGTGGCGGCATAGCCGAATACAAAAAACTGGATCAGCGGCGGGCCGATGATGACGACACGGCTTTTGGGATCTTTGAGCACGGTGACAAACTCTTTCACCACCAGGGCGAGTATCCGGCGCAGAACCAGCATTATCCATCCAACCGTTTGGTTATTTTCCGAAAGGCAAGGCCCAGGAAAACGATTGCCATTCCAGCCAGAACCAGACCATTCGGCAGCAGGATGGACCAGATATCACCGGCCATGAACAGGGTGTGGCTGATATTCACGAAATACCTTGCCGGTACAGCGTGTGAGATGATTTGAATCACTTTCGGGGTGGACTCCAGGTCAAAAATTAGGCCTGAAAGAAAAAAAGCGGGCAGAAACCCGGCAACAATCGAAATCTGGGCCGCCACGAACTGAACACGGACAGCCGCGGACAGCAGCAGCCCAAAACCGAGCGACGTCAGCATAAACAGGGAACCCAGCACCGCCAGGGCGGTCAGGGAACCGCGAAACGGCACCTCAAACAGCAGTACCCCGACCGCAACGGAAAGCCCCATGCCAAGCATTCCCAGAACATAATAAGGCAGAATCTTTCCCAGCAGGATGTCGAACCGCCTCACCGGTGTGACCAGCATCGCCTCCATGGTGCCACGCTCCCACTCCCTGGCGATTACCAGGGCGGTGAGAAGGATACCGATCAACGTCATGATCAGGGTAATCAGTCCCGGTACCAGAAAATTACGGCTCTGGGCACCTTCATTGAACCAGATCCGGTGCGCGATCGAAACCGGCCCGGTGCTGACCGCTTCCCCCCGTGCCTGGCGCTGAGCCGCCCAGGTGCCCGTTATCCGCTTGACATATCCCTCTATCAGCCGGGCCCGGTTGGCGTCGATGCCGTTGATGATCAACTGCACCGGAGCCTGTTGTTCCGTGCTCCCCGTCAGCCTGGCGGAAAAGTCATTGCGCAGCCGGACAATCGCTTCCACATTTCTTTGCTGCATCAGTGATTCCGCTTCCCTGATATCTGTTACCCGGCGCACCTGAAACTGCCTGGACAATTCAAAGCGCCCGACCAGATCCCGGGCGGCCCCGCCATCATCTTCGGTGATGATCGCAACCGGAATATTTTCGGCGTCGAGATTCACCCCGTATCCAAAAAGAAAAAGCAGCACCAGCGGCATGACCAGCGCAAGAGCGATGCTGCTGGGGTCCCGCAGAATCTGCAGCACCTCTTTTTTCAGGATACCGCGCAGCCGCATGGTGAAAAGGCTCATGGTTCCCTTCCGGGGTCCCTGTCCTGCCGCCCTGTTGACTCCGGCTGATCAGAAGCATTTCTGACGTTTCCTTCAGCCAGGGCGATAAAGGCATCATCCATGGTCGGATGTTGATTTTCCGCCGAAACGGCCAGGTTTCTGATTTCCTCAGGCGTCCCCACGGCCAGTGTCTCCCCCTGACTCATGATCAGCATTCGATCGCAGTATTCCGCCTCCTCCATGAAGTGAGTGGTTACCACCACGGTGACACCCTGTTCGGCAAAACCGTTGATGCGCAGCCAGAATTCGCGGCGGGCAAACGGATCGACCCCTGAGGTCGGCTCATCAAGGAAAAGAATATCAGGTTCATGCAGCAGCGCTGCCGCCATGGCCAGCCGCTGCTTATAGCCGCCCGGCAGATCAACGGCGGCTTTGTTCCGTAACCGGCCCAGCCCGAATTCGGAATAGGCCCAGTCAATCCGCTTTTTCAGGTTTTTTTTATCCAGCCCGTAAACCCTGCCGAAAAAAGAAAGATTCTCTTTTACCGAGAGCTGGCCGTACAGAGAAAACTGCTGCGCCATATAGCCCAGGCGTGCTCTGGCCTTTGCCCGGGATTTCAGGAGATTCACTCCCGCCACCTGAATGTCACCGGAACTTGCCGGCAGCAGGCCGCACAACATTCTGAAGGTCGTGCTCTTTCCGGCACCGTTGGGTCCCAAAAGGCCGAAAATCTCCCCCCTTTCCACTGAAAAATTCAGTTTCTTCACCGCTTCAAAATCACCGAACCGCCTGGAGAGATTACGGGTATGGACCATCACCTCACCGTCTCCCTCCGCCTTTCTGGAAAAACGGATGTCTCCGGCCTCTCCAGCCGCCTTAAGGTGATCGCGCTCTCTTGGTATCAGGGCCATGAAGGCATCTTCAAACCCCGGTTCAGCCGTCTCTATTTTCACCTTTGCACCGTTCAGCAGTTGTTTCAGGCGCCCGGCGCTTTCTTGCTCACGCACCACTCTCACCCGGCCGGAACGGATGGTGGCATCGACAATTCCCTCTTCCCCGGCGACACGGGTATAAATCCTTCGCAGCTGCCCGGATTTTTCCGCTGTCACCAGAGAAACCCTGTTCTTCATTCTGGTGCTGAAATCCTCTGGCACTCCCTCGGCCAGCAGTCTGCCCTGATGCAGAACAACGACATGCGAGCACCGCTCCGCCTCATCGAGGTAGGCGGTGGAGACCAGAACGCCGATACCGTCTTCTTCCACAAGTTTGTAAACAATTTTCCACAACTCCCTGCGGGATACGGGATCGACCCCCACCGTCGGTTCATCCAGCAGCAGCAGTTCCGGAGATTTAATCAACGCACAGGCCAGCCCGAGCTTCTGCTTCATTCCGCCGGACAAGGCGCCGGCCCTGCGTTTTGTATAGGCGGCAAGATCGGTCATGGTGAGCAGCTGCTCATAGCGCCGGCTTCTCTGAGCCATGGGCACCCCCCGCAGATCCGCATAGAGATTCATATTCTCCATAACGGTGAGATCCTGGTAAAGCCCGAACTTCTGAGGCATATAGCCCACCCGGCTCTGGATCTCCAGGCTGTCGGCAGCACTGTCCAGTCCCAGCAGACTCATTTTACCGGACGTCGGCACCAGCAGACCGGCGGCAATACGGATAAACGTGGTCTTGCCGGCGCCATCAGCGCCCACCAGCCCGGTAACCCCGGCCCTGGCGACAGTGAGAGAAACCCTGTTCAAAGCCGCCACCCTGGTGCCGTGGTCATCAAATTCCCTGCTCACTTCTTCCGCACAGAGAATGACCGGCTCATCCGCAGTATGGCGTTTCCCGATCCGTCTCAACTGCCGTTTCCCTGATCCCCGCCGCCGCTGTCCGCCGGCGGGGCCGTCTCAGAACCGCTGATGGTCTCGTTCCCGTCGACAATCACGGTCACGGGCATGCCCTGGCGCAGTCTGTCCTGAGGATCTTCCACAAAAATGCGCGTCTCATAAACCAGTCTGGTACGCAGCTCTTCGGTCTGCACCACCCGCGGCGTAAACTCCGCGATCGGTGAAATATAGCCGACCCAGCCCGGCATGGGCTGACCGGGAAACGAATCGCTCATGATACGCGCTTTCATCCCCTGGTTAATCCGGCCCAGCATTGGCTCGGGCACATATGCCCTGACCCATTTGGGGTCCGTCAGGGCCAGGATAAACACCGGTCTGGCAGGCCCGGCCATCTCTCCGGCTTCCAGTACCCGGCTTTGAATGATGCCGCGGGCCGGCGCAAAAAGTGCCATGTCGTCAAGGCGGACATGGAGAAGTGAGAGATGGTTCTTCAGCGCTTCCAGCTGATGTTCGGCTGCGGCAATATCCTCTTTCCTGGGGCCTTCGAGCACCAGATTCAGCCCTTTTTCCTTCACTTTGAGTTGAGCCAGTTCCACCTGCAGCAGCGTTTTGGCATCATCGAGCTCCTGAGCGCTGGTGGCGCCGCTGCCCGAGGTTTTTTCAAGACGGGACAGGACCTTCCCGGCATTGTTCACCTTCACCCGGGCCGCCTCGACTTCGGCCCTGGCCTGGTCGATTTCCTGGGGTCTGCTTCCGGCTTTCAGCCGCTGGACCACCTGCTGCTGTGCCTGAATACGTGACGCCACTTCGGCTATCTCCGCCCGGAGCCGCTTATCATCGAGGCGTGCCAGAAGCTGACCTTTTTCAACCCGGGCGCCTTCCTCCACCAGAACTTCGGTGATCCTTTCCTGCTCGTTAAAGGCAAGGGCGGCATCTCGGATATCAACGGATCCATATATTTTAAGCGTACCGTCTTCATTCGGGTGGCCGTTCTTCTGATAGTACCGATAGCCCAGAAATCCGGCTGAGATAAGAAGACCGATGATGAAAATTCTGAATATGCGTTTTTTCACAGCCGCCCATCCTTTAATTTTCCTGTTTCCATCGACTTTTTGGCACTTAGTCTCCTGCTCCTGCCATTTGTTTGGTAAAAATCCTTGCTGCCTCTTTCAATTATCGTGAAAGTATATTACATAAATTAACTTAATCAAAATGAATTGACCCCAAAATGAAATAATTATTGACGAGCTGCCCGGAAACGATCCCGGGGGGTTCCAAACAGAAGCTGGAGAGACGCATGGGAAAAAACAGTAAAGAAGACACCTTGATGGACAAAATCGTGTCCCTGTCCAAACGCAGAGGATTTGTATATCCGGGATCAGAGATCTACGGCGGGCTGGCCAATGCCTGGGATTTCGGCCCTCTGGGCGTGGAGCTGCTCAACAACCTGAAGCAGGCCTGGTGGAAAAAATTTGTGATCGAGCGCACCGATATGGTGGGCCTGGACGCCGCCATTCTCATGAACCCCCAGACCTGGGTGGCTTCCGGCCATGTGGGCAGTTTTGCCGATCCGCTCATGGACTGCAAAAAATGCAAATCCCGGGAACGGGCCGACAAACTGGTGGAAAAATGGCAGTTCGACAACCAGTCCGACCTGGCACCGGACAACTGGGCCGGTGAAAAAACCCCGCCCCGGGACATGCTGGATTTCATCAATGACAAGAATATCACCTGCCCTTACTGCGGAGCACTGGACTGGACCCTGCCCAAGGCGTTCAACCTGATGTTCAAAACCAAGCAGGGCGTGGTGGAAGGCGAAGGCAAGGATATCTACCTGCGCCCGGAAACGGCCCAGGGTATTTTTGTGAACTTCAAGAATGTCCTGACCACCTCCCGGAAAAAAGTGCCCTTCGGCATCGCCCAGATCGGCAAGGCGTTCAGAAACGAGATCACCCCGGGCAACTTTGTGTTCCGGACCCGGGAGTTCGAGCAGATGGAGATCGAATTCTTCTGCAAACCCGGCACGGACCTGGAATGGCATGAATTCTGGAAAAACTTTGCCATGGACTGGTACAAGGGGCTGAATGTCAATCCGGACAACCTGCGCCTGCGGGACCATGACGCGTCCGAACTGTCCCACTACTCCAATGCCACGTCCGATATTGAATACCGGTATCCGTTCGGCTGGGGAGAACTGTGCGGCATCGCCTCCAGAACCGATTACGACCTCAAGCAGCATATGGAGCACTCAGCCAAGGACCTGCAGTATTTCGACGAGGTGACCAAGGAAAAATTCGTTCCCTTTGTCATCGAACCCTCCCTGGGGGTCCAGCGGTCCGCACTGGTGTTTCTGTGTGACGCGTATGAAGAACAGACCCTGGAAGACGGGGACACCCGGGTGGTGCTGCACCTGCACAACCAGCTGGCCCCTGTCAAGATCGCGGTCCTGCCCCTGCAGAAAAAACTGGGGGAGGAAGCCCAGAAGGTCTTTACCCTGCTGGTGAAGGAACTGGGATTGAACATCGATTTCGACATGGTGGGCAGCATCGGCAAGCGCTACCGCCGCCATGACGAGGCCGGTACCCCCTATTGCGTGACCTTTGACTTTGATTCCCTGGAAGACGAGGCCGTCACCATCCGGGACCGGGACACCATGGACCAGATCCGCATGAAAATAGCGGAACTGCCGGCCTATTTCCGGGAAAAGTTCAAGTATTAAGACACGGGGGAATCCGATTTAAACAACGCCATGGTTACACTGGAGATTCCCCACGGGGTTGCATACCCGGACATGTACCGGGTCGAGTGGCAGCCTGAGACGCCGCCGGCTGTGAACGTTCGAAAGGTCCTGGAAAAAGAGTGGGCCCGGTGCATGAAAAAAATCACCATCCGCCCGGGGGATCGTATTGCCGTCGGGGTAGGTAGCCGTAAGATCCCGGACCTGCCCCAGATTGTCACAGCTGTGGTGGCCCGGCTGAAAGATGCCGGTGCCATACCCTTTATCCTCCCGGCCATGGGCTCCCACGGCGGGGGCACGGCAGCAGGCCAGACCGCCGTTCTTGCAGAACTGGGGATTGTGGAAACGGTGGCAGGGGCCCCTGTCAAGGCCGCCATGGAGGTGGTGAAGCTGGGCGAGGTGGAAGGAATCCCGGTTTACATGAACCGGCTGGCCCATGAGGCGGACGGTCTGGTGCTCATCAACCGGATCAAGCCGCACACCGACTTTACCGGCCCAATTGAAAGCGGGGTCATCAAGATGCTGGTCATCGGGCTGGGCAACCAGACAGGAGCGGATGCGTATCACAAGGCCGCCGTGGAAAAAGGATTCTCCCACGTGCTGATGACCGTCGGCCGGCATCTGCTGACCACCACCCGGTTCCTGTTCGGCGTGGCACTGGTGGAAAATCAGAACCATGAGGTGTGTGACATCGGTATCGGCACGGCCGAAGAGATGGAACCCCTGGAACGGCGGCTTTTGAAAACCGCCCGGACCTGTCTGCCGGCCCTGCCCCTGGAGACCATTGACCTGCTTATCGTGGATGAGATGGGCAAAGACATCAGCGGAGCCGGACTGGACCCCAACGTTATCGGCGGCAAAGGCACCTGTGCCTGGAGCGATGACCGGCCTGTGCCGGACATCACCCGGATTTTTGTCCGGGATCTGACTGATGCCACCCGGGGCAATGCCATGGGCCTGGGCCGGCTGGATGTGGCCACCCAAAAACTGGTGGACAAAATCGACATGCAGACAACCGCGGTGAACGCCATCACCGCCTGTTGTCCGGAGGACTGCAAGGTCCCGTTGACCCTGGCCACGGAAAAAGAAGCGGTGGCAGCGGCGTTGATGACCCTGCGGGCCTATACCCCGGAAGACCTGAAGGTGGTGCATATCAAAAACACCCGGGATCTGGCATCCATGCGGGTGTCCAAAGGATGCCTGCCGGAACTGGCCGGCAGAAAAGATATCCGCATCATTTCCGGCGGAGCTTCCATGGCATTTGACGACACCGGGCACCTGGCCGCTGACATTTGACAGTTGAACAACATGAAGGAAACCCATATGCCGAAGTTTGATGTGACCCCTCTGGCCCGCGAACATGTGGCAGACATGCCGCCGTATGTGCCGGGCAAACCCATTCTGGAAGTGCAGCAGGAATACGGCCTGGACAAGGTGGTGAAACTGTCTTCCAATGAATGCCCGTTTGACCTGCCCCCGGAACTGGGGCAGACGGTGGCGGCGGCGGTCACCGGATGCAACCGGTATCCGGACGCCCTGTGCCGGCACCTGCGGAAACAGGTGGCAGCCCTTCTGGACGTGGAGGATGCCAACCTGATCTTCTGCAACGGGGCCGAAGAAGGCATCCGGCTCATTGCCCAGATTTTCCTGAACCATGGGGAAAAAGCCGTCATCCCCACCCCGATTTTCGATGCTTACAGCACGGCCACCCTGCTCATGGGGGCCCTTCCCGTAAAGCTGCCCCTGAAAGACCACCGCATCGACCTTGCGTCCATTCTTGAGGCCTGTAACCGCCAGAAAGACATCAAACTCGTCTGGCTGTGCTCGCCGTCCAACCCCACCGGAGATATTTTGAAAAAAACGGAAATGGATGCCTTCCTGGAAAAGTTGCCCGGGGATATCATGGTGGTGCTGGACGAAGCGTACCGGGAGTTTGTCACGGACAACCGGGCCGTGCGCACCGAAGATTACCTGGACAAGGACCCCCGGGTGGTGGGGCTGAGAACCTTTTCCAAAGCCTATGGCCTGGCCGGGCTTCGAATCGGATACATTGTGGCAGACCCACAGGTGATCAGCCTTGTGAACAACGTCAAACTGCCGTTCAACGTGAACTCCGCCGCCATTGCCGCAGCCCTGTACATGCTGGAAAAGCCCGCCTTTGCGCGGGAACATGTGGCTCTGGCCGTGTCGGAACGGGCCTTTATGAGAGAGGAACTGTGCCGCCGGGGCCTGGACGTACCGGAATCCCAGGCCAATTTCGTATTTGTAAAACTGCCGGAAAAGGTGCGGCTGGACGGGGTGGCCCTGTTTCAAAAGCTTCTGCCCAAAGGGTTTGTGGTAAGGCCCGGCACCGCGTTCGGTGTGCCCGGATATTTCCGGATGTCCCTGGGGACCCGGGAAGACAACCTCAAGTTTTTACAGGAACTGGACAGGGCCATGCCCTGAAATTTAAAAAACAACGAACACAAGGAGAATGCAAGATGAAAAAATGGACTTCAATGGTATGCGCAATTCTGATGCTGGGCCTGTGCCTGACCGGTGCGGCCGGTGCCAAGGACACCATTGTGGTGGGAACATCCGCGGATTACCCGCCCTATGAGTACACCGATGACAAAGGCGAGTTCGTGGGTTTTGACATGGACCTGATCCGGGCCATCGGTGAAAAAATGGGGAAAAAGATCAAAATCGTAGATATGGGATTCGACACCCTGATCGCCGGGCTCCAGGCGGAAAAGATCGATGCCGTGATCGCGGCCATGCAGGCCAGTGAGGAACGCCGCCAGAAAGTGGATTTTTCCATCATCTACCATGATATCAAGGATGCGATCCTGGCCCGGGCGGATTCAGACATCGAGCTGACATCCATCCATGAGATCACGGGCTACAAAGTGGCGTCCCAGACCGGTACCATCCAGGAGAAATGGATCCAGGAAAACCTGATCAAAACCGGCAAACTGCCCGAGGAAAACTATTTCTCCTATGAACGGGTGGACAACGCGGCCATGGATGTCAAAGCCGGCCGGGTGGATGTGCTGCACATCATTGCGGACCCGGCCATTGCCCTGGCGGAAAAAAACGACCTCAAGATCGCTTTGATCACCACGGAAGCGGTTTCCGCAGGTCAGAGCATTGCCGTGACCAAGGGGAATACGGAACTGCTGGATGCCATCAACAAAGCCATTGAAGAACTCAAGGCGGACGGCACCCTGCAGGCGTTGATGGACAAATACAAGCTGCTGTAAGATGACCGCATGACACCATTTGTCACCATGCTGCAGTTTCTGCTGCCGGGCCTGGGCGTGACCGTTTCGGTCACGCTCATCGCCCTGTGCCTGGGCGGATGTATCGGCGCCTTGATGGCGGTGTTCCGGGTGTACGGCAACCCCGTGGTCAAAGGCCTGGCCGCTTCCTACAGCGTGGTGGTGCGGGCCGTGCCCGTGGTGGTGATCATCTTTATCCTGTTTTTTGTGATTTCCGCGTTCATCGACCTGTCCCCGTTCATGTCCGGGGCCATTGCGTTAGGATTTGCCAGCGGGGCGTACCAGACGGAAATCTTCCGGGGAGCGATCCTGTCTATCCCCCGGGGACAGATGACGGCGGCCCGGGGTATCGGCATGTCCCGGGCCAAAGCCATCCGCTGCATCATCCTGCCCCAGGCGTTCCGGGTGGCCATTCCCTCGCTGATCAACGAGGTGACCCTGGTGCTCAAGGACTCGTCGCTGGTGTTTGTCATCGGGGTGCCGGAACTGATGCGGCGAGCCCAGTATGCCAGCGCCAGCACCATGGAACCGCTGCTGGCGTTCGGCACGGCCGCCTGTTTCTATATCGTTTTAACCCTCACATTGAGCAGGCTGCTGGAAGCGGTTGAAAAACGGTTTGCTGTTCAGTTTTAACCCGACCATGAAAGACAAGACCATGACCCGGCCCGTACTGAGAATCGAAAACCTGTGCAAATCTTTTGGCACCACCCCCGTGGTCACGGATGTCAGTTTCGATGTCCATCCCTCTGAAGTGATTGTGATCATCGGCAGCAGCGGCACCGGGAAAAGCACCCTGCTCCAGTGCCTCAACCTGCTGCACAGGCCCACATCCGGTACCATCTTTCTGGAGGATCAGGAGATCACGGCCCCGGGGGTGAACCAGGACCGGGTCCGGCGGCAGATGGGCATGGTGTTCCAGGAGTTCAATCTGTTCAACCACCTCACGGTCTTAGGCAACGTGACCGTCGGCATGACCAAAGTCCTGGGCATGCCGGTGAAAGATGCGGAAAAAAAAGCTGTGACCGAGCTGGAACGGGTGGGCATGGCAGACCACCGTCACAAATACCCGGCCCAGCTGTCCGGGGGGCAGAAACAGCGGGTGGGGATTGCCAGGGCCCTGGGCATGTCCCCCAAGGTGATGCTGTTTGACGAACCCACCTCGGCCCTGGATCCGGAACTCACCGGCGAGGTGCTCACGGTCATGCAGAAACTGGCGGCCGAAGGCATGACCATGATCATCGTGTCCCATGAAATGGGGTTTGCCAGAGATGCGGCGGACCGGGTCATTTTCATGGAAAACGGCCGGATCGAAGAACAGGGGCCGCCGGACCGGATGTTCACCTGCCCCGCATCCGAACGGACCCGGAAATTTCTGTCCATCATCACCACAGGCAATACGGATCCGCCCTCCGGGAAAGGGACATAAGACCTCCCGTGACGGAATTTTTCGCATATGCCGCCATGGCCCTGCCGGATCTTCTGCAGGGCACCGTGGTCACCCTGAAACTGACCGCCGGGGCTTTGGTCATCGGCCTGGTCATCGGTCTGCCCCTGTCTTTGCTGCGGGTTTACGGCCCGAAACTGATCCAGCCGCTCTGCACGGCCTATCTGACGGTGTTCCGGGGCACACCGCTGCTGGTGCAGCTGTTTGTGGTGTATTACGGACTCCCGGAAATCGGGCTGTCCTTCTCCCGCATGGCTGCGGCCTTCATCACCCTGGGGTGCAACTCCGGAGCGTACCAGTGCGAGTATTTCAGAGGCGCCATCCAGGCGGTTTCCAGAGGCCAGATGACAGCGGCCCGGGGCATCGGCATGAGCCGGTTCCAGGGCATCCGGTACATCGTCCTGCCCCAGGCCCTGCGGCTGGTGATCCCGGCCTGGTCCAACGAACTGATCGCCATGGTCAAATACACGGCCATCGTGTTTCTCATTGCCGTCCCGGACCTGATGAACAAGGCCAAAATCCTGTCCAGCCAGAATTTCGCCCCGATCCAGACCTATGTACTGGTGGCCCTGATCTACCTGGTGCTGGTGGGATTCTTAAGCCTGGTCCTGCACGGGATCCAGAGAAAGCTGGCCGTGCCCGGCCTGGATGCCGGCATGGACGGGCGATGATCTCCAAGGGGATGTGTCCAGTATCAAGTTACTTGGCACGAGCATCAGTTGTCTATTTTTTACACTCATGCCACTTCCAGGCGAAGCCGCTTACCAAGTGCGTTTGCAAACTTCTCCAAGGTTGACAACTTAATATCTTCTGCATGATTCTCAATTCTTGAGATCGCAGATTTTTTGGTATTGAGCCGGAGTGCCAGTTCTTCCTGGGTTAAACCGCTTTCTTCCCGGGCCTGCTTTAACAGAACACCAATTTTAAACTGTTCATATCCGGAATCAAAGTCCTTCGCAAATTCCTCATCCCTGGCTTTCCTGTTCTCAATGTATTTTTTGAGATCACTCATGGGCTTTTCTCCTTAAATAATCATTCATCCGTTTTTCTGCTGTCTTTATTGCCTGTTTGGGTGTTTTCTGAGTCTTTTTCTGGAATGCATGTGTCACCACAATCACGGCATCACCATCAAAAAAACACAGCAGGCGGAATATGTTTGATCCAGAACTGATCCTGGCCTCCCAAAGATCATCTGTATTCACCAGCTTTTTGAAATATTTCGCAGGGACCATGGAAAATTCTTCAATGATATTTAACACCCAGGCCACTTTTTGGGCCTGTTTTGCATCCAAACCATCAAGGAACTCTTCAACAGGGCATTTCCCGGATTCAGACCTGTAAAATATTATCTCTTTCATATACGCAGCATGTTAACACGCAGGTTAACATTGTCAAGTTATAAATTTTTACAGCCAACCGAATCGTACCGGATTTTATGAATAAATGATTCTGTGGTTGTCAAAACAAGAAAAATTTTTTATACATTGTGCCGAGCTTTTACCTATTTTCCAAGTGACGTTCCCAAGGAATCATGAACCCTTTTTCAAACGATTCAAAGGCATCGAAACAGATGCGGCAGGATCTGACGGCCCTGCTGGGGCCGGACCAGTGCCTGTTCGATCTGGAAGACCGCTGGACCTATGCCTTTGACGCCGGGGCGGACCGGGCCGTGCCCCTGGCCGTGGTGTTCGCCCATACCCCGGCAGATGTCTGCCACGTGATGCAGTATGCCGTCACCCGCAAAATCCCGGTGGTGCCCAGGGGGGCCGGGTCCGGCCTCACGGGCGGGGCCGTGCCGTCACAGGGCGGCATTGTCCTGGTGCTGGAACGCATGAACCAAATCCTGGAAATCGATACCGACAACCTGTGTGCCACTGTGGAAACCGGGGTGATCACGGGCATCCTCCAGAAGGCTGTGGAAAAAAAAGGGCTGTTTTATCCGCCGGACCCGGCCAGTGCCGGGTTTTCCACCATCGGCGGCAATATTGCGGAAAACGCCGGCGGTATGCGGGCCGCCAAGTACGGGGTCACCAAACAGTATGTCCTGGGCCTGGAGGTGGTGCTTCCGGACGGGCGGCTCGTCACGCTGGGATCCAAATGCATCAAGGATGTGGTGGGCTATTCCATGACAGAACTGTTTGTGGGGTCGGAAGGTACCCTAGGGGTGATCACCAAAGCCATTGTCCGGCTGGTGCCCATGCCTGAAACCCTCCAGACTCTGGCGGTCAGTTTTCCGGACATCCAGGCCGCCGGAAAAGTGGTGCCCATGCTGCTCAAAACCGGGGTGAGACCCTGCACCCTGGAATTCATCGACCGGTTCTGCCTGGAGGCGGTCACAAAAACCGGCCTGTCAGATCCGGTGGCATCGTTGATCTCTTCCGACACCGGGGCCATGCTGCTCATCGAACTGGATGGGGATGAAGATGCCGTGGCCAGGGAGGCGGCATCGGTCCGGCAGGTATGTTATCGATGCGGTGCCACGGGTGTTCATTTTGCCCGGAATCCGGCTGAACGGGAACAACTCTGGGAAGTCCGCCGCAGCATCCACGGGGCCCTGGCAGGACTTTGCCCGCACTGGCTGGAAGAGGACATTGCCGTGCCGCCGGCATCCATCCCTGAGATGCTGGAAAAACTGGCGACCCTGGCACGGGAACAACACTTGCGGATTCTGTCTTTCGGACATTTTGCCGACGGCAACATCCACCTGAGTGTCGCAGACGCGGCAGCCCCTTTGTCCCCCCAGCGGGCCCTGGAAGTCACTCAACGAATATTTTCCCTGACAAACGCCCTGGGCGGGCGGATCGCCGCGGAACACGGGATCGGCCTGGCCAAAAAAGAATTTCTGGGTGTCAACCTGGATGATGCCACCCTGGATCTGGCGCTGCAGATCAAAAAACTGCTGGATCCGGACAACATCCTGAATCCCGGAAAAATTTTTCCCGGGCAAGTCTGGGACAAGGGGTTTGAAACAAATTAAACCCCTGTGCCCGGCGGAGGTCGTGCCGGACACAGGGGAACCGCACCAGCGATGATGAACCGGCCGGAGAGACCCGGCCGGCACACACTTAACGCTTAACTGGCAAGCCGAGCCCTTTCCTCTTCCTGGCCTTTGAGTTCGAACCGCTTGACCTTTCCCGTGGCCGTCTTGGGCAGATCCTCCACAAAATAGATCCACCGGGGGAACTTGTAATGGGCCAGCTCTTTTTTCACATAGGATTTGATCTTCTTTTCCAGTTCCAGGGATGCGTCGAATCCTTTGTTCAAAACAATATAGGCGCTGGGTTTCACCAGGTTTTCATCGTCTCTGCCGGGCACCACGGCGCATTCCAGGACGGCCGGATGACCGATGAGGCAGGCTTCCACCTCGATGGGGGAGACCCAGATGCCGCCCACCTTGAGCATGTCGTTGGATCGGCCCACATAGTAGAAAAATCCTTCCTGGTCCACGAAAAACTTGTCATCCGTGTTGAACCATTCACCCAGCATGGCTTCCTTGGTCTTTTCATGCTTGTTCCAGTAATAGGCCGCCGTGCTGTCGCCTTTGATAAGCACGGTGCCGATCTCGCCTTCGGGTACTTCGTTGAGCTGGTCATCCACGATCTTTGCCTCGTAACCGGGCACCAGCTGGCCCGTGGAGCCGGGACGGATGTCCTCCACCCGGTTGGAGATATAGATGTGGCTGACTTCCGTGGAGCCGATGCCGTCCAGAATATCCACGTTGAACCGTTCTTTCCACCGCTTGAACAGATGGGCCGGCAAGGCTTCACCGGCGGAGGTGCACAGCCGGACACCGTCCATGCTTCCCCCTTCATGGGCCATCATGGCCCCGTAAAGGGTGGGAACCCCGTAAAACACCGTGGGGTTGTACCGGGCAATGGTATCGAACACGGACTGCGGGGTGGGACGTTCCGGCATCAGCACGGTGGTGGCACCCACGCTGAAGGGAAAATACAGGCTGTTGCCCAGGCCGTAAGCGAAAAACATCTTGGCCGCGGAAAAGCACACATCGTCTTCCCGGATTTTGAGCACCTGTTTGCCATAGGTTTCCACACAGAACAGCATGTCGTGCTGCAGATGCACCGTTCCTTTTGGTTTGCCGGTGGAACCGGAGCTGTACAGCCAGAAACAAGCATCGTCCGGGCCGGTGGGGGCCGCTTCCAGCGCATCGGACTGCCCTTTGACAAATTCCTCATAAGACACGGTATCCGGTTTTTCACCCTGTCTGTTCACCACCACGATCTTTTCCAGAAACAGGAGATCGGATTTGACTTCCTCGATGTTGACATACAGGGAATCATCCACCACCAGGACCCGGGCACGGCTGTCATTCAAAAAATACAGGTAATCCTTGGGCCGCATCAGGGTGTTCAGACAGATGGGCACGGCCCCGGTTTTAATCGCTCCCAGAAAGGCGGCCGGATACAGTTCCATGTCCAGCATCAACAAAGCCACCCGGTTTTCCATGCGAACCCCGGCGGTCTTCAGGGCATTGCCGAACCGGTTGGCTTCTTTGGTCAGCTCTCCATAGGTCAGTTTCCGGTCCTCACAGATCACCGCCACCTTGTCTTCCCGGCCTTCCCGGATGTTGCGGTCAAGAAAATAATCGGCTGCATTGAATCTTTCCAGTCCAAGATATTCGAGTTCCATAAATCATTTCCTCCTCAATTAATATTTTTCCATGACAGGATGGAAAAAAAGTGTCAGGCTTTTTTCTTCGGTTTTACCGGGAGTGGTCAGCCATGAGACAACAAAAAACACAATCCCCGCCACAATGAACGATGCCAGAAATCCATTGAGCTGGAACATGAAGTCCTGGGGAAACAAAATCATGTTCTTGCCCCCCAGAACAAAGAACAGAATGTTCATGAAAACGCCGGCCAGCGTGGATGAGATCGCACCCGTGGCCGTGGCCCCTTTCCAGTAGTAGGCCCCCCACAGGGCGAAAAAGGTCACGGCCACGGTGCCGAAGGCGATCACGGACAGTTCCGCCACAGGCGTGGTGGGATTCCAGGCGATCCATACGCACACGGCCATGATGACCGCCACGAAAGCCCTGGCCAGGGTGATGAATTCAGAGGGCTGGGTCTTGGGCCGGATCGTCTTGACCACATCTAAAGACAGGTTGACGGCGTTGCCGAACACCAGGCCGTTCACAGTGGACATGGCGGCGGTGAAGCCGCCGGCCACGGCCAGGGCCGCCAGCCAGTCCGGCATGGTGGCGGCCGCCACCAGTCCGTAAATTTTATCCGCTTCCACCCCTTTGAGGCCCGGCACAATCACGTTGCCGGCAATACCGATGAGCGTGGGCATGGTGATCACAAACAGGCAGATACCGCCAAAAGACAGAAACATGGCTTTGAGTCCCCGGACCGACCGGCTGGAATAGGCGTGCATATAGGGCTGGGGAAAACACACGCAGCCTAAGGCCATGGCCGCGGCCATGCCGAAGATCATGGGATAGCTCCACACCTTGCCCCCGGCCCAGCCGATCTGGAACAGGGTGGGATGTCTGGTCATGACCATCTCCATGGTGGGCACGAATCCGCCGTTTTTCATCATGACAAAGAAAAACAGGACAAATACCATGACCGAGAAGAACACCCCCTGGATGGCATTGACCCAGGCCGCCCCTTTCATGCCCCCCATCATGAGATAGATGGCGATGAAAAACGGCACGAAAAACAGGCCCGCGCGAAACGAGATGATCCCGTCGCTCATGGCTTCGAGCATCACGCCGATGCCCTGGATCTGGGCCACCACATAGGGAATGGAGGCCACCAGCACCACCAGCACCAGGATGATCTTCATGGGGGTGCCGTACCGTTCCCCGAACGGGGCCCCCATGGTCATCCATTTTCTGGCCCGGCCCAGAAGAAAGGTTTTCTTGTGCATGAAATACCACAAAAACCCCAGGGGCACCAGGTTGGCCGTGAGCACATACAACGACCCATACCCCAGCCGGTACCCGAAACTGGACATCCCGAACATGGAGAACGCACTTAAAAAAGAGGCCAGAAGACTGAAAATCAGCACAAAATAACCCAGGCTGGAGCCGGCCACAAAATAATCGTCCGCGCTTTTGGTAAATCCCTTGCGAAACGCGACATAACTGATGAACACGGATACAAAACACAAGCTGGTGATAATAATGACGGCGATCATGAGCGGGGATCCTCCATATCGGTTTTTCTCAATGTTTCCACAATGTTTTCCACATCCCTGTCATACAGTGCCAGGTCTGTCTGAAACAGATAGATCCATTGTAAAACAAACAGTAGGGCTCCGATCACCAGCAGGTAAAACGCCCAGGACGGCATCCCCAGGATCAGGCCGACCTCACCATACCGGCCATACCCCAAAGGGCTCCAGCAGAACACCGTCAGCACCACAAACACCATCAGGAAACCCAGGTTCTTCTTTTTGTTCGCCTTTGCGGACATGTACGTTCCTCCTCGCGATAAAAAATTATATGGATGTATTCGTACTGCCTGTTTTACAATCCGGAGATTTCTGAAGAAACGCCCGGATGGGATTCTCAATGGGTGGTGCACGCTCTTTTAAAGTGTAAGAGCAAGGGATGTGCCATGATCATAATATGATTACAATAAAGCTGAAACACCGGATCAGTCCCGGCGATACACTGCCGGGGCGAACCGGCGGGATCCCGGCGCAACGGCTGAACAACCGAAAGAAACGTTGCAGACTAGAAAGTTTGTTTCATCAGGGCTCAGGAGACAGTTGGTATTTACGAATCTTTTTTCTCAGGGTGGGCAGAGAGATCTTCAGAATCCGGGAGGCCCGGGTCCTGTTCCACTGGACCGAGTCCAGGACCGCCTCGATATGGCGTTTCTCCACCTGGGCCAGGGACTGGGAGGCCGGATACCGGCTTATTTTCGGCGCGGTGCCGGACAGCAGCGCATCCAGGGTTTCCACAAGAATCACATTGCCCCGGGACCGGATGGCCGCGGAAATGATCACGTTTTCCAGCTCCCTGACATTACCGGTCCAGGCATGGGATTCGAGCCGTTCGATGCATCCGTCCTGGAGCTGCATGGGTTTCACCCCCAGGTCATGGGCGCATTTGCGGATAAAATGATCCACCAGCAAAGGAATGTCCGACAGCCGTTCCCGCAGCGGCGGCAGGATGATGGTGACCACCTTGAGACGGTAGTACAGGTCGGCCCGGAACGTTTTTTCCCTCACCATTTGGGCCAGGTCCTGGTTGGTGGCGGCGATGATCCGGCACCGGGACGTCAGATTGCGGGAGCCCCCTACCCGCATGTACTCTTTTCTTTCCAGAAATCCCAGGAGCTTGGCCTGCAGGTTCAAGGGCAGTTCCCCCACCTCGTCCAGAAACAGGGTGCCCTCTCCTGCCAGCTCGATTTTTCCGGGTCGCTGGGTCACGGCCCCGGTGAACGCCCCTTTTTCATGGCCGAACAGCTCGCTTTCCAGAAGCGTGCTGACTACGGCGGAACCGTCAAAGGTGATAAAGGGCTTGTCCTTGTCCGGGCTGCTCAGATGGATCCGCCGGCTCACCAGCTCCTTACCCGTGCCGGTCTCGCCGGTGATCAGGGCCGTGGCCCGGTTCTGGCACAGCATGCCGATCATCTTGAACACATCTTTCATGGCCCGGCTGCTGCCCACGATCACCCCCCGGTCGAATCCGGCCGGACCGTCGGAAAACTCCGCGTGTTTCCGGTCCTGTTCCAGGCTTTCAATGGCCTGTGCCACAGTGTTGTCCAGCTCCACAGCATCCAGGGGCTTGTGGATATAGTCGTATGCCCCCAGTTTCATGGCTTCGATGGTGGTTTCCATGTCCTGGAACGCGGTGATCATGATGATCTTGGCCAAAGGATTGACCGCCTTCATCTGCCTGAGCGCGTCCAGACCAGACCCGTCCGTGAGCCGTATATCCAGGATCACCACCTGGGGGTTTGCCTTTTCAAACAGGGTCAGGGCCTGTTTCACCGTGGCCGCCGTATGAACGGCATGGCCTTTTTCCTTCATGAACATCGAAATGGATTCCAGGATGGTGGATTCGTCATCCACAATGAGCAGATCAGCCATGCGGGCCTCCTTCACAGGGCAGGCACACCTCAAAGGTGGTGCCGGACGGCGTTCCCGCATCGACAGAGACCATACCGTTATGGGCCTGCACCATCTGTTTGACATTGGCCAGCCCCAGTCCGGTGCCCTTGATCTTGGTGGTATAGAAGGGCTCGAAAATATGGGGAATCAGTTCCGGGGGGATCCCGTCCCCGTCGTCCGATACCCGGATGAAGACAACGGGTTTCCGGTTCCGCGTCTGGACCCCGGTGCGGACAAAAACGTTTCCGCCGGGGCGGATCGAATCCAGAGCGTTGAGCAGCAGGTTGATCACCACCTGTTCGATTCTGGCTTTGTCCGCCGTGATAACGGGGAGGGACGGCGCCGGATCGATCCGGCATGCGGCCCGGATCTTCCGGAATTTCACATCCAGCAGGCCCACGCAGAACTGCACCACCTCATTGACATCCACCTCTCCTGGAACCAGGGAAACCGGTTTGGCAAAATCCAGCAGCTGCTGAAGAATGGTCTCCAGGCGCTGGATCTCGGTCTCGGTGATCTGAAGCCGTTTTTCGTCATTACCGGTGAACCGGTGGTTCTGTCCCAGAATCTGGAGGTTCATTTTAATGGAGGACAATGGATTGCGGATTTCATGGGACAGGGACGCCGTGATCTGCCCGATGTAGGCCATGCGCTCCATCTGCCGGTTTTTTTTCTCCAGTTTCACCCGGCGGGTGATATCCCGGACAATGCACAGCACATAATCCCGTCCCTCAAACCGGGAGAGCCGGCATCCCATTTCCGTGGGCATTGAACGGCCGTCCATGCGCAGGCGCCGGTATTCGAATGCGGCGGATGCGCCCGGGTCGGACACATGGCTTTGCGAAACAAAGCGGCGGACTTTTGGGCGGTCTTTTTGATGAACAAAGTTCAAAAACGGGGTCGTCAGGATATTTTCTGGGGCATCGATCCCGTGCATCCGGCAGAAGGCCGGGTTCACAAACGAAATGGTTTCCCCGTCCAGCACCAGATATCCGTCACTGATCTCTTCCACCAGGGTTTTGTACTTGTGCTCGGATTCCTTCAACTGGGCGGTCCGGGCCTCTACGTCTCTTTCCAGCCGGTCCGCGTATTCCTTGAGACAGGTTTCATGCATTTTCTGGAAATGGTTGGAAAACCGGTGGATGGTATAGGCCAAACAGGTGTTCACCTGTTCGATATATCGGCCAAGAAAGGCTTTCGGGGACTCCGCCACCAGGGCCGGAACAATAAGGATCCGGAACAGTTCAAACGCCTTTTGAACATCATCCAGGGGGAATCCCGATTCCAGGCGGACCGTGGTGATCTCGTTGATGAACCGGTTGATGGCGGAATAATCATTGTCCGCCAGCACATCATGAAACGCGTCATAGGCCCGGGCCGTGGTCCGGGCCAGTTCCTCCGGATTTCTGGCCGCGTAATTGTCGGACACCTCTTTATACAGCCGGTCTGACCACTGTTGAATGATCCGCTCCCGGTGGCGGTCCAGCAGTGCCGCCAGCCTGAACCCGGCCGGATGATCTTCGCACCCCGTCGGAACCGGCCCGTTCTTTTCCATGGCATCCCCTTTTTCAGAGTAAAGTTCAACTTCCGAACTTCCGCATTGACAAACGGGGTCGATCACCCCCGAAAGTTGCGTTTAAAAAAGAATCTGCCTTTTCATAACAGGTCAGATACGGTTCGTCAAATCCTTCACACGGGCCGGCCGATTTTCAACACCTCCCTGGCATACCGGATGCTTTTTTTGCAGGCTGCCATCTCTTTTTCCCTGGCCGCTTCCAGGGAATCCTCCCCCATGTCCCACTCGATTTCAAAGGTGATACGGTCCGTGGGGGACTGGTCACGGATGATCTGGAGGGTTTTGAAACAGTCGATATCGCCGTCGCCCAGGGCCACGCCATGGAACCGGATTCCGAACTGGTCCCGGGTCAGTTTGTGGTCGCAGAAATGGTTGCAGAACGCATAAGGGGCCAGTTTTTTCACGGCATATTCCGGATTTTCCAGTACCCCCATGGAGTTGACCGTATCCACGCACGCCCCGACCAGGGGATGGTTCACCTGTTGGATCACCCAGAGAATCTCATCGGCAAAGGTTTCGGTATGGTTTTCCACCGCCAGTTTGATACCGGTTTTTTCCAGCAGCGGCAGCACCGCCGTGATCTCGTCATGGACATCGCACAGCTGGCGCATGACCTGGGGGTGGAAACAGGAGCCGTACAGAGGCCTTGGCCGCCGGATGTCCAGGCTGAGTTTGGCCAGATCAGCCCCGATCTTATGGGTGATGTCGATCCCTTTTTCCAGGGTGTCGGTGAGCCGGGGGTCAAACTCCTCGTTCCGGGAAAAATTGTATTCCAGGTACAGACCGTGATCCTGTGCCGCTTTTTTTACCGCCGCCAGCCTGGCGTCGTCCTTGGTTTCCAGGTCGCACCCGGTGATGTGCAGCCCGTCCAGGCCCCATTCCACGGCCAGATCCATAAGCTGAAACAGATCGATCTCCTTGGGCCGGGGATCGGCCTGGATGCCCCAGTTCTGTCCCAGGCCCCACAGATGAAGGGTATACGTGTGAAGTCCCAGTTTCATTTGTCTTTCCATACCATGCCTCCTGACAGGTTGTGTTCAGTCAATTCCGGTTTCAGACCGTGTCCTGTTGCAACGCTTGCAACAGGTATAATTAAAGTGACGATTGTGGCCATTGTAACGACCATGCCTGCAAGATTGCAACGATCATACCAGAATCCGGCACGTCACCAAAGGCTGATGAACCGTCGATCATCTCACCCGTTGCCCGGCTTTCCATACCGGGGATGGCACCCTGTCAATCAAATATTTTTTATTTTTGCATCCCGGCCATCAAAATTATTTGATCGCCACCCCTTGCCAAGCCCTGTTAAAAACGATACGGTTTTCCCACAGGTGCAGGCAATCTTCAAAGGAGACGCCATGACCCGGAAACTTTTTCTGAAACACCGTCCAGAATCGACTACGGCGGCCGGCGATCCGCACTGGATTTTTTTGACCCCGGCCCAGGCTGTGGATGCCGTTGCCCTGGACTTTCAGGCCTACGGCCCGCAACCGGACCTGTTCAGATGTATCGCCCCCCTGATCCTGAAAAACCGGTGCCGGATCACGGCCGGAAACGAAAAAGGGTGCGGGGTATCAGTATTGCGGGGAACCACCTTTGATCCGGTATCAGATCATCACCTGGGATTCTATCTGATTCATGTCCTGGAAACCGATCCCCCGGACCTGACCACCCTGGCCGATATCTGCCGGCAGGTATTCCAGACACGCACCATTCCTGGACATGACAGGGCCGGCCCGATTTCAGGTATCTGGGTTCATTCCCAGATGGACCGGTTCATCTGCCGCCAGTGCGGACAATGCTGCCGCACCCTGGATTACGAAACCGGGTGTGAAGAATCCGATATCCGGCGCTGGCGGAACAACGGACGAACCGATATACTGGCCTGGGTAAAGCCCTGGAGGACCGGGCCGAACGTTTCTGGTCCGGCATACCGGATCTGGGTGGATCCGGGCACCGGAGAAACCGCCCGGATCTGCCCCTGGCTCGCGCCATGCCCGGATCATACAGACCGGTTCATATGCACCATTCACCCCATCAAGCCCGGGGTCTGCCGTCAATACCCCTATACAATCAAACACGCCTTCATGACCGGATGCAGCGGAAGCTTTGCCCCCCGAACCGAACCGCCCGATTCCAGGAAACCCTGACCCGGAGGAAATGTATGCGATATCTGCTCATCATCTGTCTGCTTGTCTTTCCAGTGACTGCATCAGGATTCGACTGGGAACAGACCCCCAAGGAAAAAAAGGTAATGTATGCCAATGCCGCCGGCCTGGCCGTGATCACTGGGTGGGGGATTGCCAACTGGGATTATTTTTCCACCACACCGACCGCCAAAAAAGAGGGCTGGTTTTCCCGTGACACCGAAGAAGGCGGGGCCGACAAACTGGGACATTTTTACGCCAGCTACGCCCTGTCCCATTTTCTGGGGTATACTTTTGAAACCTGGGGGTATTCTCAAAAACAGGGCCTGAAACTGGGGGCGATGTCCTCTTTTACCATCATGAACTGGATGGAACTGGGGGATTCTTTTTCCGAATACGGATTCTCCTACGAAGATTTTCTCATGAATGCCCTGGGATGCGCCACCGCCTATTTCATCGGCACCCGGCCGGCACTGGACAAAAAGATCGACTTCAGAATCGAGTACCGGCCCCGTTTTGATACGGCCGATGTGTTCACCGATTACGAACGCCAGAAATTTCTGGTGGCCCTCAAGCTGGACGGATTCGAGCAGGTCTCCCACCCGCTGCTCAAATACCTGGAACTGCACCTGGGGTATTACACCCGGGATTTTTCTTCCGGTGGCGATCCGAAACGCACCCTTTATGCCGGTATCGGTGTGAACCTTTCCCGGATACTGAACAAATTGTCATTGAACCGTCTGTCCACCCTGACACAGTTTGTGCAGGTGCCCTACACATATAAAGCAGTTGAAAACGATCGATAGGCAGATAATCCTTTGCCGCCAAGTAAAAAAAACAGTATAATTCAAAATCATCAATAATTTTACCCAAGGAGATTCCTCATGCGCGACAAAACCGTTCTCAAACTGATCATTGCCGCACTGTTTATCAGCGGATCATTTCTTTCTCAACCAGCCATGGTCCATGCGGAAGAGTTCTCGGCGGATATCGTCACCGACATGCCCACCGGCAGTGTCAACGGAAAGATCTATTTCAAAAACAACCAGTTGAACCGCAGTGACATGATGGGAATGATCAACATCGTCAAGTATCCTGAAGTGTATCAGCTTTTTACGGGCACAAAAAAATTTCATGTATCAAATGTGACAGAGCTTGAAGCCGACGATCCCATGGCCGGTGTCACTGATTTTGACGCCTGGGCAAAAGAAAACAACCTCAGTAAAACCGGCACGGAATCCATTGAAGGATTTGCCTGTGATATTTATGAAGGCACCATTGACATCGATAAAGACACCGGTGAAACCGCCCCCATGAAAATCTGGCTTTCCAGAAAGCTGCAATATCCCTTGAAAACCGAAACCATGATACCGGAACCGGTGGGCAGGGTTGTGAGCCTGGTCAAAAACATCAAAACCGGAAAGCAGCCGGACCATCTGTTTGAAATCCCCGACGGCTATACCAGAGCCGGCTCCATGGAACAAGCCATGGGCATGCCGGACATGAGTCAGTTTTCCGAGGGGCAGATGCCGTCAGCGGAACAGATGGGCGAAATGATGAAACAGGTACAGGATATGATGAAAAACATGCAACAGGAATAACAATTAAGGAGGCCGTCATGAGAATCATCCCCCATAAAATCATGTGTGCCGTTGATTTCAGTGATTTCACCAACCTGACCCTGTCCTACGGGCAGGCCCTGGCCAAAGAGTTCGGCGCGCAACTCACCCTGTGCCATGTGGTGTCCAACATGGTGTTGATGTCCTCTGCCGGACAGGCCTATATCGCATCTGAAAAAATCGAGGCGGAACGGCGCCGGGATGCGGCATCCCGGCTGACAGACATCGCCGGAACCCTGGACATGGACTGCGACACCCTGGTATCCACGGGACATCCGGCGGATGAACTGGCCCGGATCGCCGAAGAGACCGGCGTGGACATGGTGGTGGCCGCCACCCACGGAGGATCGGGCGTCAAACGGTTTCTGGTGGGGTCGGTCACGGACCGGCTGGTGAAGACCCTGTCCTGTCCGGTGATGGTCCTTCACGGAGATGCGGAACCGGATGTCCTGCCCGGGGACCGGAAAAAACTGTTGACCCGGATCCTGGTGGGATGTGATTTTTCTCCGGATTCCGGACTGGCGTTTCAATACGGCCTGAGCCTGGCCCAGGAATTTGAAACCAAACTGTACCTGGCCCATGTGATCCGGCCCACGGAACATGTGGAGTTCTCCAGTGCCGACTATATCAAGGTCCAGGAAGGGGATTACCTGGGCTGGAACCGGACCGATTACCTGGGACTGACCAAACAGGCCAACGAGCCGGACGTCCAGCGCAAAGACGCGCTGAAGCAGCGGCTGGAACGGCAGCTGGCCCGGATGGTGCCCGAGGAAAGCCGGCACTGGTGCACGCCCGTCACTGCGGTCCTGGAAGGGGAACCCTATCAGGAACTGCTGTCCTTTGCCGAAAAAAACCAGGTGGACCTGATCGTTTTAGGGGTCCGGGGACACGGGCTGCTGGAGAAATTTCTGGTGGGTTCCACCACGGACCGGGTGATCAGCCGGTCGGAATGCCCGGTCCTGGCGGTCCGGCAGACCGATACCGGTTCGGAATAAAAAAACCGTGTCATTTTGGGGCCGGACGTGCTATAAGTATCCAGACATCATAACAACAAATGAACATATATTTATATCAAAGGAGTTAGATTATGTCTGGATTCACCCCGAACGCACGTCCCCTTCTCATCGGCAGCCTGCCCCTGGAAAACCACACCCAGGCCCTGGACCTGGTGTTTGCGCACACCCCGGAAATCCCTTTGTGGGTGCAGCTGCCAAAGTTCAGGGAAGAAGGGATGATCCGTCAGTTCATGTACGGGCTTCCGGGGGTGGCTGAAAAGGATGACACCTGGTTCATCGACACCAAAGATACGGCGTTTGACGAGAAATTCGTCCAATTTTTTGAGGAATATCTTTCTTTATCCGAACCGGACGCGGATTTTCAGGCGTCCCGGTTCGCGTTCACCCCTTTGACCGGCAAGGGATTTTTCCATTTCCTGGAACGGGTGGACAAAGATCCCGGCCGGTTTGCCGCGCTCAAAGGCCAGGTCACCGGCCCCATTACTTTCTGCACGGCGGTCAAGGATGAAAGGGAACGGGATATTTTCTACAATGATCAGCTGAGGGACGCGGCGGTGAAACGCCTGGCCATGAACGCCAGGTGGCAGGCAAAGGAGTTTGCCGCACGCGGGGCCACTCCCATTGTTTTCCTGGATGAACCGGCCCTGGCCGGATTCGGCACCTCCGCCTACATCACCATCACCCGGGCAGATGTCCAGGCCTGTATCGATGAAATCGTCCAGGAGATCCACGCGGAAAACGGCCTGGCCGGGGTCCATGTCTGCGCCAACACGGAATGGGACCTGCTGCTGGATACATCCATCGACATCATTTCGTTTGATGCGTTTTCCTATTTTGACAAATTTATTCTGTATCCCAAAGCGATCAAGGAATTTCTGGGCCGGGGAGGAATCCTGGCCTGGGGGATTGTGCCCACCGGCGATGCAGACCTGATCGCCCAGCAGACCAGTGACGGGCTGACCGAAAAACTGGCCGGTCAGATCCGGCAGGTCGCTTCCCTTGGAATTCCCAAGGAAACGGTTATGGCCCAGTCCTTTGTGACCCCCAGCTGCGGCACGGGATCACTGGACCCGGCATCCGCCACCCGCGTCCTGGAACTGACCAAGGCCGTGTCTGAAAAAATCCGGAACCGGTAACCGCCGGCTACCCCTGATTTTCCTGGGCCGCCTCGGCCCTGAAATCCCCCTTCTCCCTTTCATAGGCTTCAAAATACCGGGGATACGCCTGTTTCATGGCAGCCAGGGCCCGGTCCCAGGGCAGGTCATCAAAACTGCCGTGTTCGGTCACATACTCCATGTGGCGGTTGCCCAGGTTGTCAAAGGGATGAAAAATGGAATCACAGGTGCCGTCGAACTCCAGGGGCTTGACATTGAACGCCTCGCACAGGCTCAAATTGAAGGCAGGCGTGGCCTTGACCCATTTGCCGTTGAGACACACCTCCGTAAACCCGTGCCACACGAACAGATCGGTTTCCATCAGCGCCTTGAGCCGTTCCGTGTTCAGATGGTTTTTCACATCCGCAAACCCCAGCCGGGCCGGAATCCCCCGGTTCCGCAGGCAGGCGGCCAGCAGCACGGCCTTGGCCACGCAGTACCCTTCCCCTTTTGCCAGCACGGCACTGGCCTTCATGCCGGCCCTGACCGGCTCGATGCTGTAGGGGTTGTACCGGATCAGGTCTCTCACCGCATAATACAGGCTGACGGCTCTCTCTTTGTCGGTGGTACCGGCTCCGGCATGTTTTTTTGAAAACGCGACAATATCCGGATGATCCTTGTCGATAAAATAGGTGGCGGACAGACTGGCGGACATGGACACTCCTTTTCCAGGAAATTGATATTTTTTGAACACCCTTAAGGATATACCCCATGACACCGGGAAAAATCAATGTCCGTTTTCTGAACCATTTGTCATGTCTTAAATTTTGCGATGCCTCAATAATCTGCTTGATTTTTACATTCAGTCTGTTAACTAATTGTGTCAACCGGTGAACCCGGGGACGGTATGATGGATTGAAACGATAACATCAGAACGGTTTTCAGAACAATGATGATGATCAGGGCGTTGTGTTGCTGTGTTGCCGCGGCAATGGTGTTTATCCTGCCGGCAGGGCATGCGACGGAAAAGGGAGCAATCAATGCTCCAGAGACGGAACCGGTCACATTGATGCTGCAATGGACCCATCAGGCCCAGTTTGCCGGATATTACATGGCACTGGAAAAAGGCATTTACGCGGACCACGGCCTGGATGTGACCATCCTGCGAGGCGGCCCGGACCGGGATCAGGGCGCGTATCTGCGTGACGGCCGCGCGGATTTTGCTACCCGCTGGCTGGCTTCGGCCCTGGAGGACGTGTCCAACGGAATTCCGGTCCGCAATATCGCCCAGATCATCAATCGGTCGAACATGGTGCTGATCGTCTGGAAAGACAGTGGCGTTACCGGCGTTCACGATCTTGACGGGCGCCGCGTGGGGGTGTGGCAGGGACAGTTCCGTCCCCCTTTTATGGCGTTTTTCCAGGCCCATGACATCCAGCCCCGGATTATCCAGCAGAACTATTCCATCAACCTGTTTTTACAGCGTGGTGTGGTGGCATGCACAGCCATGTACTACAACGAATATCACATGATGTTTCAGGCCGGTATCGACATGGAAGAATTGATGGTTTTTTCCCTGGCATCCATTGACATGCCTTTTCCGGAGGATGGCATCTATTGCCTGCAGGAAACACTTGAAAACCGGCCGGCCGTATGCCGGGCCATGGCCCGGGCCTCGCTCAAGGGCTGGGAATATGCGGCGGCCCATCCTGAAGAAACCATCGATATGGTGATGCAATACGCGCGGGGAGCCAAAGTGCCTGCCAATCGTCCGCACATGCGCTGGATGCTTACCACCGTGCTTTCCTCGATCTTTCCCGAATATGTCGGCGACTGGACGGTCGGCCGCCTATCCAAAGATGATTATTCCCGGTCGGTTGACCTGTTGACGGCCCATCAAATGATCACGGAGGCCCCGTCTTTTGAGGAGTTTGTCCATGTTCCGTAAAATACGCATTGCACCGCGCATGGCCCTGATGATCGTTGTCGGTGCCGGCGCCATACTGGGGGCGGTGATCGGATACAATTACATTTCCGCCCGCAATCTCCTGCTGGAGGAACTGCGGCAAAAATCCAACCATCTGGCCCGGGCCACTGCCGGACGTATCGAGGTCACAGGGTATGCCGTGGAAAAGGTGGTGCAATCCGCCGCATTCATGCTGGCGGAAAATGACCACACTGTCCCGCAGCAGTACAACCTGCTTGAAAAGCTGGTGGCGGACAACCCGGAGATATTCGGCGCGGCCATTGCACCCTGGCCCCAGGGCAGGGCCCCATATGTATGGCGTGCCGCCCCCCCGGACCAGGGGCTGATGCAAGGGGATTTAAACGCGGAAGGCTACCAGTATGATGTGTGGGACTGGTTTACCCTGCCCCGGGATCTGGAACGTATGATCTGGACCGAGCCGTATTTTGATGAAGGCGGCGGCAATGTCCTCATGGTCACACGCTCGGCCCCGGTGTGGGACGCTGATGGAAAATTCACCGGTGTGATCACCAGCGATGTGTCTTTGGAATGGTTGCGGGACATGCTGGCGCAGTTACCGGTGGGCCGCTCCGGGTATGCGTTTCTCATATCCGCCACCGGGGTGTTTATTTCCCATCCGGCCGAAGAACTGATCATGAATGAAAGCATATTCAGTCTGGCCGAGGCGCGGGAGTGCCAGGATCTGCGCAGAATCGGACAACGGATGATCAAAGGTGAAACCGACTTTGTGTTCTTTGACGGGTTAAAGGAACCAAGGCCGGCCTGGCTGGCGTTTTCACCCGTTCCCAGCACGGGATGGTCCGTGGGGCTGGTGTTTCCTGAAAAGGAACTTTTGGGGGTGGTATTTGATTTCAGCCGCAACACCCTGTTTTTCGGTACCGCCGGGTTTGTCCTGCTGCTGGTGTTATCATTACTGATTGCCCGCTCGATATCCCGTCCCCTGCAACAGCTGGAAGCGGGGGCCCGCACACTGGCCACCGGAAATCTTGACGTCTCTTTACCGGTTGTCACCGGAAAAGATGAGGTGGCGGGACTGGCCAATGCGTTTGAATCCATGCGCAACGATCTCAAGCGGTACATGGTGGATCTGGCACAAACCACCGCGGCCAAAGAACGGATTGAAAGTGAAATGCAGATTGCCCGAGATATCCAGATGAGCCTTGTACCCCATACGTTTCCGCCGTTTCCCAACCGGAACGACATGGAGATTTACGCCATTCTCGAACCGGCCCGGGAGATCGGCGGTGATTTTTACGATTTCTACATGATCGGTGAAGATGAGCTTTGTCTGGTCGTGGGAGACGTTTCCGGCAAAGGGGTGCCGGCTGCCCTGTTCATGGCGGTCACCCGCACGTTCCTGCGTTCGATCTGGCAGGAGGAACGCAGTCCCGGCGCAACTTTGACCCGGCTGAACCGGGAGCTGGTCAGGGACAATGACTCCTGCATGTTCGTGACCCTGTTTTGCGCCCGGATCAACATGACCACCGGGCAGTGTGTCTACGCCAACGGCGGACACAACCCGCCGTTTCTGCTGCATGCCGGCAAACCCGCCATGGCACCGCCGGCCGTCAAAGGGGTGGTGGTGGGCGGCATGCCGGATTTTACCTTTGATGAGGGCGAGTTGATCTTTGCCCCGGGGGATGCGATTTTTATCTATACCGACGGGGTGACCGAAGCCATGAATCCGGAAAACGCCTTGTCCGGGGATGCCTGGGCCCTGGCCCAGATTGAAAAATACCGGGACCTTGATTGCAGCGGGATGATCAAAGCCATGCGCAGGGCACTGGCAGACCACACCCGGGGGGCTGAACAGTCGGATGACATCACCATGCTGGCATTTCGAAAAGTGTGATCAGATGCGGTAAATCAGCCGGGTTGACCATCGGATTTCTCAGGTGGACAGCAGCACCTCGTCATTTTCAAATGCCTTTTTCCGGATATCCGCAAACTTCTGGATCAGGGCTTCCCGGGTCAGGGACTGTTTTTCCTCTCCTTTGACATCCACGATGATCTCACCGGCATCCATCATGATCAGACGGTTGCCGAATTCAATGGCATGGTTCATGTTGTGGGTGACCATGAGCGTGGTCAGGGACCGTTCCTGGATGACCTGCCGGGTCTGTTCCATGACCATGGCCGCGTTGCTGGGATCCAGGGCGGCGGTGTGTTCGTCCAGAAGCAGGATGTCCGGGCCGGACAGGACCGTCATCAACAAGGTCAACGCCTGACGCTGCCCGCCGGACAGCGAGGAGACATTCGCTTTCATCCGGGTCTCCAGCCCCATGTCCAGGGTTTTCAACAGGTTTTTAAATTTTTCTCTCACCGCCCGGTTCATGCTGATTTTCGGCCACCGGAACCCTTTTCTGGCCGTGATCATCATGTTGTCTTCAATGGTCATGTTGGAGGCGGTACCGGCCAAAGGATCCTGAAAAATCCGGCCGATGTGCATGGCCCGGCGGTACTCAGGCTCGAAAGTCACCCGCCGGCCCTTGATCCGGATCTCGCCGGCACTGGGAAACACGGCGCCGGAGATCAGGTTGAACAGCGTGGTTTTCCCGGCCCCGTTGCTGCCGATAATGGTAATGAAATCACCGGGGTCCACGGTCAGAGACAGGTTCCGGATCACGGTTTTCTCCCCCGGGGTCCCGGGATTGAAGGTCTTGGTGACGGCATCCAGCTCGATCATGCATCCCCCTTTGCCCGGAGCCGCTTGTAATTGGAAACCGCCAGGGAGATGATGATGAGCAGCCCGGTGATGAGTTTCAGGTCGTTGGGGGTCATGTTGATATAATAGCCGTAATAGCGGCCCAGATACATGATCGCCTTGAACAGGACCGCCCCCAGGATCACCCGCAGGGTCAGGGCCCAAATCCGGTTGGATTTGAGCAGAAACTCCCCGAGCATGACCGAAGCCAGGCCCGACACCACGATGCCCTGGCCCAGGTTCACGTCGGCAAACCCCTGGTACTGGGCGGCAAACGCGCCGGACAGCGCCACCAGTCCGTTGGAAAGCCCCACACCGAGGAGCTTGAGCGTAGCCGGATTCACCCCCTGGACCCGGACCATCTGTTCGTTGTTGCCAAGGGCCCCGAAAACCAGGCCCAGATCGGTGAGAAAAAACAGATCCAGAGCCAGCTTCAGGCCCAGCACCACCAGGATGAAAAAGAGCAGCGAGGCGATCTCCGGAGGCAGGATCCCTTCGCACACGCTGTGGACCCGGGTAAGGATGGTGTCCACCCGGAGCAGGGGCAGGTTGGCCCGGTTGGACAGAATCCGGATGTTCACCGAATAGAGCATGGTCATGGTGAGAATGCCTGCCAGCAGATGGGGCACCTTGAGCTTGTTGTGGATGGCCGCCGTGACAAACCCGGCACTGACCCCGCCGCAAAACACAAGGATCAGCCCGTTCAAGGGATGCACCCCGGCATGGAGGCTGGTGGCCATGATCACCGCCCCCATGGGAAACGATCCGTCCACGGTCAGGTCGGGAAAATCCAGTATCCGGAAGGTGAAAAACACCCCCAGGGCCATGATGGCGTAGATCAGGCCCTCGACAAAAATGCCTTCAATCATTCAGGGCGCCTGTTACCGGACCGTGAGCTGACCGTTTTCGATCACCTTGTTGGCCGTGTCCAGGATGTCGCCGGGAAAGGTCAGTCCCAGTTTTTTTGCCACATCCAGGTTGATCAGCAGATCCACGTCTCCGGGCTCGGTCATGTAAACGGTCGGGATGTCGACCGGATCGGCCCCTTCCAGGATGTCGGCGGCCAGCCGCCCCGTGACCACCCCCATCTTGTAATAATCAAATCCCCAGGCTGCCAGGATTTCGTTGGTCTCCGCCGAACTGGGATCCGCGGACATGACCGGGATCTTGTGCTGCATGGCCACCTGGGTCACGGCGGCCAGGGCGGAAAATACCGTGTTGTCATTGCTCAGATAGATACCGTCCACCCGGGACGCAATGGTCTGAACCGCCTGTTTGACTTCGGCGGAATTGGTGACCGTGGTTTCCACGAACTCGATGCCCAGTTCTTTGCACACATCCCGCGCGATATCGGCCAGGGCCACGGCATTGGCCTCGCTGGAGCTGTACACATGGCCCAGCCTGGTCAGCGGCTTGATCCGGTTGAGCAGCATGATCTGTTCCTTCACCGGGGTCATGTCCGATGTGCCTGTCACCCCTTTTTCCCCTTTTTTGACCGATGCCACCAGCCCGGCCCCTTCCGGGTCGGTCACGGCGCAGAACAGCACCGGCCGGTCCTTGATGGCGTTCACCAGGGCCTGGGCCGTGGGAGTGGCGATGCCCACGGCAATGTCCACGTTCTCGGATTTGAACTTCTGGGCGATGGACGCAGCCGTGGACATCTCGCCGTTGGCGTTCTGAAGATCAAACCGGGCCTGGGGGAACCGTTCCTTCACCCCGTCCTGCACTCCCTGTTCCAGGGCGTCCAGGGCCGGATGGGCCACAATCTTGGAAATTCCGATCATCACGTCATCATCTGCGGCGTGGACCTGGGAAAATCCGGCCAGCATCATTGCCAGCACACCAACTGTCAGGCAGATCATCTTTTTCATGGAAAAAGTCCTTTCGTAAAAAAAATTAATACTTTTGCCGGGGTTGCCGGCCCGGAAACCGCACTTCCGATCATTTTTCCAAAGCGGTTGCGTGACTATTTTATACGGGCATCCCAAAAAAGCAAGGCACAAATCCCCCAACGGGAATTTACCGAAACCCCACTGCGTTGCATTGGACTGTTTCCTGACTGCCTTTATGGTCCGGCCCGAAAATTGGATACCGGCTCCCATTGGGCAAGGATTCAGCACACCGTGACCGTTCAAAAAAAAGAGACTATGCCTGAGTGGTTTTATATTGCGGGCTCTACGTCTTGATTCAAATTCAGTAGCTGGGCTCTTTTATCAACAATCCGATAAGAGTGGTTGAAATGAGAATGACGAGCGCCAGCAGAAAGGCAAACCGCCATGCTTCCAACGGATAAATTCGAACCCCTTCTTCGACAAGCCCGAGCCATTTTTTATCCAGGGCCCACCCGAACAGCGGCTGAACAATGGCAGCACCAAAAAATCCTCCCATATTGGCAAGCCCGATGGCACAACCGGAGAATTCAACCGCGTTGACCTCCTTTGTACAGCCCCAGAGAAGAATGAACCCCGAGGCAAAAAATCCCATGGCAAAGAGTAGAAACGGAAGAACATAAGGCACCGGCTTCCCCCCCGGCCACGCCAGCAACGCGACCCAGGTCAGCGCATACATCAAGGTGAATGTCAACAATGGTAATTTGCGTTTTCCGATCCGGTCTGAAATGAAACCGATTGTCGGGCATCCGATCACCAGTCCCACGGCAATGATCAACAGGTTTGAAGAGGCCTCGAACCGTTCCATTCCGTACTGCTGCACCAGAAAAGGAAGTCCCCATACCCCCTGAAATGCCATGAGTGACCCGTAAATACCGAAAAACACGGCAAACGGGGGCCAGGAACCAGGGTTTTTCATCACCGCTCCCAATCCCCGGATGACATCCCTTATTTCCATACTCACTCCCGCTTTTGGCACGTCATCCGGAGACGGCAATTTCAGTTCCGATGGACGGTCCTTGACCAGAAGCAGGGTCAGGATACCGGCAAAGATTCCCACGCCGCCCACCAGAGTAAATGAAACACGCCAACCCCATAACGATACCAGATAGGCCAACGGCGTTGCCGCAAGCACGGCCCCTGAATTTCCGATGAACAGGGCGGTTCCGGACAGCGTGCCGAACTGTTTTTGAGGAAACCATTCCGTGACGATTTTCAGCATGGAAACAAAGATGACGGACACGCCGAATCCTATGAGAATCCGTCCCAGACAGGCAAATCCCAGAACCGTTGAGGCGGCAAAAATAATCGATCCGATACCGGAAATCATCATCCCCCAGAAAATGGTTTTTTTAGCACCGACGCCGTCTGCCAGGACCCCGGCCGGCAACTGCATCAATGTGTATACATAAAAATAAATGGCTGCCAGGTTTCCCAGAACCGCACCGCTTAAATTGAATTCGGCCATGAGCAGATCCGAAACGACAGCCGGAGCCACCCTGTGAAAATAGACCATCAGGTAGGACAGCGATACGATACCGAAAAAATACCAGGCGAATTTTTGTCTTCTTTTTTGTAAAAAATCGGAACTCATTGATTTATCCTGAAAATTTATGGGTTATAACGGGTTCATCCTATGATCATGCCCGCCATGCAAACATAAGGCCAAAGGCCTGTTCTGAAGCCGGAATCATTGACGGGAAACAATCAATCATTGACAAAATGAAAATCTTTGTCAAAAGTGAGAACGATGAAACCATGGATAATGGAACCAGAAATGTCTGTGACGAGGCGGGTGTCATGAAGAAAAAAAACAAGGGGGTTCACAGTGCCGGATCAATAATGCCCCGTCATTCCATCGAGGATGCCGCATCCGTACTCAAGGATGAAAAAATCGCTGAACGATACCGAAACCTTTTACTGGAGATGGAAGCGATCATCAATTCCGCTCACAATCTCATCATATCCGTCGACAGCGAGGGAAGGGTAAAGATTTTCAATAAGTCCGCGGAAAAATTTTTTGGAAAAAAATTTGAGGATGTCTTTAATAAAAAAATTGAAGATGTCTATCCTGAAAGTCAGTTAAGCAGAGTTGCCCGCTCCGGCATTCCCGAGATCCTTCAGAAAGTCAGAATCAATGACCACCTTTTTTTATCCAACAGAAGCCCGATTGTCGACAAAAACAATTGTGTTATCGGAGCGGTAGCGATTCTGCAGGACATTTCCGAACTGGAATCAATATCGGGCGAACTCAGCCGTGTCAAAGCGCTGAACAAAGAATTTGATGCGATATTTGAATCTTCTTTTGACGGTATATGGTTGTCGGATGGAAACGGGAAAGTATTGAAAATGAACCGGGCCAATGAAAACATTTTCGGATTCTCCAGAGACCAGCTGATTGGAAAATATCCCGCGGATATGCTGGAGAAAGGCGTCTATTCAAGATCTTCCGTTGTCAGAGCCATTGAGAAAAAAGAAACTGTCACGACCACCTTGACGACCAAAGATGGAAAAACGATTATCGCCACCAGCACCCCTGTTTTTGATGAAAACAACAACATTTCACTGGTGGTAAACAACATCAGAGATGCCACCCATCTGTTTGAATTGAAATCTGAACTGGATCAAATGAAGGGGCTCACGGAACTGTACAAAAATCAATTGAGGCAGGTGGAAGTCAAAAAAAACGGATTTGTCTACAAATCAGCTCAAATGGAAGAGATTGTTTCCCTGGCGCTCCGGCTGGCGGAAGTCGACTGTCCTGTCTTGATTACGGGTCCCTCCGGCGTGGGCAAGGAGCTTGTCGCCGATATCATTCACACAAACAGCGAGCGTAAAGAAGGTCCCTTCATTAAAGTCAATTGCGGCGCAATTCCCGAAAACCTCATGGAATCCGAATTGTTCGGCTATGAATCCGGCGCGTTCTCCGGTGCCAGCCGCGCCGGGAAACTGGGCTATTTTGCTTTGGCCCATAAAGGCACCCTGTTACTGGATGAAATCGGTGAACTGCCTGTGCACATGCAGGTAAAACTGTTACGGGCCGTCCAGGACAAATCCATTGTGCGGGTGGGCGGGACCAAACCATTCAAGGTGGACATCCGGCTGCTTGCGGCCACCAATCGAAATCTGAAAGAGATGATAGCGAACAATAAGTTCCGGGAAGATCTCTATTACAGGCTCAATGTGGCGGCGATCTCCATACCATCCCTGAATGAGCGCAGAGAAGACATCCAGCCGCTTGCCGAGCATTTCCTGTCTGTGTTTAACCGGAAATATAAAAAAAACATCCAGGTCACGGATGACGTCATCGATACGTGGTGCCGCCGCGACTGGAAAGGTAACGTCAGACAATTGGAAAACACCGTGGAAAGGGTCGTTGTGACGGCCCAGGACCCAGTGGTGACCACGCATGATTTAAAAATCAACGGGCCGGACAAAATACTCGAAGACGGGGACAAGAAAATGATTTCACTTCCCGAAGCGGTTGCTCAAACCGAAAAAAAGCTCATCAAGCGGGTATTTCAACAGTATAGAACAACGCGTGAAATGGCCAGAAAGCTCAATATCCACCAGTCCACCCTCATCCGTAAGGCTGCCAAATATGGCATATCAAAATAGCACCGGCCCCTTTTTAGATTTGCAAAAATGCAGCAGAACAAAAAATCCTATTTGATATAATATATCTTTATTTCAGATAGATAGAAATACACAACACCATTCTGCTGTAATTTTGCATCAAACAACACCATTCTGATTCAAAATTGCAGCAGAATGGTGTGTCAACGGAATACCGAAAATCCGCTGACCCGTGAAAACAATCAAACCCTCTCCTTTTCTTGAGACCGCTACCTGTGTCTTTACACAAACAAAAAACGGGTCTGTGCTTTCCGTCGCGAAAGAATTACTTGAATCACTGGTATGCTTGTTGCTGACTATCGTTTAATTGATGACCGGGATGAACTCAAGCGGTTGATGCATGATGAACGGTTTAAGAATTTGCCACATGTAATATGCAATACAGTGAGGATTGACATGAACAAACAGGCGGAAGAGATCTTTTGCAAGGGAATCCTTTTGGAAAATTGTGGATACCAATACTATCAAAAACCTGTTATGGTATGGACAAAGCAGGTGGCGCTGAATCCTTCCGCGCTCATTTTGCAGCCGGCAATCCGCCAGAACTGTGGACAGGTGACAATGAAAGAGCATATGAAACACAAGCCGCCCATTGCGTCGGATGCAGCCATGAAGATCATCCTGAAAGCGTCGCCGGTGGGTATCGTGGTGTTTGATCATGATGCCCGGGTGTTATATACCAACCCTCTGGCCGAAACCATTTTCGGGATAAAATCGGACAAGGCCGCCGGAATGAGATGCGGGGATTTCATCCGGTGTGCCCACCGCGGGCTTTCCTCGCAGGGCTGCGGCCACGGCAGGAACTGCCGGAAGTGCCCTCTGCTGGGAGCGATCTGTGATGCCTGTTCACAAAATGCGCCGCCGGAAACCCTGACAGGAGAAACTTTTCTGGAACGCGGTCCGGACCTTCCCGGAATCTGGGTGAAATACCGGGTGGTCGGCATGGTGATCAATGGTGACCGCGCGGCGGTCATGGCGGTGGACGACATCACCGCCCAGAAAAACGACGAAGAAAAACTGCACAGTCTGATGGTCGAACTGTCGGCGATCCATGAACATGCGCCCATCGCCATGATGCTTCTGGACCGGGACCGGCGGGTGAAAAAAGCCAATGGATTCGCGGCCCGGTTCGCGCAAAGAACCGCTGATGAAATGACCGGCTTGACCGGCGGTGAAGCCCTGCGCTGCCTGCATCATCTGGATGACCCCAAAGGGTGTGGTTTCGGACCTGCCTGCGCCCGGTGCCATGTACGGCAGGCGGTTCTGGATACCTTTGAAACCGGTGTCAGCCGGACAGACGTGGCGGCATGGCTGCCGTTTCCCAAAGGAGATTCTGTTGAAGAACGCTGCCTGCTCATATCCACGGCTTTTTTGCAGGTCAGCAGGACAGATCGGGTCCTGGTCTGTGCCCAGGATATCACCGAACGAAAGCGGGCCGAAAAAGCGCTGCGGGAAAGTGAAGAAAAATTTCGCCTGACATTTCATACAAGCCCGGATTCCATCAATCTCAACCGGCTTGAAGACGGCGTATACATCGATATCAATGAAGGGTTCACCCAGATCATGGGGTATACGCGCCAGGAAACCGTGGGAAAATCCTCCCTTGACCTCGACATTTGGGCCGATCCCGGAGACAGAAGGCACCTGGTTGAAGGGCTGAAAGCAAATGGGGTGGTCGAAAACCTGGAAGCACAATTCAGGGACAAATACGGACAGATCAAGACCGGGCTCATGTCCGCCCGCATTTTACGGATCAACAATGAAAAGGTCATTCTTTCCATCACCCGGGATATCACTGAACGTGAGAAAGCACAGAAAGAAAAAGAAAAGCTCCAGGCGCAACTGACCCAGGCCCAGAAAATGGAGTCCGTGGGCCGGCTGGCCGGTGGGGTGGCCCATGATTTCAACAACATGCTGGGGGTGATTTTGGGCCGGACTGAACTGGCGCTGCTCAAGGCAGATGAAACTCACGATCTTCATGCAGACCTGAAAGAAATTCAGGCTGCGGCAGCACGTTCGGCGGAAATCACAAAAAAGTTGCTGGCGTTTGCCAGAAAACAGACCATTGCCCCCAGACAACTGGATTTAAACGATACCGTGGAAAGCATGCTCTCGATGCTGCGAAGGCTCATCGGAGAGGACATCGACCTGGTATGGCAGCCATATTTCGATCTGTTGCCGGTGAAAATGGACCCGTCCCAGATCGATCAGATCCTTGCCAATCTGTGCATCAACGCCCGGGATGCCATCGACGGTGTTGGCAAACTCACCATAGAAACCGGAAGAAAAAGATTTGACGAAGAATATTGCAACGAACATGCCGGCTTTGTCTCTGGTGATTTTGTCCTGCTGGCGGTCAGTGACAACGGCTGCGGCATGGACAAAGACACGCTGGACAATCTGTTCGAACCGTTTTTCACCACCAAGGAGGTGGGCAAAGGCACCGGCCTGGGACTGGCCACCGTCTACGGCATCGTCAAACAGAACCACGGTTTTATCAATGTGTACAGCGAACCCGGACAGGGGTCCACCTTCAGAATTTACCTACCCCGCTCAGCTGCCGGTACAGACACTGACATCCCTTTGCTTCGGAAACAGTCAGGTGCCGGGGGAACGGAAACGATTCTGCTGGTGGAAGATGAACCGTCCATTCTCAGAATGACCCGCATGATGCTGGAAAGAAAAGGGTATACCGTGCTGTCTGCGGCCACACCGGCACAGGCCCTGGAAAAAGCGGAAACCCATTCCGGCATTATAGACCTGCTCATGACGGACGTGGTCCTGCCGGAGATGAACGGCAGGGACCTGGCTGAAAAAATCAACGGACTTTCCCCGGGCATCCGCCTGCTGTTCATGTCCGGTTATACCGCCAACGTCATTGCCCATCAGGGAATTCTGGACGACGGGGTGGCATTTATCCAGAAACCATTTTCAATGGCGGATATGACAGCAAAGGTCCGGGCGGTTCTGGACAGATCATCCGGCAATCCCTGAAAAATCTCAACGCGTTGCTTCAACCATATCTGGGCCGGGTTCTGGCTGTTTCACAATAGGTTTCGATTCCCTTTTTCCGGATGATCTGATTGATGACCACCCAGCTGTTGTACAGGTTTTCATCAAACCGGGTGTTGTTGCAGGGAAACTGATCACACTGGTAACAGAAATCAACCCCCATTTCCTGATGACAGGGCCGCACACCGCAGTTTTTGAAAACCCGGCACTGTTCATTCCGGCAGCCGTGGCAGTGTTCTGCCGCAAAATAATCAAGCATTTCTTCAAAATCGAGATACTTCCTGAACACAGGCGTCTCGAGCATGGCTTCAAACCGCCGGGCAGCAGCCCGGAAATTGCCCAGTTTCTCTTTGAGCTGAATGCTCAATTTTCGGATATCCCCGTCGACATGAGCAAAACAGGTTTCACAACACAGGCCGCATGGGGCGATAACGGTTTTGATGATATCGGTTGTCATGGTGCACCGCCTTTAAGTGACAGGTTTATGGCTTGTTTTTTTATTTTAACCATTGCAGACACAAAACAAAAGTGGCATAAACGACATTTAGAGAGGTGATAACGACAAAAACAAAGAAAAATTCAGACCCATGATACATGTTACGATTTTAGGCCTTTACAACTCCATGGCAACCACGGTTTTCGGTCCCATGGACATTCTCAACCAGGCCGGCCGCCTGTGGAACCGTCTTGCCGGCACCCCCCGCACCCCGTTGTTTGACGTGACCCTTGCCTCTGCAGACGGCAATCCCATCCGGTCCGTGAACCGGGTTGAGATCATGCCCCATTGCGGCATTGCACAAATTTCGTACACCGACCTGATCATCATTGCCTCAGCCACGTATATCGATAAAATCCTTGAACAGAATCCGGAGCTGCCCGGCTGGATCCGAAAACACTATGATCAGGGGGCCCATGTGGCCAGTATCTGTACCGGGGCATTTCTTCTGGCGGAGACCGGACTGCTGGACGGAAGATCCGCCACACTTCACTGGGGGTTTGCGGACCGGTTCAAAGCCCGGTATCCCAACGTGCGGCTGCAGCACGAACGGATCTTCATCGACCAGGGCCGGCTCTACTGTTCCGCCGGAGTCACCGCCGGCATGGATCTGTCACTCTATCTGGTGGAAAAATTCTGCGGCAGACACGCTGCCACCCAATCGGCAAAAACCATGATTCTTTCCATGGACCGGGAGAGCCAGGCCCCCTTCAGCTGTTTTCCCGGGATCACCGATCATTCGGATCCTTTGATAGCCCGGGCACAGCAATGGCTTGAAACAAATCTGGCCCGGGAAGCGAACTATGATGAACTGGCACACACCCTCAGGATAAGCCGCAGATCCCTGGAACGGCGGTTCAGGCAGGCCACCGGCATGACCCCTTTGACGTATCTTCAGACACTCCGTGTTGAAAAGGCCCGGCAGCTTCTGGAGGAAGGCACTGCCACCTTCAGTGAAATCACCTATGCCGTGGGATATGAAGACATCTCTTTTTTCCGCAAACTGTTCATTCGCCTGACAGGGCTGAGACCCAAAGAATATCAGAAAAAATTTGCAGGGTATGCCGTTCATCCGCCTGGGCCGCCGCAGTGACAAAAAAATTTCGGAGCCCTTTACTGTCACATCCGAGGCTTCACCCGCTGCGATCTGAGCAGCACATTGCTGATGCGCCATGGGATGACTGCTTCCAGAGACTGTATGCCATCAGGCCGGCCAGCAAGGCTGCGGCAGGGATTTGAATCCAGACCGGCACGATTTCCGCTGCCTGTCCCACCACGGCCTCGGCGCGGATGCCCATGAACTCATATAGTGCATCTACACAGATCCCCATGGCCAGGGAAGTGAGGGCGATCATGGTGAGGTAAATCACAAGTGTCCGGGTACTGAAAATAGTTCTTACCAGATTGATGGTGGCGGCATTGGTGGCCGGACCGGCCAGCAGAAACACCAAAGCGGCCCCGGGGTTGAGCCCTTTGAGAATCAGGGCCGCCGCAATGGGGGTGGAGGCGGTGGCGCACACGTACATGGGGATGCCGGCGGCCAGCATGACCAGCATGGAGACAAACGGGTGATCATTGGCCCAGAGTGTGAGATCTTCCGGGAAAAAAAAGGTGATGACGCCGGCGATGAGGATTCCGACGGCAAAGGGTTTTGCAATATCGCTCACCAGTTCGCCAAAGGCATACCTCATGCCTGTAACAAACCGGGAATAAAAAGACGGTGTTTGTTTTGATGCACCTGCACGGGTGCCAGGGGAACATCCTCACCCGCCGGATGGTTTGGGATCAACCTTTTCAGCCGGAGGGCTGTCCTTTCCAAAAAAATTCTGGGCAATCCCTGTGGAAACCGCCGTGATAAAGGCTGCCACCGGCCGGATCACCGTCATGATGGGATCCAGCATGGCCCAGGACACGGCCACTGAATCCACCCCGGTTTCAGGGGTGGATATCATGAATGACAACGCGGCACCGCTGTTGGCCCCCTGTTTTTTCAGGCCCGTGGCCACCGGCACCACACCGCAGGAACACAACGGCAGAGGAATGCCGAAAAACGCCGCACGGAACACCGGTTTGATTTTGCCGTTTCCCAGGTATGCCTTTATTTTTTCAGCCTTGAAAAACACATGCAGCAGTCCGGCGATAAAAAAACCGAACAGCATGTACACGGCCACATCCAGATACAGATGCCAGGACGCCGTCAGTATGTCATACACAACAGTCATTTTATAATGTCCTTATCAACCGTGTGCCACATGATCCAGGCTCATCCGGATCAATGACACCACATGGTCATCGTTGATCGAGTAATACATGATTTTGCCCTGCCTCCGGTTCTTCACGATTTTCATGGTCCGCAGAATCCGCAGCTGGTGAGACACGGCGGAATCCGACTGACCGCACAGCACCGCAAGGTCACACACACAATGTTCCCGGTTCAGCAGGGCCAGGACGATTTTCAGGCGGGTCGGATCACCCAGGGCCTTGAAAATGTCCACCATCCGGGAGATGGTGTCATCGGACGGCAGCATCTGCCGGGTCTTTCTCACCTTGTCTTCATGAATGCACCTGACGTCACAGATATCCATTTAACACCTCAATATATGAACAATTTATCATATGATAAATCAAATCAATCTGAATGTCAACCCGGTTGTCTGGAAATCAAAACGGCAGGGATCTACCGCATTCACTCCCGGTTTCCGGAATGATCCACAGACCGGATCCGGGTTGACAGAACCGGACGAAACCTGTATCTAAGCCGTTCAACCTGTCTGAAAACATAAGGAAACCGTCCCATGAAACAACGTGCCGTCAATACTCCCGGTCCCTCGGACGTCCGGTTTGAACTGGCCAGATGGTCCATATTCGCGATTCTCATTCTCACCTATATCCTGGTGTATTTCCACCGCATGGCCCCGGGGGTGGTGTCGGAATATCTGATGGCGGACTTCGGTATCAGCGGGGCCCGTCTGGGATCCCTGGCCGCCGTGTATTTTGCCGTGTATGCGGTCATGCAGATTCCGTCCGGCGTGATCGCCGACACCCTGGGGACCCGGACATCCATCATCTTCGGGAACCTGGTGGCCGGCACCGGCTCGATCCTGTTCGGCCTGGCCCCGGGCTTTGAAATCGCTTTGGCCGGCCGGTTCCTGGTGGGACTCGGCGTGTCCGTGGTCTTTATCGCCATCATGAAGAACAACGCGGTCTGGTTCCATGAAAAAGTGTTCGGCATCATGAGCGGCCTGACCCTGTTTTTCGGCAATCTCGGCGGGGTGCTGGCAGCCGGTCCCCTGGCACAGGTGTTGACGGTGTTTCAGTGGCGGACCGTTTTCACAGGGATCGGTTCCCTTTCCCTGATACTGGCCCTGGCCGGATTTCTCCTGGTCCGGAACAAGCCCCAGGACATGGGATTTGATCCGCCCAACACCTATGGGGGCAAACTAGACATCCACACCCGCCACTGGGTGACCAACCTCAAGAGTGTGGCCATGACCCTTCAGGTCTGGCCCGGATTCTGGGTCCAGCTGGGCATGATCGGCAGCAGCTATGCCTTCATGGGACTGTGGGGCATCCGGTATCTGCAGGATGTCCATGAGCTGAGCCGGGAGGCTTCCGCCAACCTCATGACAGCCCAGCTGCTCAGTTTTGCTCTGGGCGCCCTGTTCTGGGGATGGCTCTCCGACAGAATCGGCAGACGGAAACCGTTTCTGATTGCAGCGGCCGCTGCGTTCCTGGCGTCCTGGCCCATGCTGATGTACCTGCCCTGGACCCCCGGCATCAGCGGGTATCTTCTGTTCGCCTTCATGGGGTTTGCCGCCTCCGGGTTTGTGATCACCTTTGCCGCGGCCAAGGAGATTGTCCATCCCAACCTGTCCGGCATGGGGGTCAGCGTGGTCAACACGGGCTGTTTCATCGGCACGGCCCTGGCACAGCCCCTGGTGGGCTACATTGCGGACCTGACCTGGGACGGCACCATGGCCGCCGGGGTCCGGATCTACAGTGCCGGTGACTACCAGAACGGATTCATCGCCATGATCCTGCTCTGCGTTCTGGCCCTGGTCGCCGCTTTCCGGGTCAGGGAAACCTATTGCCGGAACAGTTTCAAAGAATAAAAACGGTCAGCGAAACATGGTACACTGGTCAGCCCCGGTTTTACGCCAATGGATCTGTGATCAATGGCAGGTGGACATTCAATGTGTCCGAACCGATATTGAAATTCAGGGCAGCCCGGAGCGGACCCTGTCCCGGGTGGTGATGGAAGACATCCGGGGCCGGCGGTTTCTGGTGGAGCAGTTTGACCCCGTAAAACAGGCCCTCCGGGACCGGGTGGCCCAGGCAGTGGATTTTTTGGTCATCCACGGCCTGACCCGGGTGGTGCCATACCGGAAAACGGTCCGGGGAGAATTTCTGCCGGTTTTTGAGGGGGCCTGTTTTCAAGTGTCGGAATTTCTTGACGGGACCCCTTTGAAACGGCCGGATTATCTGGCATCCGCAGCCATGGGAAAAAACACGGCCCGGTTTCTTGCGCAGATGGCCGACGCCGCCCCCGGCATGGAAAACCATGTTTCCTTTTCCCGGTTTTCCATCAAAAATTATATCCATGAACTTTTCAAAACCATGAAAATTCATGACCGGCCCGTGCATGACCGGTTTCTGCCGGTACTGGATTTTCTGGAATCTGAATTCATGCCGGCCCATGATCAGCTGCGCCTGTCTTTCTGCCACGGGGACCTGCACCCTCTTAATATCATCTGGGACAACGATGAGATCCGGGCCGTGATCGACTGGGAGTTTGCCGGCATCAAGCCGGATCTCTTTGATGCGGCCAATTTTGTAGGATGTGCCGGCATTGAAAACCCCAACGGCTTAGGCATGGACATGGTCATGAGGTTTTTGGCAGAACTGCACCGAACAGATGTGATCAGTGATATGGGGTGGCGGTTTTTCCCGGAATATGTCCTGGCACTGCGGTTTGCCTGGCTGTCAGAATGGCTCAGGAAAAAGGATCACGAGATGATCGACCTGGAATATGCATTCATGCGCATTCTTGTGGACCACATGCCGGACATCAGACACGCGTTTAACAGCATGTCATAACCTCTAACCTCTCACACCGGTTTTATGGGTACGGGTTCATGCCTGGCCCCCAGGCTGTTCAGCACAATGGCCCCGGAAACAATGCACCCGCCGATCACGGTCAGCAGGCTGGGCACCTCATGAATCCCGAAGATGGGCAGATACACCCAGATCACCCCGCCCACCACCTCAAACAAAGACAGCAGGTTCAGTTCAGCGGCCGGAAAATATCCGGCCCCTAAAGAAAACAGGATCAGCCCGACCCCCACCAGGGACCCGTGCACCATGCTCAGCAGAATGTTCCGCAAAGGCATTGTGATGGCATCGTTTTGAACCAGCATGATCATGGCGGTGATCACGGCACACAGGATCCCGGCCAGGGCCACCGTGGCAAACTGGGGGGTTTCCTTTCGCATCCGCAGCGAAATGGAAAACGTGGCAAACCCGCAGGCCGAAGCAAATCCGGTGATAATTCCCAGCAGGCTGCCCGCTTCCAGACCTTCCACCACCATCACGCCGATCCCCACAAACGCGATGCCCATGGACACCCAGGTGACGGGGCGAAGGGTTTCCTTGAGCAGGACAATCCCCATAAACGCCGCAATGAACGGGATGGTGGAGAACAGAAACAGGGTATTGGCCGCTGTGGTCAAGGTGATGGACCAGATGAAAAAGATGAACGCCCCCACCAGGCCGAACGCGCCGACAATCCCTGACTTCCCGATTTTCCGGAAATTTTCCACAAACCGGTGCCGGTCCCTGGCCATCAGATAGATGCACAGGATGGCCGCCACAGTCAACCCCCGGAAAAACAGATACTGCCACCGGTAATCCTGGGGATCCACCATATACCGGATGGTGAGCGCTCCGAACGACCACAGGACCCCGGCGGTCAGCACGACAAACAAGGCTCTTGAATGGGTCATGGCTGCCACTATTTTTTCCGGACTGCGGCCGCAGCCTCCTGGATGGCTTCACTGAATGTGGGATGGCTGTGAACCATGCCGGCGAGCTGGGTTGCGGTCATCCCGGCTTCCATGGCGGCCACGCCTTCCGCAATCATTTCCGATGCACTGGGACCGATGATGTGCACGCCCAGGATGCGGCCGGATGTTTTATGGACAATGAGCTTGACAAATCCGTCCATCTCCCCGAGACACCGTGCCCGTCCTGTGCCTGAAAACGGATAGGTGCCGGTGAGAAACGGGATGTCCCTTTTTTTGGCATCTTCCTGGGTCATGCCCGCACCCGCGGCCTGGGGGGAGGTATAAATCACGGAAGGGATGGTGTCGTAATTCACGTCTCCGGGCAGACCGGCCATGCATTCGGCTGCAGCCGCCCCTTCAGCCGACGCCTTGTGGGCCAGCATGGGACCGGCGATGATATCGCCGATGGCATAGATGGACGGCACGCTGGTGCGGAACGCCGCATCCACGACAATCCGGCCGGTATCCGGGTCTGTTTTTACCCCCAGTTCATCGAGTCCCAGGCCGTCCAGCTTAGGCCGCCGGCCCACCGACACCAGGAGGCGGTCAAAAGAAAGGGTGTCTGACCCGTCTTTGGCTTTGACCGACACCTCCACCTGATCGTCTTTGACCACCGCCTTTGTGACGGTGGTCTTCAACCGGATATCCATGCCCTGGGCTTTGAGCAGCCGCATCAGGGTCCGTGCCACCTGGCCGTCCGCGCTGCCGGCGGCCTGGGGCAGCATCTCGATCACCGTCACTTCAGACCCGAGCCGCTGCCACACCGATCCCAGCTCAAGGCCCACATACCCGGCCCCCACGATGCCCAGCCGCTCTGGCACGGCATCCAAAGCCAACGCTTGGGTTGAACTGATGATGTGTCTGCCGTCAAAATCAAGATCCGGCAGGGGACTGGGCTCGCTGCCCGTGGCCAGCAGAATATACCGGGCCGGCAGGATCAGTTCTTTGTCCCCGCTCCCGTTTTCTTCATCCCGGGTGACATGGACCCGGTCCGGTGCTTCCACCCGGGCCGTGCCGTGGATGATCTCGATTCTGCTTCCTTCCAGAAGCTGCCGAAGGTTATGGGTCAGTTCTTCCACCACCTTGTTTTTACGCGACATCATGGCTTTCAGATCCAGCCCCGCATCCTTGATCTCAATGCCGTGTTCCGCCATTTTGTGCCGGGCCTGATAGTATCGTTCGCTTGAATCCAGCAGGGCCTTGCTCGGGATACACCCCACATTCAGGCAGACCCCGCCCAGGGTTTTCTCTTTTTCAACCAGGGCCGTGTCAAATCCCAGTTCCGCAGCGCGCAGGGCCGCAGAATAACCGCCCGGTCCCGATCCGATGATCACCACATCATAGGTGTTTTTCCGGCTCATTATCATACCTCCAAAAGCATGCGTTCCGGGTTTTCGACACAGGCCTTGATCTGCTTGAGACAGGTGACCGCTTCCCTGCCGTCCACGATGCGGTGGTCATAGCTCAACGCCACATACATCATGGGCCGGATCACCACCTCGTCATCCACCACCACGGGCCGTTTTTCAATTTTGTGCATGCCCAGGATCCCGCTCTGGGGCGAGTTGAGAATCGGGGTGCTCAGAAGAGACCCGTAAACACCGCCGTTGCTCACGGTAAAGGTGCCGCCTTCGAGATCCGCCAGTTCCAGCCGGTTGTTCTCGATTTTGTCCACAAACGTGACAATGGCCTTTTCAATGCCGGCGAAATCCAGCTGATCCGCATGGCGGATCACCGGCACCACCAGGCCTTTGCCCGATCCGATGGCCACGCCCACATGATAGTAATGATGATAGACAATATCCTTGCCGTCCACAAAGGCATTGACCTGCGGATTCTGTTTCAATGCCTCGATGCAGGCCTTGATGAAAAAAGACATGAATCCCAGCGACACCTGGTGCTTTTCCTTGAACGGTTCCTTGTATGCCTGACGCAGGGCCATGACCCGGCTCATGTCGATTTCATTGAACGTGGTCAGCATGGCCGTGTTCTGCCGGGCTTTGAGCAGGTGGTCCGCAATTTTGCGGCGGATCGGGGTCATGGGTTCCCGGGTCACGCGTTCCTCCGGGCCGGTTTTGTCTGATCCGGCTTTGCCTGAATCCGCTTTACCGGTTTCCCCTTTATCGCTTTTTGCTTTGTCAGGTTCTGCCTTGTCTGATGCAGGTTTATCCGGCTCAGCCTTGTCCTCGTATCCACCCTTTTCCGGTTCATCCGCCGTGTTCCCGGAAGACTCTAAAAAGAGCAGCACATCGCCTTTTGTGATTCTGCCGCCCGGTCCGCTGGGTATGACATCGGCCAGGTCGACCTGTTTTTCCTCTGCCAGGCGCCGGGCTGACGGGGAGATGTTGCCGTCCGGTGTTGCGGCATCCCGGGATTTTTCCTCTGCTTTGGCGCCTTGTTCTTTTTCCGGCGTCTCATCCTTTTCAGGCCCGGATGTTTCCTTACGGTCCGAGGTGTCTTCTTTTTCTTTTTCGGATTTCTGTTCCCCGCTCTTATCGGACGTGTCTTTTCCGGTCTTTCCGCCGGCTTCAATCACCGCCACCACCGCACCGATGGCCACGGTTTCCCCTTCTTTGACCTTGATGGTGAGGGTGCCGCCGGTGTCTGCCGTCACCTCCAGGGTGACTTTATCGGTTTCAATGACAAACAAAGGCTCATCGGTTTGAACGGTGTCCCCGTCATTTTTCAACCACTGGACCAGAAGGGCCTCTGTCACCGATTCGCCCACACTTGGAACTTTTACGTCATGTGCCATGATCACTCCTTAAAAATGCAGTAAAAACGCGGCCGGGCTTGACACAGGCCGGATCAAAGCGTCAATGCCTGTTTGATAATCGCTGCCTGTTCCTGTTTGTAAACCCCTGAAAACCCTGTGGCCGGAGACGCCTGGGCCGGCCGGGTCACACAGTGCACCGAATCACCCACCATTTTTTCCAACCGGGGCCGGATGAACTCAGCCCCGCCCATGTTGGCGGGTTCTTCCTGGACCCAGTACCACTGCGGGGGTTCCTTGTACCTGGAAATGACTTGTTCCAGCAATTGCTCGGGAAACGGGTAGAGCTGTTCCATCCGGATGATGGCAATCTTGTCCCGGACCTTCCGGGCGGATTCCGACCGGTTTTTCACCAGTTCATAGAAAATTTTTCCGCTGCACAACACCACGCGCTCGGAATTCTCGACCTTTTCAGGGTCATCCAGGATTTCGCTGAAACCGCCTGATGTGAGATCCTTTATTTCCGACACCGCCATGGGGTGCCGCAGCAGGCTTTTAGGAGTCAGGATCACCAGGGGCTTCCTGAATGATCTCTTCATCTGGCGCCGCAGCAGGTGAAAATACTGGGCTGGGGTGGTGGGATTGCACACCTGGAGATTGTCATTGGCGCACAACTGGAGAAACCTTTCCGGCCGGGCGCTGGAATGCTCAGGCCCCAGGCCCTCGTATCCGTGGGGCAGCAGCAGGACCAGGCCGCACTGGCGCCGCCATTTGGTTTCACCGGCGGCAATGTACAGATCGATCACGGCCTGGGCATTGTTGACAAAATCCCCGAACTGGGCCTCCCACAGGGTCAGGCTCCCGGGGCTTGCCACGGCATACCCGTATTCAAATCCCAGGACACCGGCTTCAGACAGAAAACTGTCATAAACCCGGTATGCCGCCTGATCTTTTGCAATATGGTTCAACGGCACCCAAAGGTCCCCGGTTTCAATGTCCCGGATCACGCTGTGGCGCTGGGAAAAGGTGCCCCGGCCGCTGTCCTGGCCGCTCAGCCGGACGGGAAAACCCTGGGCCAGAAGGGAGGCAAATGCCAGGGCTTCCGCCGTGCCCCAGTCGATGTCTTTGCCCTTGGATACCGAATCCAGGCGTTTTTCCAGAACCCGGGCCAGTTTGTCATAGATGGAAAATCCTTCCGGCACCTCATACAGTTTTTGGGCATAGGCCGTCAATTTTGATTTTTCCACGGCAGTCTCCGCCTTTTCATCGGAATAGTCGGTAGAAATGCCGTCCCATTCCGGATAAAACTGAGGTTCCGGAAATGTGCACGTGTCGCTCCGGACATGGTCAAACGCGGTTTCCATGTCCTGTTTTGCCGCAGTTGACATCTCTTCGGGTTTTTCGGAAGAAATGATTTTCTCCTCAATCAGCCGGTCGGCATAGGCCCGGTCCAGGGGGGTTCGGGAACGGATCCGCTCATACATCTGCGGCTGGGTAAAATAGGGTTCATCCCCTTCATTGTGGCCGAACCGGCGGTAACACACTACATCGATGACCACATCCTTGTGAAACTGTTTCCGGTAGGCTGCCGCCAGGTTCACCACATGAAGGGCCGCTTCCGGGTCTTCGCCATGAACGTGGAAAACCGGGACCATGAGCATTTTGGCCACATCCGTGGAATACCGGCTGGACCGGGCATTTTCAGGCGTTGTGGTGTATCCGATCTGGTTGTTGATGATCATATGAATGGTCCCGCCGGTGTGAAATCCTGACAGCTGCGACATGTTCAGGGTTTCCGCCACAATGCCCTGGCCGGCGAACGCCGCATCCCCGTGGAGCAGCAGGGGCAGAATCCGGTGGATACCATCGGAGCCGGCCTTTTCCTGCCTGGCCCGGGCAAACCCCTCGACCACCGGATCCACGGATTCCAGGTGGCTGGGATTGTCCAGAAGACACACCCGCAAAAATTTTCCGCCGGCGGTCTCAATGTCCGCCAGATACCCGTTGTGGTATTTCACATCCCCGGCGCCGATGAGGTCCGCAGGATCGTAACAGCTCTCAAACGCCTTGAAAATATCCTCATACGGCCGTTGAAGCACCTGGGTCTGAACGCTTAACCGTCCCCGGTGGGCCATGCCCATGATGATTTCTTTACACCCGTCTTCCGACACCCGGTTGAACAGCGCGTGCAGCATGGGAACGATCACCTCGGCGCCTTCCACGGAAAACCTTGTCTGGCCCGGATATTTGCTGTTCAGAAACCGTTCGAACACCCCGGTGCGGACCAGTTTTTCCAGCACCATGATTTTGTCTTTGTCCGCAAGGTCAGGGCGGTTTTTGACCGGCTCCATTCTTTCCTGGAGCCACCGCTTTTCATCCGGGTCCTGCAGGTGCATGTATTCCACACCGATAGAGCGGCAGTAGGTTTCCTTGAGCTGACTGATGATGTCTTTGAGCCTTGCCCGGCCTGAGTCGGAAAACCGGCGGGTGTAAAAAACCGTGTCCAGCTGATCCGGCGACAGGCCGAAGGCTTCGAGGTTCAGGAGCGGATGGTCCGTGGGGCAGGACGAAAGCGGGTCCATGCATGCCATGAGATGGCCCAGGTCCCGGTACCGGTAAATCAGTGATTCCACCCGGGACTGGGCAAGGGCCGAATCCGGAGTGCAGGCGGTGTCCTCTGCCGCCCCTTTGTTTCCGATATCAAACCCTTTGAAGAAGAACTGCCAGTCACGGGGAACGGCGCCCGGATCATCTTTCCATTTTTTATACTGTGCCTCTATATACACCTCATTCCACATGTCGGTCATTGCCATATTGGTCATTCCTTTCAGGAGAACTTTGGTCGTGCACCCGTCGTTTGATTTGTCTCACTCTTATACGAAAAACCGCAGTTGAAATAAAGACCCTTTTTTATGCCAGCACCACCAGTGCATCCACGGCAATGGGGTCCCTTTTGTGGATAATCAAAGGATTGATGTCGACTTCCTGAATGGCCGGATACGCGCACCCCAGATTCCCCAAGGTGACAAGGATACGGGCCAGGGCATTTTTGTCCACAGGATCATATCCCCGATACCCGTCCAGCATGGTCCGGCATCTGAGCCGGCCGATCATGGCCAGAGCATCCGCCAGGGTCAGGGGCGCCACCCCGAACACCGTGTCATTGAGCGCTTCGGCAAATACCCCGCCCAGCCCGCACATGATGCAGGGGCCCAGCCGGGGGTCCCGGACAAACCCTGCCACCAGCTCGATTTTTCCCGGGACCTGTTTCTGGACCAGGAGATGGCCGCAGCCTTCCATGGTCTTTTGAAGCGTTGTCACTGCGGTTTCAAGATCCCGGTCAGACGCGAGCCCTAAGTGCACCAGCCGGGACTCGGTCTTGTGTGCCACCCCGGGAACCATGCCCTTGACCACCACAGGAAACCCGAAATCAGCTGCTGCGCGCTGTGCTTCCTCAAAAGAGGTCACCTGTTTTTCTTCCACCACCGGGATGCCGCAGGCCCCCAGCACCTGTTTGGAAACCACTTCATCCAGCGCGCCTGTTCCGGATGTCAGCACCGCCAGGCACGGATCCTGTGTCAACCGGCGGATATCGTCTTCCGCCGACGTCTTCGGATCCGTTTTCGTCCCCGGGCAGGGACGGTTCAGCAGCATGCCCATGCATTCCACGGCCCGCATCACCTCCCGGAATACCGGCACCCCCAGGGACTGTGCCGTTTTCTGGAACCGGTACACCCGGTCCCGTTCCCCGGATATCCAGCAGAACACCGGCTTGCCCGCTTCCCGGGCGGTGTCTGCCAATTTTTCCAGATCCACCTCCAGGCTGAAGCCGCCGGCAAAGCAATGGACAAACACGGCATCCACCGCCGGATCCGTACACACGGCCTGCATGGCGGTCTCATAGGTTTTTTTGGACCCGTTCAAAATGATCCCGGGCCACATATCCACGGGATTGGCAGGGGGCATCCATTCCGGAAAAACCGTCTGCAGGGTTTTTAGCGTGGTGTCACTGAATTGAGACAATTCCAGGCCGTGCCGGTCCATGATATCGGCCGATACAATTCCCGCAGCCCCGGTGTAGGTCAGCACCGCCACCCGGTTCCCGGTCCGGTGCGGCAGATGGGCATACATGCCCAGGGTCCGGGAAAAATCAGCCAGCTGATAAAACCCGTCCGCCGTCACGACCCCGGCCTGGGCCATGGCACCGGCCATCAGGGCCCCGCCGGCGGACAGACTGGCGGTGTGGCTCTGGGCTGCAGCTGCGCCCCCTGCGGTTTTCCCGCCGTTGAGGATCACCACGGGCTTGGGGGTGCGCCGACACAGGGCCATGAACCGCCGGCAGTCGGTCAGTGATTCCAGGTACAACCCGATGGCGGCCGTGTCCGGGTCATGGATCAGCCACTCCAGCAGGTCGTTTTCATCCACATCCATCTTGTTGCCGATGGAACAGACCTTGGCGATCCCCATGGTGCCGTGGGACATGAGATCGATGAGAAACGCCCCGGCCAGCATCCCGCTCTGGGCGATCAGAGACACGTTGCCGGACGGCAGGCTGGTGTCCCAGATGGCCGGGGTGACCGTGGAAAAGATGAACCGGTTGTGTGTATCCACCAGCCCCATGCAGTTGGGTCCCCACACACGGATCCCGGTTTTTTCGACAATCGCCCGGGTCTGCTGCTGCAACGCCTTTCCGGCGTCACCGGTTTCCGCAAATCCGGCAGACTGGATCATGACGCCGGGAATGCCTCTTCGGGCACAGTCTTCGATCACCTGCGGCACCATGTGGGCCGCCACAAATACGATGGCCAGATCCACGGGATCCGGCAAATCAGACACCGACGGATAACAGTGGATCCCTTCTATTTCTTCGTACCCGGGGTTCACCGGATACACCGGCCCGGAATACCCTTTTTTAAGATTCAACACAATCAGATTACCGCCCTTTCCTTTGCTGGCCGTGGCTCCCACAACCGCAACCCCCCGGGGCCTGAAAAAAAACTCCATTCACCATTCTCCTGTAATTGTCTGCTTCATAAAAATAATACCGGATATATTAAGCAATCAATCCCAATCTCTCAAGAACAATTATTCCGGAAAATCTTGACACACTTCGCATAATCGTTAAAATTAGAACTTCTGCCCACTGACAGGTCCCTGAATCGGAGAGGTGGCCGAGCGGCTGAAGGCCCTGCTCTCGAAAAGCAGTATCCCGGCAAAACCGGGATCGTGGGTTCGAATCCCATCCTCTCCGCCATCATATCAATAAATTCAAGCACTTAAAAAGCAAAAATCGAAAATGCTACCATCTGTGCTACCATAATAAAAACCGTTCTACAGAGTGGGTTTTTGAGCTACTTAAAAACATCCACCCGGCCCCGGACTGGCAAACATTCTTATGCCGGTATAGGTAGTTTTCCCTACTTCGGTATAGGTGGTTTTCCTTTTCAACCGGCGGGTCATGCTGGGGTTGGGGGTTATTTGTAGGATTCCTACAGATAGCGCCCTCTGCATTCAACACCCTTTGCCGTAACGCCCCGTCACTCACCCGATCACCCGGCGACGCATCTTCATTGATCCGGTCTGCCAGGGCACGTGTGACGGTGGCGGTGCCTGCCTTAAACCGTGGGATTTCTCCACATTATTACCCTGAGATAGGGCAATAAAAAACCCCGGGGGTCTTTCCACCTCCCGGGGTCTGGGCCTTGCCATCATGGCCGCCGTGGTTCGTGTTCTGGTTTATGCGGGTAGTGGCACCTTCCAGGCTCGGGGCTTGCTGTACCGGTCAAGCCATTTTTCCAGATGTTCCAGATAAAATTCAATCAGATCCGGCGCCTTTTCCGGGTCGCCGGCAACGGTGCGGATAATCTCCGGGGCTTCAATCCGGATGAAATTTTCCATATCTGACCGGAAAAATCTCGCCCTGGCTGTCATTTCTATTTCAAAGGACTGCCGGGGAACATACCGGCCTTGCTCCTTTTCCAGGTCAAATTTTTTCCGCTGGTACTCGATATCCTGGTTCCGGATGGCCTTTTTTAACTTTGTTGTCTGAAGGTTTTTCATGTCTTCTTTGGAGCGTACCGTCTCAGCTTTCACCAGGTGCGTTTTTGCATACTCCCTGGCAGCCGCAGCCGTGACAGTGCCGTCCGGCTCCCGGGTGATTTTGCCCACCTCAGCATCCCGGTAAATCTTGGACTTGGATATCTTGTAGCCTTCCGCCTTCAGGTGTTCACAGGTTTCATGCAGGCTGGCAAACGGCTTTTTTCTTTGATCTGTCATTAATGGCCTCCAGTTCCGTGTTTAAAATATATATGATAATTTTATCTTGAAGCGCTTCAGCGTCATTTTCCACAAGGCGTTTCACGTACTCTTTCACCACCTGGTCAATGTCTGGAACCCTGGGGCTCAAAAAGCGGATAATGTCACGCAGCCGCCGGATAAAATCACCCGTTTTTTCATGGTATTCCTTCATGGTATCGGTTTCATTAATAAAAATGTCACCCATAGCCTGAACATCATCCGAATCATAACCGTCCATAACAGGGTCTTCTGTGCTCATGCCACACTGCCAAAGCACTTTTCCCACAGTCCGAATTTTATTCAAGGGCATAACACAATCTTCAATACAATTTCCGTAAAACTGTCCATTATCCATCTTTTCAAGTATCGTATCTGTTACCGGCATGCTGAAACCTCCTTTTGATCTGTTATTATCGGTTTTCCCGTTTGAATTGAACCAGGGCATCCGGATCACCGGGGGCACTTCTCCGCCTTTCGTCTTCAATGGACTGTTCCGCCACATCCATGGCAATGTCCGCGTGTTCAAAAAACTTGTCCACTACGCCGGGATAATCTTTCAACACATGCGGCACAGCTTCGTAAAGATCCAAAAGGGCCTGCTTGTTTTCAATGGTTGTGAAAGGGAACCCTAACATCGTAAATTTGCCCTGCTCATGCAGCCGCTTAAAGCGGTCTTTCCAGCGAAGGGCCTCCGGTTTTGATGTCTGGAAAGAAACCACCTTATTCATGAAACCACCTCCATTTTTCTTTGAGCTATTCCCCCCAGGTTAAACCGCAGCTTGTCAAACATCCTTGATACTCTGGCCCGGCCCTGGTGATCCAGCTCAGGGGTCAGGGTGCTGCCGTCGTGTTTCGTCAGGATGTCCAGCATGGCCTGGGCCTCTGCCGGGGTGATCCGGAATCCGTCAATGGTGTTGTCGTTGATCTGTGCTGCCGTGAATGCAGCTGTCTTGGTCATGCCCCGGGGCCGGGGTGGTGTGATAGGGTTGTGCATGGTTGCCTCCAAACAAAAATGGGGGTTAGGTGTCCTAACGCTTAACACAGCGTTTGCAGCCGTTTCCGGTCCTGCCACCATACCCCATTGATATTGGAAAAATCTTTCATGCAACAAAAGCGCCGGTGTCACGGCCCGGCTACCGGTGTTAATTTTAGGATGATTAATCCTTGCCGATTTTAAAAAAGGTGTCAAGCGTTTTCTGAAAAATGGAAACCGATTTACAGGGAAACACCTGGGAAGTGTTGACAGGCTTCCCGAACAACTTAGTCGGGGAAAACTTTGTTCTGTTTTGAAAAAATCTCCGTGAAACATTTTGGGTCCTTCCTGGCATCTTTTTTACACGGGTCGGCAAGGGCTCGATTTTTCCGCGATTTTGAGATTGAAAATCAGAGGGAAATGGGAAGCGGTCAGGCCCCCAAATTTTCGTTTTTAAGGGTTTGACCATGGCAACATATAGTTGAAAAGACAACCGGCCTTAAATCGCATTTTATGAGGCCGGTTGACAAAAAATCACCACTTTGAAATAAAAATCCATCAGAAAATAATGGCATCGGATCAAATTGTTTCACGGCTCAATCTCCCGTTTGGTGACAGGGTGCCGTCCGGATCACGACGGCCCCCGTCGATATGTTCAGATATTCCCGCAGATTTTCCGCTTCAGGTGAATAGCCATCAAGGTGGCGTCTGCCCGGCCGTCATGTTTTTCCAGGTTAAAGAAACCATTGCCTGGATACTTCCGACGGCAGACCGTCAGACCCCGCTTTTTTTTGACCTGGTGGTCAGACGGTTTCACTAGGCCTTTCATCCATGTTTGCGGGGTAACCAGTTCAAAAGGAACCTGAAAGGCGGTCAGCAGCGTTTTCCACATGCTGAAATTCTCAGCAAAATTCCACACGGACCTGACTCCCTGCTTCGGCATGGCGTTCACCTTCTCCAAAGCAGCTAGGGCACTGGTCCCGGGATCGATGTCAGCCAGTATTTTTCTGAGCAGCCGGGCATTGTTTTCAATGGTGTCCTGGCAATCGAAACACTTCTCATACATGATCTGTTCGTTCACATCGATGGTGACCAGGGCGCCGGTTTTGCCAGGATCGATGCCGATAAAAATCTGGTCTTCAGGCATGGGTCACCGCCTTTCAAAATGGAATGTCATCGTCATGATAGGGCGGTGCTGCCGGTGGCGGTCCGCCGGGTGACTGGCCCTGGTTCCACTGCTGTGCCGGCGGTCCCTGGGGGGCCTGCTGATATCCATGTTGTGGTGGCGCCTGGTTCCCGGCCGGTGGCTGCTGATATCCACCCTGCTGGGGTGGCTGCTGCCGGTACTGCTGCCCGCTCTGGGGATATTGCGGGGCCTGGCTGTAACCTGGTCCAGGCTGGCCGCCCTGGGCGCCCTGGGGTTGCTGCTGCTTCTGGCCGGGACTGTCCAGGAACTGAACCGCGTTTGCAATGATAGCGGTACTGTAATGGGTCTGACCGTCCTTTTCATACTGGCTTGTTTCAATGCGGCCTTCCACGTAAACCTGGCTGCCTTTTTGCAGGTATTGAGAACAGTTCTCCGCCTGCCGGCCAAACACGGTGACGCGATGCCACTCGGTTCTTTCCTGTTTCTGGCCGGTGTTCTTATCGGTCCACTTCTCCGACGTTGCGATTGACATAGTGGCCACAGACGTGCCGGCCTGGGTATATCTGATTTCAGGATCACGGCCCAGGCGGCCGATAATCAGGGCTTTATTCAGTGACATGATTTCCTTCTCCTTTTTGAGTGTCGTTTTCAGTGGTGTTTCCGTCATCCTTCACCTGATCCGCCCGCCATTTGCCCAGGGCGGTCCAGAATCTTTCGAAATTGGCAGCTGCTATCTGTTTGATCTGCTCCACCTGGGTGCCCTTCTCCTGGTGAATGTGTTCCAGGTAATCATCCAGGGCTTCCCGGGTGTCGTCATCCGGATCTTGATCATTAACCAGTGCATCAAAGTCAGGTGCCTGGGTGTCATCCGCCTGGGTGTTCCCGGTCATCCCCGCCGCGGCTTCATCCGAATGGGCGGGCATGGAACCGGTGGCCCCGGTATCGTTGATCAGATCCACGTCATGGATATCCCGGGCCGTATCAAACCCGGTGGCCGGGTCCAGTTCTTCCCGGGCAGCAATCCCTTTCAAAACATCCCCGAATCCATCCCGCAGCGCCCAGGACCTGGCCCGCATCTGAAGCATTCTTTTGGGGAACCGGTGCCACGGGGTAACCCCTTTCTGGGGATACTGCCACAGACCGGCGGCCCTGGCATCACCGATGGAAAAGGTTCTGGTGATTTCTTCATTGCCACGTTTGCAGGTGCAGACCGCTGTGAAATCATCGTCCGGAAAACTGCCGGTGAATGTCTCAGAGAAACCGGCCATCAAGCCCGATGCCCTGACCAGCCCCAGCAGTGCGTCACCCCAGACCACCGGGCGGCCCTTTATCACTGAGATATTTTGAACGGCCGCCATGGGTGAAAGACCCAGCTCGGCGCCCATATTCAGAGTGACAAAAACGGCCTCCGGGCTCCGCAGATCCGGGGGAAGCACACCGGATGCAGCCATGACCGTGGACAGCCTCCACAGCCCGTCAAAATTTTGTGGCTGTAATCCTTGGCCCGCTACCATGGGGATATCATCCCTGGTGACAGCTGGTAAATTGTTGTCTGTCATGTTCATCACCTCCGTGTTCTGGTTTCAAGCTGGGTTTCTTCATAGATTTCAACCCCGGGAATCTGGGTCCGGCCGGCTTTGACTTGCGCATTGATCCACGGTGCCACGGCTTTTTCCAGCATATCCCACCGGGCTTTGAACAGTTCATCCGGCAGCTGCCTGAAGTCAGTCACCCGCCAGGCGGTTTTCGTTTTCAAACGGGCGGTACCGTGGTCCGTCTGACTCATCACCGGCGGGGGCTCAGGGGTGACCACTACCGGCGCCGCCGGGGCCTGCTGCATGGCTTCCTGTTCAGCCTGTTCAGCTGCCTGCCTGGCTGCCTCCTCATCGACGCCCTTTTCCCGGGCTTCTGCTTCTGCCCGCTCCCTCACTGCCCTGGCCAGTTCTTCATTTTTGGCCCGGTGTTCGGCATCAATCCGGGCCTGTTCAGCCCGCTGCTGTTCTTCAAGGCGCCGGCGTTCTTCCTGCCGTTTTTTTTCTTCGGCCATCAAAAATGCCTGGATCTTTTTATTCAGACCGCCCTGGATGACGTTCAGTCTGTCTCTGAGGGCTTTCACCTCCGAATCCAGCAGCCTGGTTACGCGCAAGTATGGTTCTTTGATCCTTTGCCGTTTCCTTTCCAGGGTGTTGTGAAGGTTTTTGCATTGCAGGGTCAACGTACTGGCATGTTCATTTTCCGCTGGGTTGGTGACATTGACCCCTTCCACCTGACTGGCCATCCGGTCAATCTCGCCGTGAAATCGGCCAAAAAGGGCAATGACCGGGCCGGGGTCCAGGGGGTCACGGATCTGGACAACCTGCTGCCGGGTTTCGGGTTCAGCCGGATCTGGGTTTTCAGTGGTGTCCGGTGCATCAAACAGTTCCATAAATTCGTCTGTCATGATCTTATCCTTTCGTGTTAAAAAAATGGTGTGCGTTCAATATGCCCAGGAACACATTCAATGCCCCCGGGGTTTCCCAGTCCACCAGGGCGCCGGAACCGTCAGCCTTCAACCGGACAGACCCGGATCTGGTGGTTTCAATCTGTTTGTCCACTTTGGCAAGATGCCGGTATGCAGCGCCCTGAAGGGTGAACCATTTTTGATAGGCTTGGCTTGTTTTCCAGTCCAGCAGGACCGGTGCCGGATCTCCATAAATCCGTCCGATAAAATCAGGCTGACCGCAGAAACGGTACACCGGATCAATCAACCGGGTTTCCGATAGAATCACCTCATCGATGGCTTGGTCAGCCCATCTTTTGAATGAATCAAAATATCCCTGGTATTCAACCGGCAGTGACGGCAGGAACCAGTCACCGGCTAGGTATCGATGACAGTATTCATGAACGATGGTTCCCCGGTCTGCATGCTCCTGGGTGAACCACTCGGTGTTGATATAGGGTTTCAGGATCTGTGTCACAGACGGGTATCCGGTTTTGTTCTCGTATGCCATCAGAACGGCTCCGCCCAATCAGGTGCCTTAAATGGCCTGGGGTTTTCAGATGGTGTGTCCCATTCCGATGGTTCCACCAGGTCATCGATGCTTGATTCCTTGGCCAGGTCATCCAGATCCGTCTTGATAAAAATCTGCTGATCCCGGTACACCTTGGCCCGGGTCATGGCCGAATAGCGCAGGACACCCACATGGATATCCATATAATCGAAAATCCGGGCTCTGGATTTCCCGGCAGCCGGCCGCAGCGCCCGCCCTATATACTGAATCAGGCGCCCGGAAAACTTGATAGGCATAGCCAGGAACAGGCTTTCAATGCCGGGCAGGTCATATCCTTCACCGATCAGCTGGCCGGTACAGATCAGGGTGGTTATGCTGCCGTCATCGATGCCGGCGGCCACGGCTTCCCGGTCTTTCTTTGACAAGCCCCCGATCAGCAGCCCGGCCTGAATGCCATGGCTCAGGGAAAGAATGCCCTGTAACTCCCGGGCATGCTCCCGCCGGTCCGTCAGTACCAGGCGGATGCCGTCACCTTTGGAGAATGCCACATCCCGGCAAATCTGACGGTTCCGCTCCGGATCTGCCGCCAGCTCGGATATAACCTTGGAATAATATTCAGATGCGTCCGTGCTGGTGAAAAACCGGGTGGTCTCAAAGGACACCTCGGCATTGACCAGATGCTTTTCCTTGAGCAGTTTTGATTTTTTGATCTCATGCTTGACCGGCCCCATATAAAAATTGATCACCTTGTTCAGACCATCCCGGCGGTATGGTGTCGCGGTCAACCCCAGGCGATACCGGGCCGGCAGGTTGTCTATCAGGTCAGTGAATGTGGTGGCCGGGGTCCGGTGGCATTCGTCCACCACCACCATGCCAAAGTGATTTTTAATGCCATCGATGCGTTTCCGGCAGGTCTGGACCATGCCCACGGTCACCTGGTCACCGATCCGGAATTTACCATTCCCGATGATCCCCACCTGGTCGGCCGGGATACCCAGAAAGGTTTCCACTCTTTCCACCCACTGGCTCAAAAGCTCCTTGGTATGAACCACCACCAGGGTTTTCCGGCCGCGCCTCGCAATGATGGCCAGTGCCATGACGGTTTTTCCGGCGCCGGTGCCTGCTACCAGTACCCCGTGGAAATCCGGCAGCACATCGTCCACGGCAGCCTGCTGAAGCTCCCGCAGGGTGCCCTTGAATTTCATTCCAGGCGCCTTGATATCCACGGTATCGTCCTGCACATCGAAGTCAGTCAGCCCGGCCCGGGCAAGGATATCAACCACATCCAGAAAGAAACCGGCCGGACAGATTAACGTGGTCCCCTCCGGGGTCTGTTCTATCTTGAAATAGTGCAGCTGCCTGGGGGTGTTGCCGGTGTATTTCCCCATGCGTGACAGCTGTTGAAACTTCGGGTTTGGCAGAGTCAGTGCATACTGCACCTGTCTGGAACCATGGGCCGGCAGATTTTCAAACCGGGCCTGACTGTACAATGTCGCCTTAATATCCGGCAGCCGGTTGGATTTCTTTGGGGTTAATGGCTCAGAATAATGCCGGATTGCTTCCGGATAGCCGTATTTTTCTTCGAGTTTCGCCAGATTGTTCATACTCTCTCTCCCTTTTCTTGCATATCTGTCAGGACCTGTTCTCTGGTCAGGTCTTCTTCAAGATAAGGAATGCAGAATGATCCATCGGGCCGTCTCAGATATTTAAAACTTGGGTCATAACCACCCACAGTAACAGGATATATGAATGCCCCCACGTCGTTAACATCGCCGTTTTGTGCTTGATATTCACAGGTGATCACCCATGCAATGATGGGCTCAAGATGAATATCAACAACCTTGTCATTTTCCCCTATCGGTTCGGCCTGAAACCATCCTGGTGCTGCTGGAATAATTGAAACCTTGTTTTGAAATTCTGTCATGATTTTATCCCCATAGATGTCACGTTTGTTATTTCGTTGTGTTTTTCGTCCCATTCAAAAGTCCTGTTTATGTCACGAATGCTGTGTTGTTTGTGTCAAGTTGTCATATTTTCGTCACGTCATGTCACGTGTGTCTTTAGACACGTGACGTGACGGTTAAAACGTGACATTGTGACCGATAAACTGAACATAACCGTGTTCATAAAAAACATCCGAATTTTCATTGAGACTGTCTTTGATCCGTCTCCATGCTTCCCGGGACATTCCGGCGTCATAGCAGGCGTTCCGCCAATCATTCAATTTCACCCTTGCGTCTTCAGGGTTATACCCTCTCGCTGTGAGATTTTTTTGGTGTTGTTCGTGAAGCTCTTTCAATATTTTGATTGAAGCAGTCTGCCATTTCCCCCGGCCTTTCTTTCCCTGGATGGTTTCTGGTGGCTGATATTCGATTTCGTCCAGTATGGCGGATGTAACCGGGTTGCCCTGGTCATCTGTATAGGGCAGCTCCACAGTATTCAGCCTGAATGCCATGGGTGGCGGGGGGTCAAAATCCTTGGGTGGTTTGGCGTGTGTGACCCGGACAACTCCGGTTTCGTCTTTTTCCAGCCGATATTCAACGTCAACACCGCCTTTCAAGGCCATAGACCCACGGCCACGGGATCTGTCAGCATGCCCGGAATGATGAACCAGCAGAATACAGGACCGGAACCTTTGCCGGATCTTGTCAGCGCCATTTATAAAAGCGGTCATATCCTTGGTGCTGTTTTCATCACCGGGTCCAAAATTACGCGCCACGGTATCCAGGACAACCAAAACCGGGTTTCCATATTCATCAGCCACTAACTGAACCGCATCTATGACATGATCCACCTGTTCCGCATCACATAGCCCGGCCGGCATGGTTGATATAAAAATGGGCGCCTGGTCCAGATCCACCTGGTGACGGATTTCCCATGCTGAGAATCGCCGCTTCAAGCCGTTCTGTCCCTCTCCCGCGATGAAAACAACCGGACCTTGCTTGACAGCCCGCCCGTGAAAATCCTTTCCGTTGGCAACACAGCAGCTGGCATCAATCGCAAAAAACGTTTTCGCCTCGCTTGGCGGAGAAAAAATACACACTGTTGAATCAACTTCCATCATCCCATAAATCAGATAATCGGGCTTTCTAAGCTCGATGTCGGACAGTTTCACCAATTTGAATTTTTGACCGGTGGTTTCAGCACCTGCCCCCGCTTCAAACTTGTATGCCTGTGATAGCTTCGCCAGGGCTTCCTTTTCCGGGAATGGTGGTCTGCATGCAGCAGCAGCCTTTAAAATCAATGTCCGGGCTTCTGACAGGCTCAGATTCTTACCACGCAGCCGGCAAGCATACCGGAAAATGGTATTGTCCCGTTCCCCGTCGTCCACGCCCTGAAGGATCAGTTCCGGGTCCAGATTTGGGCTTTTTCCGTCGCTATTCAATCGGTTTTCGTCGGCAGCACAGCCCTTGAAAAAAGCCACAGCAGCGGACGGAAGGTCCGGCAGTTCATCCCTGAACGTCTCCGGGTCCATTTCCAAAGGGTCCGGGCCTTCCCATTTATACGATCGGCCGCTTTTATGAATAGACGGTGGTAATAATTGCAACTGGTGGCGAACCAGCAGGTCGATGTCAAACCCTCCCACCTTGACCATTTTCTTTTGCAGATCTGGGACGGCCTTGAACAGCCTGTGGCATCCGCCGCCGTCTCTCCCGGTGGCGATACTGAATGGTGAATCAACATCAGAAACAGTCTCCCGGAACCGGTGCATATCGCCCAGGCTGTCAAAGTCAAGGGAAGTTAACCCGGACAGCCCGGCAGGAGTTCCGATTTGTGCGTCAGGATATTCATTGAACCAGGCCTTGATTTCATCTGGAGACGGCCGGCTGTCTGACCGGTGTATCCACTTCACATAGGGTCGTTTTGTGCCGGGAATTATCGGAAGGATGTAGAACCCCAGGGATTCATAATGCAAGGCCGCATCCAGGCAGGAATTGACTTGATTTTTCGCCCACCCGGTGGTATTGTTCTGATTGACAGTAACGCTTTTCTGGCCCGGTTCGCCGCCCTTCCCCTCGGCTTGCCGGGCCGCTGTTTTTGCGGCCATGGCTATGCCTCAGCCTTGACTTTGCGCTTCTCCCACTCTCTGACGGCCTCATCCATCCACCTGGTGCAACCAGGAGACAGCTTTACAGGTTTGGGAAAATCTCCCTTTTTCACCCATCGCCAGATAGCGGTACGATGAACCCCAAATTTTTTGGCAAGTTGTTTGTCTGAAAAGTACATAGCTGACATCCTTTCCCTATGGGTTTAATTCGTTTTGCTATGTACTTAATTGTAGCCGTCCTTCTGGCTGGACATGCAAGGGAAAAGTGAATGATGAATATTGAATTATTTAATTTATTTACAATGGGTTACAAAAAAAATGATAAAAAAAACAACGTCCAGGGGTGGACACCTCCGGTGGACATCGTTAATTGAATGGGTACTTATAGGAAGTCGGAACCAGGGCCTTATCTTTTCCCCTCTCTAGTTCTTATCTTTCCGCGCAACCTTTCAAAGATAGGGTCACCCTTAGCCATTTTTTTGGCTTTGCCTGCCTCCTCTGGCCACAATAATTTCATTATTTCGGCATTTGTCTTGTGTTGCGGCCCCTTGGATTTCCATTTTCTGACATATTCGGCTTGTTCCTCGAATGACAAAACAGAATAGTCAATAACGTTCTCACCGATATTATCTTTCATATAATCGTCCAGCCATCCAAGAAACGCCTGCCTGGGGATTGTATTGTCTTTTCCGGCCGGCAAAGATCCTATATGAATATCTTTGGTGATATCGTCATAAATTTGGAGAACAAGGCCAACCAGTATCCTTAAATCTTGTTTTTTGTGTGTATCAAAATGGTTTTCAAGTTTTTTTGCAGGTTCTGGGGTTGATATTTTTCTATCTATGATATGAAGAAAACTAAGAACACGGTCAGTTGGCTGGGATAGGCCTTTTGTGGCCATTTCCTCAAACCTGGCTAAAATTTCCTTTACACCGATGCCTTTTTTTAAATCCGGCGGAAAATCCACAAAAAACCAAAGACTGATCCCAAGAATATGTTCTATACATTCTCGGATTGTAGGGTGCCTTGTGCCTTCAATTTTTCGGATGGGTTCTATCCGGTCGGCCGGCCAGATATATCCAAGAAAATAGATCTTGTTTTCTGGCAAGCGTCTTATAATCCTGTCAATGCGTTTCTGGATGTCTATCATCCGGCCCCCCTCATCGGTGTCACATTGTCGGCTTCCACTTGCACCTGGTTCAAGAATTTGGCCCATGCTTCAATCAGTTTCCGCCGCTTTTCCAGCAGGTCACCGCGTGCGTATGCTTCTCGGACAGCACTCCCCACCTTGTGCGCCAGACACATTTCAGACACCAGGTCCGGAAAGGCGGTCTGTTCCGTCGCCCAGTCTTTGAAAGTGGACCGGAATCCATGTGGAACAGCGTCAACCTTCATCCGTCTGCACAACATAGAGATTGACATATCGGACAGCATCCCACCCCTTGCCGCCGTGAAAAGATAGTTGCTACCCTCAAACCTTGGCAGGTTTTTCAGCAGCTTGACGGCATCATCACACAATGGAACCCGGTGTTCCCGGTCCATCTTCATGCGGTCAGCCGGGATGGACCATATCCGGTTTTTGAGGTCGATTTCGTCCCATGTGGCTCCTCTGGCCTCGGCGGATCTGCAAGCGGTCAGGATGATCCATTCCAATGCCCTGGCTGTCATGGCAGGACGCTTTCTCAACTCAACCATGAATGAACCCATCTGTTCATAGGGCAGGGCTTTAAAATGAACCCTTTTGGATACCTTTGACGGCTTGGGCAGGATTTCCGATATATTGCCCGCCCACCTCGCCGGATTCTCTCCGGTGCGGTATCCGGATACTGTGGCCCAATTCAGAATCTGTTCAATCCGCTGCCTGATCCGGCTTGCTGTCTCTGTTTTTTCTGACCATATCGGCTTGAGAACCGCCAAGACTTCCGGCAAATCGATTTCTGAAACAGAAATATTTCCGATGGTCGGGATGACATGCCGCTCAATGGATGAAATCCAGTCCCTGATATGTTTATCGTTTTTGAGTTCAGCCGCCTTTTTCCGATGACATCGCCGGGCAGCTTCTTCAAAGGTCATGAACCGGGTCTGCTCTTTTATAAGGGCATCTCTGTCTTTCCGTTTTTCTTCAACCGGGTCAATGCCTGCCTGGATCTTTTCTTTAAGCTCTTTGGCTTTTTTCCGGGCCTCAGATAGAGATACATCCGGATACCCTCCCAGGCCGATGGATCGACGCTTGATACCCACCTTGGTTCTGAACATCCAGGACCGGGCTCCGGTCGGTTTGACAACCAGGAGCAACCCCGCCGGCCCACCCACTGCATGACGGCCCGGTGTTGTGATCCCCTCGATCTCAACATAAGATTTTTTCTTCACTTTTTTGGGCATTCGATTTTGCCTTTTTTGTGTCATCATCTATATTACCATAAAAAAATACGATAGAACGCTATTTATTGCAACAAAAAAGAACAAATTTTTTCATGAAAAATCAAATATTTCATTTATTTATGAACAGGATAAGACAGGGTAAAACAGGCTAAAACGGGTCGGCAGCGGTCACCCTCTCCGCCATAGTTTTACCCGAGCCGGATTCACCTTGGATGCCCGGTCAAAATCAAGACACTTATAATCGTTCAGTCAGATCGTTGCGGCTGACAGCAGGTGAAAGGTGACGCTGTTTTCTGTTTAACCCGGCGGTGTAATGGTATACCTTTCCACCAGTTATGGCATGAATTGTGCTAATCTATCTTTTAAAATGATTACCAAACGGAAAGACAGAAACGTTATGACCCGACCACGCGGCAGAAAAATCCGGCACCAGGTCACGGAGATCCTCCACCATCCGGACCGGCAGACAGCGCTGGAGCGGCTGGCCCGGATCCCGGACGACCAGTTGAAGGGACACCTGTTTGCCCATTTTTATGTTCCGGACGTGCTGATCCGGTTCCGCAGCGTCACTGCCATGGGTGATCTTGGCCGGCGAATGGCTGAAAAGCGGATGGAACGTGCCCGGGATCTGATGCGGCGGATCCTGTGGAACCTCAATGACGAGTCCGGCGGGATCGGCTGGGGGTCGGCTGAAGCCATGGGGGAAATTTTGAGCCGGAGTCCGGGTCTGGCTGCGGAATTCGATTCCATCCTGTTTTCATATCTGGACCCCAGAGCCAATTTTATTGACAATCCCGATCTTCAGCAGGGGATTTTATGGGGCATCGGCACCTATGCGGCCGCAGCTCCGGACCGGTTCACCGCTGACAGGGCCGCATCGATCGTTCCGTTTCTGGACGATCCCGATCCGGTAAAACGGGGGTACGCGGTCCGGGCACTGGCCGGAGCGTCAGGACCGGCGCTGGAAAAGTTGCCGAAACACCTGTCTGAGGACCGGGCGGAAATCGATTTTTACACGGAATGGGATTTCAAGACCGTGCGCATCTGTGATGTGGTTTGTACCTGCGCACCGGACAGAACCCGATCAAACAAAGGAATGCCGGATGACAGTCAAAAAATGTGATGAAAACATTGCCCGCACCATCGATCTGGCCAGGGAGATGATCGATCTGGCCCACCTGGGATATGATCATCATGAAGATCCCGGCTGCGGGGTGCTGTATGGTATTCTGCTGGATTCCGGGTATCGGATTCTGGAGCTGGCATTGAAAGAAAAGCAGGCCCATATCAACAAAGGATGGTGGTTCGACACGGTCCATCCACCGGGACCTTCCCGGAACAAGGGGGACAGCCGATCATGAAACGGCCGGTCATTGATCTGGGCGCCTGCATTTTGTGTGAAATCTGTGTGGAACTGGCCCCGCATGCGTTTGAAATCAGCGATTCCGGTTTTGTCCAGGTCCGGGAACGCGATGACTACGGGGATGAAAACATCCATGAAGCCGTGAAAAACTGCCCCAAAGACTGCATTACCTGGGAAGAGGATTGAGCCGGTTTTTCCTGGAAAACAAAAAAAATCATTGCGGTTGATACATAAACGTGTCATTTAAGGCATCAGATGTGTGCCACTTGAACCTTTTTACCACCAGAGATGACATGTTATGACCAACCCTGCCCACAGCCTGCTCGACCGGGACAACCTGAACCTGGTGCTGGACAACCTCAAACAGGGCGTCATCGCCCACACACCGGATCGGATAATCACGGTGTTCAACAAAGAAGCCGAGAAAATCACGGGGTACACCAAACAGGAAGTGCTTGGAAAAGACTGCCACCAGGTTTTCGGGACCCCTTTCTGCGGAACCAGATGTTCGTTTTGCAGTGACACCCCTGTTTTTTTTTCCGACACCAAGGAATATCCCGTCACCTTTGTCACCCGGGGCGGGGATACCCGGCAGCTGGAAATGACCGTCTCCGGAGTCATTGACAATCAGGGAACCTTCAAAGGCGTCATCGCCTCGTTCCGGGACCTGACCGACTCCATCAACCTGTCCCTGAAAGCGGAAACCCTGTCCAGCTTCAACGGCATCATCGGCAAAGACCACACCATGCAGGAGATTTTCCAGCAGGTCCGGGATGTGGCCCTGTACAGTTATCCGGTGCACGTGTCCGGGGAAACCGGCACGGGAAAGGAACGGGTGGCCAACGCCATTCACGATATCTCCGCCTATGGGAACGGCGCGTTCGTCCCTGTGAACTGCGGCGCCATCCCGGAAGGCATTGTGGAAAGCGAGCTGTTCGGCCATGTCAAGGGTGCGTTCACCGGCGCGGTCAAGGAAAGGAAAGGCCGGTTTGAACTGGCCCACCAGGGCACCCTGTTTCTGGACGAGGTCACGGAGCTGCCCCTGAAGATCCAGGTCAAGCTGCTGCGGTTTCTCCAGGAAGGCACCTTTGAAAAGGTGGGTGGAGAAAAAAAGGTATCCGTGGATGTGCGGATCATTTCCGCAGCCAACAAGTCCCTCAAAGAAGAGGTCCGGGCCGGCCGGTTCAGAGAAGACCTCTACTACCGGCTCAACGTCATTCCCATCCACCTGCCCCCGCTGCGGGAACGCAAAAACGATATCCCTTTGCTGGCGGCCCATTTTCTCAAACAGGCGGAACAGGAAAACAACGCGTCCATGCCCGCCCTGGCCGGTGATACCCTGAACCTGCTGCTGGATTACGACTGGCCCGGCAATGTCCGGGAACTCAAAAACGTGATCCAGTTTTCCGTGGTGCGGTGCCGGGGAAAACAGATCCTGCCCTCGGACCTGCCCCCGGAGATCACCCGGGGAACCGGCCTGCCCCTGTCGCCTTTGACCGATTTGCCGCCGGACCCTCGACCTGATCCGCTTCCGGAATCCAGATCTGTCAGGGGGCGGCTGGACACCCCTTCGGTCAAAGCGGCGTTGACCAGAACCGGTGGCAACAAATCAAAGGCGGCCCGGGTCCTTGGGGTCGGCCGGGCCACCTTGTACCGGTTTCTGAACAACAACGCAGATGCCAGGGAATTCAGCGAACGGTTCTGACAGCCGGTCCGGCATCCGGATTCACTTATCCGGCCCTGACAGCCAGCTCTGCCGTCTGTTCGGACGTCAATGACCGAACACCAGTTTTTCTCCGGTGTCATCCACAGTAAAGCGGATCGTATCCCCTTTGACGAACTCCCCTTTCAACAGAGACAGAGACAACGGGTTTTCGATCTCCCGCTGGATCACCCGTTTCAAGGGCCTTGCCCCGAAACTGGGATCATAGCCTTTTCTGGCCAGATAGACCATGGCTTTCTCATCCAGTTCTATGGCCAGACCCCGGTCCACCAGGCGCCGGTTGAGACGCCGGATCTGGATGTCGGCAATCTGTTGGATATGCTCCCGGCCCAGCGCGTGGAACGTGATGATCTCATCGATCCGGTTGAGAAATTCAGGGCGGAACACCTCTTTGAGCGCCCGGGCGATGCCCTGGTCCACCTCTTCCTGTGAAAATCCGCCGCTGGTGCCCGCATCCTGGAGGAACCGGGACCCTACGTTGGAGGTCATGATGATAATGGTGTTCCTGAAATCCACGGTGCGGCCGTGCCCGTCGGTCATGCGGCCGTCATCCAGCACCTGGAGCAGGATGTTGAACACGTCCGGATGGGCCTTTTCGATCTCGTCGAACAGCAGCACGGAATAGGGGCGGCGGCGAACGGTTTCGGTCAGAAACCCGCCTTCGTCATACCCCACATACCCGGGAGGCGCCCCGATGAGCCGGGCCACGGAATGCTTTTCCATGTATTCGGACATGTCCAGCCGCACCATGGCCTGCTGGCTGTCGAACATGAACTCGGCCAGGGATTTGGCCAGTTCGGTTTTGCCCACGCCGGTGGGTCCCATGAAGATGAACGTGCCGATGGGCCGGTCTTCGGGCGACAGGCCGGACCTGGCTCTGCGCACCGCGTTGGACACCGCATCGATGGCCTGGGTCTGGCCGATGACCCGGCGCCGGATATGGTCTTCCATGTGCACCAGTTTTTCCTGTTCCGCCTCCAGCATCTTGGACACCGGAATACCGGTCCACGCGGACACCACTTCGGCCACGTCGGTCTCGTCCACATCTTCCTTGAGCATCCGGCCGGCCTCCTGCAGGTCGTCCAGTTCTCTCTTTTTGGCTTCCAGGTCCCGCTGGAGCTGGGTCATGGTGCCGTACCGGATCTGGGCCACCTTTTCCAGGTCCCCGGCCCGTTCCGCCATCTGGGCCTGGGTCTGTGCTTTATCCAGTTCCTCTCTGATGCCGGAAATCTCCTGAATCAGCTTTTTTTCATTGTCCCAGTGCATCTTCATGGGCCCGATCTCCTCGGACATGGCGGCAATCTCTTTTTCCAGTTTTTCCAGCCGTTCTCTGGATGCCGGGTCTTTTTCCTTGAGCAGGGCCTGGCGCTCGATCTGGGCCTGGGTGATTTTGCGCTGCACCTCGTCAATGGCCCTGGGCATGGAATCGATCTCGATGCGCAGTCTGGAGGCGCATTCATCGACCAGGTCCACGGCCTTGTCCGGCAGAAACCGGTCTGCGATATACCGGTTGGACAGGGTAGCCGCCGCCACCAGGGCGGAATCTTTGATGCGGATGCCGTGATGCACCTCATATTTTTCCTTGAGCCCCCTGAGAATGGAGATGGTGTCCGCCACGCTGGGTTCCTTGGCCATGACCGGCTGGAACCGCCGCTCCAGGGCCGCATCCTTTTCGATGTATTTGCGGTATTCGTTCAGGGTGGTGGCGCCCACGCACCGCAAAGTTCCCCGGGCCAGGGCCGGCTTGAGCATGTTGGAGGCGTCCACGGAGCCTTCGGACGCACCGGCCCCGACCACCGTGTGCAGCTCGTCGATGAACAGGACGATCTCCCCTTCGGCCGCCTCCACCTCCTTGAGCACGGCCTTGAGACGTTCTTCGAATTCACCCCTGAACTTGGCCCCGGCCAGGAGCGCCCCCATGTCCAGGGCCACCACCCGGCGGTTCTTCAGGGAATCCGACACATCCCCTTCCACGATGCGCTGGGCCAGGCCCTCCACAATGGCGGTCTTGCCCACCCCGGGTTCACCGATGAGCACGGGGTTGTTCTTGCGGCGCCGGGACAGCACCTGGACGATTCTCCGGATCTCCTCATCCCGGCCGATCACGGGGTCCAGCTTGCCGGTGCGGGCCAGCTGGGTCAGATCCCGGCCGTATTTTTCCAGGGCCTGATAGCGCTCTTCCGGGTTCTGGTCGGTCACGCTCTGGCTGCCCCGGATCTCTTTCAGCACGGAAAGAATCGCATCCCTGGTCACCCCCTGGCGGGTCAGGATCTCACCGGCTTTGCCTCTGGCGCCGGCCAGCGCCAGCAGGAGATGCTCCAGGCTCACGTACTGGTCCTTCATCTTGTCCGCTTCCCTGAACGCCGCGTCCAGCACCTGCTGGCTGTCCCGGGACAGATAGATGTCCGCCGGACTGGACACCTGGGGCAGGTTTTCCACGGCCTGTTTCACATCAGCGGACACTGCGGACATGTCCGCTCCGATTTTCTTCAGAATCGCCGCGCCAACGCCCTGCCGGTCTTCGGTCAATCCGTTCAGCAGATGAACCGGTTCGATGGCGGTGTGGTTTTTCCGGCGGGCCAGTTCATGGGCCGACTGCAAGAGTTCCTGGGATTTCATGGTCAATTTATCCAATTTCATAGGTCACCTTGGGTTCCTTTCATTATTATTCATGATTTTTGCTTAAAGTAATGCAGCAATGTCCTTCGTCAACTGCACCGCTTTTTTTTCCGGGTTGACACCCACCACTTTGTGGTATAAATTTGAGAGTATTGAGAAAAACCCCGATACCCTGGAAAGTGAACCATGGACCCTGACAACTTCAAGGCCGCCAGAACCCGGCTCGAAAAAACCCAGAAAGAGATGGCCCAGCTGCTGGGGGTTTCCATCAAGGCCATTCACAGCTATGAGCAGGGATGGCGAAGGATTCCCCACCATGTGGAGCGGCAGGTGCTGTTTCTGCTGTCCAGGGTCCTGGATCCGGACAATACCGCCCAAAAATGCTGGGACATCAATCAGTGCCCGGACAGCCGGCAGGAAAACTGCCCGGCCAGGGAATTCAATGCCGGGGACCTGTGCTGGTTTATCAACGGCACCCGCTGCAGCGGGCAGACCCATCATACCTGGGCCGATAAAATGGAAGCCTGCCGGGTCTGTCCGGTATTCAGGCAGTTCTTCAAACAATAGACCGTCGAAAGGAATCCGTTGCCATGGATGATTTTTTATTCAAGACCGCCACCTGCCGGACCGACAGGGACCAGATGACCGAGCAGCGGAAATCCCTGCCTCTGGCCATCAGGGAGATCATCACCTCGCTGGATGACGATGCCTGCTTTGCCCATATCGGAGACGAACCCATCCATTTCACCACCTCGGTACGGGACATGATCGAAAAATTCCGGGAAGTGCTGTTCCCCGGATATTTTTCCAAGGAACGGGTGGACTCGGCCAACCTGGTCTACTACATGGGTCAGGCAGTATCCCAGCTCTATGAAATCCTGTCCGAACAGATCATACACGTGCTCCGCCACGACTGCCTGCGGTACGATCTGCAATGTTCGGAATGCGAGCCCCGGGGACAGGAGGCGGCCCTGGAGATGATCCGCGCCATCCCGGACCTGCGCAAAGACCTGGCCGAAGATGTCAGGGGCGCCTTTGAGGGGGATCCGGCCGCCAAAAGCCATGACGAGGTGATTTTCTCCTATCCGGGCCTGTATGCCATTATGGTGTACCGCATCGCCCACCGCCTGTTCCGGCTGAAGGTGCCCCAGCTCCCCCGGATCATGACCGAACAGGCCCACAGCCTCACCGGCATCGACATTCACCCCGGCGCCGCCATCGGCCGGCGGTTCGTCATCGACCACGGCACCGGCATCGTCATCGGCGAGACTTCCGAGATCGGAGACAACGTGCGCATCTATCAGAACGTCACCATCGGTGCCCTGTCCCTGCCCCCGGGTGCCGGTGAAAAACTGAGGGGTGCCAAACGCCATCCCACCATCGAGGAAGATGTGATCGTGTATTCCGGGGCCACGATTCTGGGCGGGGACACCGTGATCGGCGCGAGATCCGTGGTGGGCGGCAATGTGTGGCTCACCTCGTCCATTCCGCCGGACACCAAGGTGTTCATGGAATCCCCGAAACTGGTTTACAAACACCCGCCATCATCCAAGGAATCCCGTCATGAAAAAACTGCCTGACATCACCGCAGCCTGCGGCAACACCCCCCTGGTTTATCTGGACAGGGCCAGCCGGGCCGCCGGGGCCGATATCTACGGAAAGCTGGAATATTTCAACCCCCTGTCATCGGTCAAGGACCGCATCGGCCTGGCCATGATCGATGACGGCCTGAAAACCGGAAAGATCACCCCGGACACCGTGATCGTGGAGCCCACCTCGGGCAACACGGGCATCGCTCTGGCATTCGTTTGCCGGGTCAAAGGATTGAAACTGATCCTGACCATGCCGGAAACCATGAGTATCGAGCGCCGGCAGCTGCTGGCCCATTTAGGGGCGACCCTGCACCTCACCCCGGGAAAGAAAGGAATGAAAGGGGCCATCGAAGCGGCCCGGAACCTGGTTGAAACCACCGGCAGCGCCTGGATGCCGGACCAGTTCTCCAACCCGGCCAACCCGGCCATCCACCGCACCACCACCGGCCCGGAGATCTGGAATGCCCTGGACGGAAACATCGATATCTTTGTGGCCGGTGTGGGCACCGGCGGCACCATCACCGGGGTGTCGGAAATGATCAAAGAAAAAAACCCCGGCCTGATCTCCGTGGCGGTAGAGCCGGAAAATTCCCCTGTCCTGTCCGGCGGCAGCCCGGGTCCCCACAAGATCCAGGGCATCGGGGCCGGATTTGTCCCCGCCAACCTGAACCGGGACATCATCGATGAGATCATCCAGGTCTCCGAAGACCATGCCTTTGAAGGGGCAAAAGAACTGGCCAGAGATTACGGCCTGTTGTGCGGCATCTCTTCCGGCGCCAATTTCCACGCCGCCAGACAGATGGCCATTGAGCATCCAGGAAAGAACATTGTGTTCATCGTGTGCGACACCGGGGAACGCTACATCTCGACCCCCCTGTTCCAGACTTGATATGTATCGTTTTCCCCTTGCTGGAATGCCTCCTATTGATCAGATTTGTCCCTGGTAGTGCCGACAGGGAATGATGAGGCCCCTGCTGAAGACTGGATGGCAGATGACTGTCAGGCTGTCCCATTTTGTACAGCGGAGCCCCCGGAGGGGTGTCTTACTGCCGGACTGTCGGAGCCCCCAAGGATTCCAGGCCGGCAGTAAGACACCCCTCCGGGGGCGGCACTCTGCCACCACCCGAACGATTTCTCCGCCGGGACAAGCAGTAGCCAGAAGCTCTGAGGGACAGCCCATTCATGCCGGAATCACCCGCCGGCAACCGGGACCATGGGCCAGAAAATCAGTATCAGCGGCACCGCCACCAGGGTCACGATAATGGACAGCGGCAGCCCCATGCGCCAGTAATCCCCGAACTGATATCCACCGGGCCCCATGACCAGGGCATTGGACTGATGCCCGACCGGGGTCAGAAACGCACAGGACGCCCCCACGGCCACAGCCATCAGAAACGGGTCCGAAGACAACCCCATCTCGCGTGCCAGGGTCATGGCGATGGGTGCCATGAGCACGGCGGCGGCCGCATTGTTCACCACGTTGGACAACAGCATGGTGCCGCCCAGCAGCACGGCCAGGGTCCCGGCACCGGGAAAGACCCCGGACAGCACCAGCAGTTTGTCTGCGATCAGCCCGGCACCGCCGGAACTTTCCAGGGCATGGCCCAGGGGAAACATGGCCCCGAGCAGCACGATCACGGGCCAGTCGATATGTTCGTAAATTTCTCCCAGCGGCACGACCCGGGTCAGTACCATGATCACGGCCGCCGCCACAAACGCAATCTGAACCGGCACCACCCCTGTGGCGGACAGCACCATGGCAGCCCCGAAAATGCCCACGGACAACGCCACTTTCTGGGGCTGTCCGATGCGGATTTCCCGTTCCGCCAGGGGCAGGCATTTAAACTTTTTGACCACGGTCTGCAAAGACTCGTCCGTGCCCTGGAACAAAAGGATATCCCCGGTCATGAATTTTGTCTGGCCCAGGGGCTGCGTAATGCGCCGCCCGCGGCGGGCGATGGCCAGCAGGTTGACCCCGTAAAGCCGGCGAAGATAAAGCCCGGCCGATGTTTTGCCCGGCAGCGTGGATTCCGTGGTGATGACCGCTTCCATCAGCCGGATATCCTTGGACCCCAGGGTGGCCCGGCAGTCCCCCTTGCATTCGGCCAGCTCCAGCCCCAGCCCGTCCATCAGGGACTTGAGATCATCCGGAGCCGCTTCCACCATCAGCACATCACCGGGTTCCAGAATTTCGTACCAGGAAGGGGCCGGCTTGTGAATCTCGCCCCGGGTCAGGCTCACCACGGTGGCCTCGGTTTCTTTTTCCATGGCGGTGGTCAGATGAAAAATGGTCTGGCCGACAAATTTTGACCCTTCCGGAATGATGACCTCGGTGATGTAGTTTTCGATTTCAAACAGTTCGTCCGGGGATGACTGGGCTTCCCGTCTGGGGGTCAGGCGCCAGCCGAACAGAGAGATGAATGCCAGGCCGGCCAGGGCCACGCCAAGCCCCACAGGCGCGAAATCAAACATCCGGAATGCCGGCATTCCCGTGTCGACCCGGTACAGCGCGATAATGATGTTGGGAGGGGTGCCGATCAGCGTGACCAGTCCCCCCAGCAAAGATCCGAAAGCCAGGGGCATGAGCAGCAGGGACGGGGACCGGCCGCTTTTCCGGGACATCCAGATGGCCACCGGCATGAGCAGGGCCAGGGCCCCCACATTGTTCATCACACTGGAACAGACCACCACCAGGCCGGACAGGGCCGTCACCTGAAGGGTGGGAACAGTGCCCACTTTAGCCATGTGCCGGGACAGAAGATCCACGGCCCCGGCATTGAACAGCCCCCGGCTGAGGACCAGCACCGCAGCCACCGTGACCACAGCCGGATGTCCGAACCCCAGAAACACCTGATCCATGGGAACCAGGCCGGTAACGGACACCAGCAGAAGCGCCGTCAGCGCCACCAGGTCATACCTGAACCTTCCCCAGACAAACAGCACCAGCGTTGCGGAAAGAATGCCGAACACCAGTGCCTGATCCGTTGTCATGATCTTTATTCCATGGATTTATATCATTTTGCCGTCTTTCCAGAAAGGCGACATGGCCCTGAGCGTTTCAATGGCCGGAATCAGGGTCTTCACGATATGATCCATCTCTTCTTTTGTGTTGTAATGGGACAGGGAAAACCGGATGGTACCGTGGGCCGACTTGAACGGGACTTTCATGGCCATGAGCACATGGGACGGGTCCAGGGAACCGGAGGTACAGGCAGACCCGGACGATGCACAGATACCTTCCCGGTCCAGCATCAGCAGAATCGATTCGCCTTCCACCGCGTCAAATCCGATGGACAGGGTGTTGGGAAGCCGGTTATCCAGGTCTCCGTTCACGGAAACACTGGGGATTTTCTCCAAAAGCTGGTTCTGCAGATAATCCCGGAGTTCTTTCACCTCGGTACCCATCACCGGCAGATGCCGGGCCGCCAGTTCACAGGCCTTTCCCAGGCCGATGATGGATACCGTGTTTTCCGTGCCGCCCCGCCGGCCCTTTTCCTGATGCCCGCCGATGAGATAGGGATGGAATTTGATTCCCTTTTTCACGTACAGCACGCCTACGCCCTTGGGCGCGTGGATCTTGTGGCCGGACAGAGACAGCATGTCCACGTTTGCCGATGTCACGTCAATGGGCACCTTGCCGGCGGCCTGCACCGCATCGGTATGGAACAGGATGCCTTTTTCCTTGACCTTTTCAGCGATCTCCGGAATGGGAAAGATCACACCGGTCTCGTTGTTGGCCCACATCAAAGAGACAATGGCCGTATCATCGGACAGGCTGTCATACAGCATGTCCAGATCCAGGTGCCCTTTTCCGTCCACCGGAACGAATACCGCATCATAGCCTTTCTTGTCCCGCAGATATTTGAACAGGTTCAGGATGGCCGGGTGCTCCACATTGGAGGTGATGATCCGTTTTTTGTCCGGATTCGCGTTCAGGGCTGAAAAAACCGCGCTGTTGTCGCTTTCCGTGCCGCAGGAGGTGAACACGATCTCCCCGGGGTCGGCGTGAATCAGATCCGCCACCTTCTGCCGGGCCTGCACAAGCTTTTTACCCACCTGATCCCCGAAGGTGTGCATGGACGACGGGTTGCCGTAATATTGCCCGAAATAGGGCAGCATTTCCTCGATAACTTCATCCGCCACTTTGGTGGTGGCGTTGTTGTCCGTGTAAATCACTTTCATTCAGGCTATCCTTTGGCTTTGACAGAGTCTATCACTTCTTCGATCCGGTCCAGACACTTGCCGCACCCGCCACCGGCCTTGAGATAATTGGTGACATCCTCGGTGGTTTCCAGGCCGTTGGCCTTGACCGCATCGATAATTTCCAGATCGGTCACCTCAAAACATTCACACACCATCTCTCCGGGTTTTTCCATGATCTGGACCCCCCGGTAGTTGGCAATGGCTTTTTTCAGGGCAGACTTGCCCATGACCGAACAATGCATCTTTTCCCTGGGCAGTCCGCCCAGATAATCGGCAATGTCCTCGTTGGTGACCTTGGATGCCTCATCCAGGGTCATGCCCTTGATGATTTCAGTCAGTGCGGAAGAGGATGCCACAGCACTGGCACAGCCGAACGTCATGAACGACGCATCCACAATACGCTCGTTTTCATTCACTTTCAAGAACAGTTTCAACGCATCCCCGCAGTTCAGGGACCCGGTTTCTCCGATGGCATTGGCATCCTTGAGTTCCCCCACGTTCCGGGGGTGCAGAAAATGATCCTTGACTTTGTCTGTATAATCCCACATCTGTTCTCTCCTTCAGATGAAATTTGTGTGTTGTCCTTCTGTCTCGATGCCTGGGCTTAAAATACTACAAAGTAGTAGATTGTCAAGAGTTGTTCGGACGGAGATGCCCCGGATCACAATTGCACCGGCAACGCCCGGCGGACACGGATCTGATTGAGATCGATGACCACATCCCGGGTGATGATTTCCACGCCGTGTTCCCCTGCCTGCACCAGTTTCCGGGCATAAGCCGGATCGATGCCGGCCGCCGGTGAAAACCTTTGCGCATCCATGCGCTGAATCAGAAAAAAAATCACTGCCCGGTGCCCGGTTTTCACCAGGTCCGTGAGTTCATCCAGGTGTTTCTGTCCCCGCACCGTGACCGCGTCCGGAAACATGGCTGTGCCGTCCTCCACCAGGGTACAGTTCTTGATCTCCACATAACAGTTCCGGCGGCCCGGTTCCTCCAGGACCAGGTCCAGCCGGGTGCCTTTGCGAACTGTGACTTCAGGCCGAACCCTGCCGTATCCGGCCAGTTCCGGAATCTGACCGGTTTCAATGGCGGTTTTGATCAGCCGGTTGGGGACCTGGGTATTGATACCGATCATGGAGGCCGGGGTTCTGATCAGCTCCCAGGTGTACCTGAGTTTGCGCCGGGGGTTGTCGCTCACGGACAGCCATACCGGACACCCCGGCACGGCACACCCTTTCATGGACCCGGAATTGGGGCAGTGGACCATGACCGTTTCTCCGGTGTCCAGGCGCACATCCGCCAGAAACCGTTTGTACCGTTTGATCAGTTTTCCCGGGATCAGCGGCGGCAGGCCATATGCGCCTGAGGCCACAGGGTCATGTGTCATGCCGTTTCATCCATCAGTGAGCCAGTATCCCGGCCAGGTCATCCATCTCCAGGGTCCGCCGGATCCCGAACCGGGTCAGGCAGAAGTCGTATTTCACCGGGTCTTCGGGCTGAAGCCGCCGGAATCCGTCCGTAATCTCCAGGCAGGCGGCCCGGTCCGGAGTGCTGCGCCGGGTGAATCCCAGGAGCCGGCCCGCCGTGAACATGTGCCGGTCCAGGGGAATCAGCAGCCGTTCCGGGCCCACCCGGGCCCACCCGCCCGGATCCACCCGGTCACGTCTGACCATCCACCGCAGAAACAGGTGGCTGCGCTTGCACGCACTGTTTTTGGCGGGATCGGCCAGCAGATGACCGCAGATTCCGTCCGGGTCCAGATGCCGGCACAGAAAAGTCAGCCCGGACATCACCGTACCGTCTTCCGGGGTCATGCCGGCCATGAAACAGGCTTCCAGGGATCCGTACTCCCGGATCACCTGCTGCATGCCGGCCACCAGGCCCGTCAAATGCGATTGTCTGGCAAACCGGTAGGTGAATCCGGCCAGACCCCGGGTCATTTCCGCCGCTGTCAGCCCGGCCACCCGTGCCGCCGGTGCCGGCCCCAGAAACGCAAGCACCTGTGCCACGGCCCGCATGATCATCTCCACCCGGCCGTAGGCCAGGCATGCCGCCACCATGGCCGCGACCTCCCGGTCCCGGACATCGGGATACCGGTACAGGAACAGCAATGGATCCGGATCCACAAACGACCGGCGGGTATAGGTATCATAAAGCTGTTCCAGTTTCTTCTTCAGCTGCCGGGCCATGGTTGCGTCACAGTCTCGCTCGTTTCAGGTTGATCATTTCAGGATCGGCACAAGGTATCCGCCGGTTGAATATAATCCGGTTCAGCCGCAAATGCAACCTTGGCATCAACCCGCAGCTGATGAAGACGATGGGTATGGTCTGCACAGCAGGAGCCGTCCGAAGGGGGACCTTGCTGACGGACTGTCGGAGCCCCCGGGGATTCCTGGCCGGCAGTAAGGTCACCCTTCGGACGGCGGCATCTTTACAGACAAATTTTTACCTTGACTCCGCCGGATGTATGGGCGTAACATGGCTGTTTTCAAATGACCCAATTCAAGGAGTACAAAACATGCTGCGGGCAAAAAAAATCGGGTTCATCGGCAGCGGAAACATGGGAGAGGCACTGGTGTCGGGACTTGTTCTTTCCGAGGCCAGCCGTCCGGAAAACATCATCTGTTCAGATGTCGACCCGGAGCTGCTGGAAACCATCGGAAAAAAGTACGGTGTGGCCACCACCTTTGACAACCTGGAAGTGGTCCGGCAGTCCGACATCATCGTCTATGCCGTCAAACCCCAGATTCTGGGGATGGTACTCAAGCAGACCGCGCCGGCCCTGGATGAAACCAAGCTGATCATCTCCATTGCCGCAGGCGTGCCCCTGGCCGCCATTGCCATCGGTCTCCAGAAAAAACTGCGCATGATCCGGGCCATGCCCAACATCTGCGCGTTTGTCAAGGAAAGCGCCACCGCCATTGCCGCCGGTGAATATGTGCTGGAAAACGACGTGGCCGAAGCCCGGGCTATTTTCAATTCCGTTGGCAAAACCGTGTTCATCCACGAAAATGTGCTCATGGATGCCTTCACCGGTTTGAGCGGCAGCGGTCCGGCCTATATCTTCACCATTGTGGATGCCCTGGCCGATGCCGGGGTGAAAATGGGGCTGTCCCGAAAGGACGCATTGTTTCTCTCCTCCCAGACCGTCCTGGGCTCGGCCCGGATGCTGCTGGAATCCAAGGAACACCCCGGTCAGCTCAAGGACCGGGTGGCCTCCCCGGGCGGCACCGCCATCGCCGGAATCCACACACTGGAACAGGGGGGGCTGCGCACAACCCTGATCAATGCGGTGGAATCCGCCACCCGGCGCTCCAAAGAGCTGGGGGAACTCATGGTCAAGGATTTTATCGAAAACCACAAGAACGGCAAATAACCCGTCCTAAAAAAACCGGGTGTTTGATGCTTGCTGTCATCAAACACCCGGTTCCTGGCAGGGGAACTTTAAAGGAGGCGGTTATGGGTTAAACTTCAAGTTCCCTTCTCAGCCAGTCTCTCACTTTTCCCTCCACGGCATATACCCCTTTGTATCTGCCGATTCCCTGCAGAAATTCCGTTTCCAGGGACTTGGGCAGGGAAAAATTTCCCAGTTCCTCGGAGTCGAATCCTTTTCTCCGCACCAGGGTCAACACCGGCGGATTTTTCCAGGTGTTAATCACGAAATAAACGGTTTCATTATTGTTGTCCCTGGAGTTGTAATAGGACTGCGATCTCAACGGACCCCATTCCAGGTGCAGGGCGATCGCTTCTTCAGGGGTCATGTCCCAGTCCACGGAATTGAGCAGGTTGTAATTTTTCTTGATATCCACAAGTCTCATATGCATTCTCCATTTTCAGGATCGGTTTACGAATATTCACATTTTATTCTTGAATATCTATAAAGCAAACTGTGTACCGGAATAGAAAAAAAAGAAAATAAGATGGGATTTCAACTAGTTGAAAAATAAGTCAGACACCGGAGCGTGCTGACAAGATGAGAAATGATACAAAAACGTTTCCCCGGTTCTGATACAGACCTGCATCACAACCGGGGAGACGATCAATAGTTTTCACACAGCCGTTCAAACCAGCCGATGGGCCGGACACAGGCCGGACATTTGTCCGGGGCGTTTTCCCCGGTGTGAATATACCCGCACCCCAGACACCGCCACCGGATCGGAGCCTCTGCATGAAAAATCCGTTTAGAGGCAATGTTTTCCGCCAGGTGCAGAAACAGTTTTTCATGATGGTTTTCCGCCACGATGATGGCGTCAAACGTGTCCGCCGCCCGCTTGAATCCTTCCTGTCTGGCGGTTTCGGCAAATTGGGCATACATGTCATTGCCCACGTAATTTTCCAGGGCCGCCGAAGACAGCAGATTGGACCGGGTATCTTCGATCACGCCCGTGGGAAAATGCCAGTTGATGGTCAGTTCGCCGCCGTTGAAAAACTTGAAAAACCGCAGTGCATGTTCAAACTCCTGCTGGGCGGTTTCATCAAATAACTTGCCGATCTGCACATATCCTTCATCCCGGGCACTGTCGGCAAAAAAATTATACCGGGTCCTGGCCTGGGCTTCCGCGGCAAAAGAGGTGTGCAGGTTGACCGCGGTCTGACTTTCCCGGAACTTTCCCATGGTAATTCCTTATATCCTGTCTTGACGGGGATTACTCTTCAATGATGATGGCTTCCGCACCGCATTCCGCGGCGGCCTGGCGCACTTTGTCTTTCAGGTGTTCCGGAATGGGATCGACCCGGATGGTGGATTTGAGTTGATCTTCATCATATTTGAACACTTCCGGACACAGTTCATTGCAGTTTCTGTCACCCATGCACTGCTCAGTAATCGTCACTTTCATAAGATTCCTCCGTGGTAAATTTATGTGTATTATGCAAAAACCAACTTCCATCCGGGCAGCCGGCCCAAAGATCGCGATTCACAAGAGCCGGGGGCGGGGTGGCTATCCGCTTTCCGCCGCCTGAAATTTCTTCATGAATTTTGTATCAATATAATCCTTGATTGTAAAGGCAAGCCTGCCTTTGAAAACCATATTTTTTTTCTTGAGCACGCCTTTTCCTCCGCCCAGGTTGAACACCAGCAGATAATCAGGCCCGGGATCAAACGGTTTGAGAGGCCCGCCGTCCATAGCCGCCATCAGATTGTGGCACAGCACCGGATTCTGCCGGACCGCATAAACCCCCACCTTGTCCAGGGGCAGCGGCTGAAAATGGATGCAGTCCCCGCCCCCGAAAATACGGGAATCCGCCACACTCTGAAGATACTGATTGACCAACAGCCCCCTGTCCGGTCCCACGGCCAGACCGGAATCCTCAAAAATCGGGGAAGGGATGACGCCGGCGGCCATAAAGGTGAAATCCGTGTCACACACCTGCCCGGACGTCAGCGTGATCCGCGATGCTGTCACGGACTGGACCCGGGCGTTTTCCTGAATCACGATGCCCCGTTTCTCCAGGATCTGTTTCACCCGGGACCGGACCCGGTCCCCGAACCGTCCCATGAAGCTGGAACCGCACAGAATGCGGATCCTGGGCATGTGTGCCTGGCTGTCCCGGGCCAGCTGCCATACATTGCCCGCCACTTCCGCCGAAGAGGGTCCCCCGCCCACCACGTTTACCGTCACCAGTTTTTCGGCGAACAGGGCTTTCAGGGCGGCAGCGGCATCCATGAGCTGTTCAATGGGTTTGACCGGATACAGGTTTTCGGGCCAGCCTTTTCCGTCAGAATCCGCATCCGGCAAGGGAATGTAGGACCCGGCATTAAAGGAAACCACATCATAATCGATCCGGATACCGGCAACGGTTTCCACCTGGCGGGCTCCTGGAAAGATCCGTTTCACCAGGTCCCTGACAAATTCGCCGCCCTGACGTTCCACCCCCCTTTTTGTGGCAAACCGGATCTGTTCCGGGGAATAGGTGCCTCCCAGCATGCCCGGCCCCATTCCCGAGTAATAATGGAACTCTGACGGGCCGACCACCGTGACCCGGTATCCTTTTTCGACAAACCGTCGGATATTTGCCAGGGTGACCATGTGGGCATGGCCGCCCCCCACCAGCACCAGATGTTTTTTCATAGGTTTTTCTCCGGGGTTCATTCAGATTCGCCGGGCCGTCACAAGCTGTCCATCAGTTCACCCAGCCGGGCCAGATGATGGTTTTCCTCTCTGGCGATCTCCAGGACCACGGTCCGGGCCTCCGGCGCCGTCATTTTATCGGCAACCCGCTGATACAGGTCCAGGGCCTGGGCCTCGATGGACATGGCCATGGAAATCACCTCGTCCGGCCTGGACAGATCCGGGTCAAACTGGGCCAGATACTGATCCAGGGTCATGCCGCCCTCCAGGGCCGATGCCGTGATCCCGTCTTCAAACCCCTGTCTTGAAACCGATGAATCCTCCAGGTCCCGATACCGTTCAAACACCTGGTCCATGTGCTTTTCTTCGATGGCGGCCAGTTTTTCAAACAGGTCTGTTACTGCACTGTTTTGGGCCTCGTCCGCCATGTCCCGGTAGAACCGCTGCAGCCCCTGTTCCAGGGAATAGGCCGTGACCAGAAACGCCCCGGCGGATTCATCCCCTTTGAACAGGTGCATGCCCTGGGTCTGGGGACCCACCGCCGTATTGGATTTCCAGGCCTTGATGCCGCCGGAGACATTGTACACCTCTTTAAATCCTCTGCCTGCCAGTATCTGCGCAGCCACCCGGCTGCGTCCGCCCACGGCTCAGTACACCAGGGTAGGCTTGTCCGGATCCAGCTCAGATGCCCGGTCCGAAAGTTCCGGCAGTGGAATCAGCCTGGCCCCTGGAATGTGTGAGTCATTGTATTCCCTGGGCTGGCGCACATCCAGAACGGTGATATCACCCGGATCATGATCAGCGATCATCTTTTGCGTTTCATCGACATTTTTGGATTTCACCGGCATCAAAAACTGCAACCATTTCATGAGCACTCTCCATTGTTCATTTAACAGGCCCGGCCGACACCAGCTGATCAGGTGTTGTCTGACCCATCATCTTCCTGGACATCTGCCTCCAGCTTCATCATGCATTCATGGCATTCCAGCTCGATATTGGGCAGATCCCCGTATCTTTTTTTGATCTCCTCTTCCGTCAGATGGGAGGTGCCGGCGCATCCGCACCGGGGGCAGGATGTGCTGATTCTGTATTTTTTACTCATTTTTCCCTCCTTCATTCCTTGCCTGTGATTCTCGGATCATTGGGTTTTCCCGCACAGTCCGGGGTGTAACAGGAATTGTCCACAAACGAACAGTCTTTCTTGCAGCTCGGACATTTTTCCGGCGGGGTGTCCGCCTCCAGGTTGTATCCGCACTGATCACAAATCCAGCTGGTCATAACAGCCTCCTTACATTTGGGTTGGGGTTTTTTTCAAAATAGCACAACCACCACGCCATTCAAATACAAATTTCCATAATTCCCATCAATCCCTGAATTGGCAAGGGATATTTACCGAATCAATATTTTTTGCAAAACAGATCTTCCATGTTCCCGGCTCCGGAGTTTCTTGACATTGCAGTGAATTCTGCCCTATATATTTCTCAAGTCTATATTGTGATACTGACATTCACTGCCGCCCAGAGGTGACATGAGTCCCTTAAAGAAAATCGACACTGCCGAACTGCTGGATCTGATCACCGAAGGGGTCGTCCTTGTCCAGGAAAACGGACGGATCGCCTTTTCAAACAGCAGTTTTGCCGAACTCATCGGAACGGACAAAGAGATCCTGACAGGAATGCCTTTTTCAGAATTTGTTTCCAGAGAAGAGATCCGGCGGGTGGATGGTTTTTTCAAGCATCTGTTTCTATCGTCTCTTCCAGCCAAAGACCGCACGGAATTTTCGTTCAAGGACCGGTCCGGCGATGAACACCTGGTTGAAATGAATGCCAGAACCATTGTTTATGAAAACAAAACCGGTGTTCTGGCCTCTGTGGCCGATATCACGGAATCCAGAAAAACCAGCAATGAACTCAAAAAACTGCTGGACCTGATTCCCGAGGTGGTTCTGACCACTTCTCCGGAAGACGGAACCCGGATCATGAACATTTCCAATGCCACGGAAAAACTATGCGCCATCCCTTCCGGAGAGTTTGCATCCGGTGTGTTTCATATTTTCGACATCGTCCATCCGGATGACTGCGATCAGGTCCGGCGTTTCTATCATGAGATCATGGACAAGGAGTTCGATTCCCTGGAATACCGCATTGTATCCGCGGACGGACAAACCAAATGGGTCAATGACTCCGCTGAAGTGGTCTACAAAATGGGGGGGCGGGGTAAAATTGAAAAGATCCTTCATGTCATCCGGGATGTCACGGAACGCAAGATGCACATGCAGCGGCTGACATCGGCCCTGGAAAACCTGAGGGTCAGTGAGGAGCGCTATCGAAACATGATTGAAACCGCCACGGACGCCATTTTCATCGTCACCCCGGAAGGGGCGTTTGAACAGATCAATCCGGCCGGTATCAAGCTGTTCGGATTCACGGATCAGGCACAGGCCAGGGCCGGCAACATCAATGATCACTACCTGGATTTGACCCAGCGGGCCCACGTGCTTCACAAAATCAAAACCCATGGAGAAATCACCGATTACCCCATAAGAATAAAGACCCTCAGCGGAGGTATCCGGGACGTGACCATTACCGCAGGCGCCAAAAAAGACAAGGACACCGGAGAGCTGGACAGCTACCAGGTGATTGTTCACGACATCACGGTCACGCTCAATAAAAAGGAGGTCGAAACCTATCGCAGAACCATGAAGGGGTTGGCGGACTCCATCAACAACCTGGCCCAGACCTATTTTTCCTTCATTGGAATGATGAAGGAAAACCTGGCGGACATCAGGCAGCACCCGGAAACGCTGGACGCCGGCCTGGAAGACCTGATGGCGGACATCCTCAGTTTCAGACGCTCCCTGGAAAGACTGGCGAAACTGGGCAAAATCGCCAGAGACGCCTATGCGACCCCGCCTGACGTGTCTCCGGACGGGACCAGTAACGAAGGAATGTACTATTTTGAAACCAGTTGAGTGAAAACGGACCAGACCATAAACCCATTTAACCTGTAATCCTGAAAGGAGAAACATCATGGGACTCAAGGAAGAACTGGAAGAAAAAGCAGAAGAGTGTGACGCACCGGAAGAGTACATCGAGGTCGCCAGACAGATCGCGGAGAGCCTGGATGACAAGGAATGGGCTGCCGAACTCCTGGAGGAAGGGGCGGAATGGGCCGAAACCTGGGAAGATGCCATCACCTACGCCAAAGCCTGCCTGGACATCCTGAAAGACGAAGAAGCGGCCGCCACCCATCTGGATGCCGGCAAAAATCTATGCACCTCCGTCGAGGATTTTCTGGGCCTGGCCGCTGCGGCCCTGGAGATGGGGCAAAAAGATGCAGCCACGGAAATCTACAACGCCGCCGGCACCAAATGCGTCAAAACATCGGATTTTCTGGAACTGAGCAAGAGCATTTCAGAGGTGCTCAATGATGCGGAACTGGCGGAAAAAACCGTTGAAAAGGCGTTCGCCAAGTGCAGCAAAACCGAAGATTTCGTGGTGTTCGCCAAATCGGTTTTGGATATGTTCCAAGACAAAGACCGTGCCAAAGCGGTTTATGCCAGCGCCATGGAAAAGGCATCCAAGGCCGGGGATTTCGACATTCTGGCCGCCGGTGCGGTCAAGGACCTGGGGGACAAGGCTCTGGCACGGCAAATCTATGAAAAAGCACTGGCGTCCCTGGAGTCGGGCAATGAACTGCTCAAGTTTGCCCGGACCGTGAACGAAAAGCTGGATGACCCGGATTTTGTCAAATCCATTTACAAAAAAGCGGAATCAGTATACACGGAATTTTCCGATTATCTGAAAATGGGAAAAGAGGCGTTTGAGGTGACCGGAGACGCATCCTTTGCTTCCGGTATTTTTCAGACCGCAGCTGCCACCAATCCGGCATGCAGCCAGCTGGTGGACCTGGCCATGGCCATGGCCAAAGACCTCAACGACACCGATGCTGCGGTTCAGGTGCTCAAACAGGCGCAAAACGCCGTGAAAAGCAACGCGGATTTCATCAAGACCGCCAAGGCCATTCAGGAAATTGTCACCGATGACAAGGAATGGACCGATGCCATTGCATTTCAGCTGGAAAAAAGAGAGGAATTCAAGGACCTGTATTCTGATTTCATCAACCGGGAACAGGAAACCAAAACCTGTACGGCAAAGCGGACCCTGGCCCATGAAATTGTGGAAAAAACCGGGGACACCTATTACGGGGCCAAGATTTACCGCCAGGCCCAGGCACTGACCCGAAATTTCAACGATTTCATCAAACTGGGCGAATGCATTCACCAGGATCTGAACGACACCTCCTGGGTCAAGGAGATCTTCACCGGTCTGCTGGAAAAATGCACCACTTTCAGCTACTATGACGAACTGACCGATGCCATTGCCGGCACCCTCAAGGATGATGCCTGGATCAAAGAGATCTACAAAAACGCGGAAACACAGCATACCGGAATCGACGATCAGATAAAACTGGCAACCGTGGTTGCCAGAAAGCTCAACGACAAAGAGTGGGCCAAAAATCTGCTGACAGCCGCAGAACAGAACTGCCGGACTCCTTATGACCTCACCTTTGTCGGTGGGGCCTATCTCAGGCTTCTGGAAGACCCGGACAAAGCCATTGCCTTGTTTGAAGTGGCAGAAGCCCAATGCACGGACCAGATGTCCTATGCCGGATTGATCAATCTGGTATATGGTCAGACCCAAGAGGCTTCTTTTCTGACACGGATTCTGTTATCGGCCTGGAAAAAACTCACGGATTTCGATGACCTGCTGTTTCTGGCTGAAACCGCCTGCGCCCGTCTGAGAGACACCGGGCTGGCATCCCGGATCTATCGTTCAGCGGAAGAAAAGGCAGAAAACAACCGCCAACTGTCCCGCCTGGCCACCAGCCTGAACCAGCATCTGAAAGACACTGCATGGGCATCCAGGGTGTTGCGGAAAATCGCCTGATGAAACCATTTGCACACCTGAAGAACGTTCCGGAATGAGGGTCATGATGATTCGCAGACTCAAATGGCTTCTCATTCCGGTGGTGATTTTGGGGATCTGTTTTCTTTTTACCCGTCCATGGCTGGATCAAAAAAAATCCGGCCACGGTGTCAAAACGGCCTGGGCCGCACCCGTGGAAACCGCTCCCATCGAACGGGGAGCCATGGAACAGCGCCGCACGTTCAGCGGCACCCTGGTCTCCAACGCGGAATTTCTGGTGGCCCCCAAGGTCAGCGGCCGGGTAGAGCATCTGGCCGTGGAAATAGGAGACCCGGTTGTCCGTAAGCAGGAAGTGGCCCGTCTGGACAATGACGAGTATGTCCAGGCCGTGGCCCAGGCGGAAGCGGATCTGGCCGTGGCGGACGCGGATCTGACCGGAGCCGGGAATGCCCGCGAAATAGCCCTGCGGGAACTGGAACGTATGGAAACCCTGAAAAAAAGAGGGGTATCTTCCGCGTCTCAGGTGGATGCGGCCCGGGCCGAATGGCTGGCTGCCAAGGCCCGGGTGGAAACGGCCCAGGCCAGGGTGCTGAAAGCCCTGGCCCAGCTGGAAACCGCCCGGATCCGGCTGGGGTACACCACCGTGTTCGCGGACTGGACCGGGGGCAGCGACACCCGGTTCATGGCGGAAAAGTTCGTCACCCAAGGCGACACAGTTTCCGCCAACACCCCGCTGGTCTCCATCGTGGAGCTGGACCCGCTCCTGGCGGTTCTGTTTGTCACGGAAAAGGATTACGGGCGGCTTGCGATCGGCCAGCAGGCCCATCTCACCACGGATGCATTTCCGGACCGGTCATTTCAGGGACACCTGATCCGGATCGCCCCGGTATTCAAGACCCAGACCCGGCAGGCCCGGGTGGAGATCCAGGTGCCCAACCCCTCCCTGCATCTCAAACCGGGCATGTTTGTCCGGGTGTCCGTGGTGCTCGAAAGGGTGGCGGACACATGGATGGTGCCGGAAACCGCTCTGGTGATCCGGGACAATGAAACCGGCATTTTCATGGTAACCCCGGATCATGAAACCGTGATCTGGCAGCCGGTTGTCACCGGTATCCGCCAGAACAACCGGGTCCAGATCCTGGGTGACAATTTTACGGATCAGGTGGTGATTCTGGGTCACCAGATGCTGGACCACGGCTCCCGCATTCGGATCGTCCAGAGGGACATTTCTCATGACCCTGCCTGAATTCAGTGTTCAGCGGCCGATTTTCATCACCATGGTTTTTCTCATGGTTCTGGTCATCGGCACGGTGGCCCTGAGCAGGTTGCAGATCGACATGCTCCCGGACATTGAAATGCCTACCTTAAGCATTCGCACCGAATTTGCGGGCGCCAGCCCGGAAATCATGGAACGTCAGGTGACCCGGGTGATTGAAGAGATCATTTCCACTGTGCCCGGCGTGGAAGAGATCACTTCGGATTCTTCCGAAGGACGCAGCAATGTTCAGGTCCGGTTCACCTGGGGAACCGATATCGATTTTGCCGCACTGGATGTCCGGTCCGTGCTGGAAGATGAAATCAATGAACTGCCGGAAGACATTGACCGGCCCGGTATCCGGAAATTTGATATCGGCAGTTTTCCGGTGGTGCTTCTGGGTATTTCCAGCCGGCTGGATCCGGTGGACCTGACCCAGCTCATCGAAGACGAGATCCGGTACCGGTTTTCCCGGATACCGGGCGTGGCCCAGGTGGACATATGGGGTGGTTTCAACCGGGAGATCCGCATCGAACTGGATCCGGACCGTATCATGGCGCTGGGGCTGCCCCTGGACCGGATCATCCGTGCGGTCACCCAGGCCAATCTGGACAAACCGGCCGGGAAACTGGAGCAGGGGCGGCATGAAATCCAGCTGCGGGCCCCGGCCCAGTTCGTTGATCTGGATCAGATCCGCCATACCGTTGTGGCGCATCAGGACGGGGCCGCCGTGACTCTTGAACAGATCGCCCAGGTGAAAGACACCTATGAGAAACTGACCCGGATCATCCGGGTCAACGGTGAGCCGGGCATCCGGGTGGCCATCCGGAAACAGTCCCAGGCCAATACCGTGGAAGTGGCGAACCGCATCTTAAAGGAAATCGATGCCGTGAACGCGGCCATGCCCCAGATCAAGGTCATTCCGGTCATCAATCAGGGAAACTTCATTCAGCGCTCCATTGCCAACGTGGCCCGGTCGGTCCTGTACGGCGGTGGCCTGGCCATTCTCATTCTGTTGTTTTTTCTTCGGGCCGTGCGAAGCACCGTGGTGATCGCCATGGCTATTCCCATTTCCATGCTGGCGACTTTTGCGCTGATGTTTTTTCTTGACTTCACCATCAACCTGATGACGCTGGGAGGACTGGCCCTGGGGGTGGGCATGATGGTGGACAATTCCATCGTGGTGCTCGAAAATATTTTCAGGCACCGGGATGAACTGTGCAAGCCGCCGGATACCGCCTCAAAGGACGGCGCCATGGAAGTGGCCCCGGCCATTCTGGCCAGCACGATCACCACTCTGGTAATTTTTCTGCCCCTGATTTTTGTGCGGGGAGTGTCCGGAATATTGTTCACGGAAATGGCGTATGTGATCATTTTCTCTTTGACCTGTTCCCTGCTGGTGGCCCTGTCCCTGGTTCCGATGCTCACCTCCCGGCTGCTGGGCATCAAAAAACGGGACGGATACCGGTCCTTGATATCGATTTTCTTTTCTGTATCAGAATCTTTTTTCCTCAGATTGCAGCGCCTGTATACAGGGCTTTTGAAAAGTGCCTTGCGTCACCGCAGCCTGACCGTGGTTGTCACGATGACAGCCCTGGCCGGGGCCTTGATCCTGGTCCCGGAAATCGGCACCGAATTTCTCCCCCCCAGTGACGAGGGAGAGGTTCGGATTACCGGAGAAATGGAGGTGGGGACCCGGCTGGACCTGGTGGACCGGCAGAGCCGATGGATGGAATCCATTATTTATCCGGCCGTGCCCGAAGCGGTCTCTTCCGTGGTCAGTATCGGCGCATCCGGACACCGGCCCGGCAATGCCGCTAAAACAGAAGTCCGCATCGCCCTGACACCGGCTTCCCGGCGGGACCGTTCCAATACCGACATCGCCCAGGACCTTCGCCGGCGCCTGACAGACCGGATTCCGGGAATGGAAATCCGGACCCGGGCCCCCCAGGGCCAGTTCATCATGGAACGGATTCTGGGCGGGGATGACGGCCTGACCGTGGAAATCCGGGGGTTTGATCTGGATATCCTGGAATCGCTGGCCGCCCGAGCGGCAAAGCTCATCGAAACAGTACCGGGCGTGACGGATATCCGGCTCAGCAGGGAAGCCGGCACTCCGCGCAGGGAAATCCTCATTGACCGGGACAAGGCAGCGGATGTGGGATTGAGTGTCCAGGATATCGCCGATATCCTCTCCACGGCTGTGGCCGGCTCAAAAGCGGGCGAATATCAGACCGGAGGAGATTCGTATCGTATCTTTGTCCAGCTCAGAGAAGTGGAACACCGCCGCCTGGATGAAATCCTGGATCTCACCCTGACCACGGCGTCCGGACAACAGGTGTCCCTGAAAAACCTGGTGTCTGTTCTGCCCGGATGGGGGCCGCTTGTGATCGACCGCAAGGATCAGCAGCGAATCATTACCGTTGCCGCCAATGTATCCGGCAGGGACATGGGATCCGTGGCAGAAGAAGTCACCGATCACCTGAACGGTATTCCCCGGCCGGTGGGATATGACCTGCGGGTGGCAGGGGATTTTGAAGAACAGCAAAAAGCGTTCCGGGAACTGGTGGTCTCCCTGGTTCTGGCCCTGGTCCTGGTATACATGGTCATGGCCTGCCAGTATGAATCCCTGATCAATCCCCTGGTGGTGATGTTCTCGGTTCCCATGGCGGTCATCGGGGTATTGATCACCCTGTTTCTCACCCACACCACACTGAATGTTCAATCTTATATCGGGTGTATCATGCTGGGAGGCATTGTGGTGAATAACGCGATATTGCTGGTGGATCAATCCAGCCGCCTGACCGCCTACGGCATGCGGGTCCATGATGCGGTCATGGAATCCGGCCGGCGCCGGCTGCGCCCCATTCTCATGACCAGCCTGACCACGCTTCTGGGACTGCTCCCCCTGGCCCTGGGCATCGGGGAAGGCGCGGATGCCCAGGCCCCGCTGGCCCGGGCCGTGGTGGGCGGACTCACTGGTTCCACCCTGATCACCCTGGTGCTCATCCCGGTTATTTATTCATTTTTTCACCCGGATTCAAAAAAGGCCCACCCATGAAATTCCGATGGTTTTCCCCGGCCGGCATCACAGGTACCGTGACAGCCTGGCTGGTTTGTCTTTGGCTGGTTTCCGGCTGTCTGACACCCGGTTTTCAATACACAGCGGCTGCTGATCTCGAAAAATCCATACCCGCACCAAGTCATGGTTTGGCCGATGATATCCGGCCAAAGGAATTCCGACTGGAAAACCCGCCGGACCCGGCCCCAGAGACGGCCGGTGACAATACACCGGACCTGACCCTGTCCGTGGAACAGGCGGTAATGCTGGCCCTGGCCCATAACCAGGACCTGAAAACCCGGCAACTGATACCGGTTGTCGCCGGCGCGTTCGAACAGATGGAAAAAGGACAATATGATCCGGAACTGTTCGCGGCCATGGGAATTTCCAGAGAAGCGGCCGGCGGACCGGAATTGAAAGGCACTGCTGTGTCCGGAGCCGCCGGTATCCGAAAGGCGACCCCTCTGGGCACCACTGTGGCGGCGGAGATCGCTTATGAACAGGATCGGTCCTCCCGGGCCGAGGATTCCGACAAAACCCGGATCACCCTGTCGATGACCCAGGCACTGCTTCAGGGTGCCGGACCGGCCGGCGGGCTGGTGGCCATCCGGCAAAGTGAACTGGAGACCCGGGCCAGCGTCCATGAACTGACCGCCTATGTCCAGACCCTGGCTGCGGAAACGGAAATCGCTTACTGGCAGTTTGTCCTGGCCCGCCAGGAGCACGCCATTGTAGAACGGTCCCTGGCAGTATCGAAAAAACAGATGACAGATGTCCAGCACCGGATCGCCGTTGGGGTTCTGCCGCGAAATGAGCTGGCCGCCGTCCAGTCGGAAGTGGCCCGGCGGGAACAGGCCCTCATCGACTCCGCCAATCAGGTGGAAGCCTTTCGCCTGAGGCTGCTGCACCTGATTCATCCGAAAACGTCCGGTTACCTGGAAACACCGGTGCACCCCGCCACTGACCCTGCCATCGATCCCGCCCCGGTGGCGGACACGGCAGACCGCACCGCTCTGGCCATCAAGCTGCGCCCGGACCTGGCAGAAGCCCAGTTGCGGTTACAGCAGCACCGCCTGGAAACCATTGTCACCCGCAACGGATTGCTGCCCCGGCTGGATTTTTTCCTGGACCTGGGAATTGCCGGATTCAGCCGCCACACCTCCGATGCTCTGAAATCCCTGGATGACAAAGAGATGGAACTGTTTGCCGGGCTGTCCCTAAGCCGGTTTGTAGGAAACCGGCCTGCCCGGGCCCGGCATCAGGCCGCCGTGGCCACCCGTCAGCAGGCGGAGCAAGCCCTTGAAAACCTGAAACAGACCATTCATCTGGATGTCCGGCTGGCCGTGAATGAAACTGAACGGGCCCGGCAGCAGATCGATGCATCCCGGGTCACCCGCCGGTCCGAAGAACAGACCGTTCATGCGGAAATCGAACGATTCAAGGTGGGGAGCGGCACGGCCCTGCTCGTGGCCCAGGCCCAGCGGGATCTGCTGATCAGCCAGATTGCGGAAGTCCGGGCCGTGATCCAGTACCGTATCGCCCTGATCCGGCTGTTTCTGGCTGAAGGCAGCCTGCTGTCGCGCCGGGGTATTGTCCTCAATGACTGAAAAAGGTCACGCCCTTGATCCGGCCGGCAGAAAAAGGGCGTGACAACAGGCAGGGGAAATGGCGGACAAAATCATTCAACCGGCAGCATGCCTCTTTCCAGGATCAGTGCCCTGCCCTTGCCGGATTTGATGAAATCCACAAAGGCCTTGACCGTTCCGGCAGGGTCCCCTTTGGTCACCAGACTGAACATCTGATAATAAGGATAATCGGCATCACCAGGTGTTTTGCCGTCGATCTTCAGCACCTTCACTTTGGGATGGGTGATCTGGGCCCCCCTGGAAATGAATGACACCGCTCCGGCCGGCAGGGACTCAATGGCTTCCAGGACCCGGGTCGAGGTGTAGGTCATGTAGTCATGGTGAACATCCTGGTGATGCATCACCTGGCGCCGGAAATTTTTATGGGCACCGGTCTGTTCACCAGGCACCACCAGAGTAACGGCCAGATCCGGCCCCCCCACCTCTTTCCAGTTGGTCACATTGCCGGAAAAAAGCATCTGAAGTTGTTCCGTGGTCAAGGCATCCACCGGGGTGGACTGGTGGGTGATCACTGCCAGAGGATCTTTGGCAAAGGGCGTAGCAACCAGACCGAAATCTTTTTCCCGCTGGGACAACGGCCGGACCGAGCTGGCCACATCGGTCATGTCCTGCAGCAGGCGGTAGACACAGGACTGGGATGACGCCACAAACAGATCGACGGCGATGCCGGTTTCCTGGGTAAAGGTATTCAGTCTGGAATTCTCAAACGCCTCAAACACCTGGGCTGAAGAACTGTAACGCAGCTCCTGGCCGGCCATCGCCGTCACAGGCACCGCAAGTGACAATACCAGCAGTCCCACGCCCATCAAGCCCCATGTAATCTTTGATTTTTTCATGATCGTTCCTCCAATGTAAGTCGGTTGTTTGGTCTTAGGCAAAAACCCCAAAACCATTTTTGCCTGTTTGATTTCTCAGTAATCAAATTATGTGCCAGGCATTCAAATTTAACTTCTCGACATTCTAACTAATTGTTTTTAAAATATTATCAATCAATACTTCCAAATCGTTTTCCGGAATTGTCCAGGCCACTGGTGACGTCTGAATTCTGGGCCGTCATGATTTTTTCCCGCCTGTCAAGAAACATGACGGAATGATTCCATCTGTTTTTTCTTTACAAAAAAGTGGAGGATTTCTATTATACCCGGAAATCTTCAGTCTGTTTTTCATGGATTGAGAATCGTTTGCAATGCATCAGAAACCATGAATGGACATCACCCAAATTGTCTTATCTAAAAACAATGACCCACCGGCCTGTAACACTTTTTAATGTATTTCAGGGAAACCGGAATATCCGGAAGGTACTCACCGGTGTGATCATCGCCACCGCACTCTGTCTGGGGGTCAGTGCCTGGCTGGATATGCGGGCGGCCAGAAACCTTGTCAATATGGCCAGAAAACAGTTCAATGATCAGCAGATGGTCATTGCCCGGCATATCCGGCGCCAGGTGGAATCAGAGCTCGCATTCATCGGCAGAGAGCTGGTGCGGGCAGGCGAAATCCTTTCCAGGGAAAACGGCCGGATCGATCCGGCCCGGACTTCCCTGGAACCCCTGTTTTCAGGGCTGCTGGAAAAAAGTGTTTTCCGCATCCATATCCGGGTGCCGGATCAGCCCCTGATTCATACCTTCGGCTATCCGCGCCAGTGGCAAACCCGTGTGCCCGGCCCGGACTTTTCGACGATTTTTCCATCATTGCCTGAAGCATCCCGCCTCTATTTTTCAGATCCGGTTTTTCAGGCCGGAGCAATGCGGGTACAGATGGCCGGAAAACTGCCGGATATCGGACATGTCCTGATTGCCGAGCTGGATATCAGCCGGTTTCTGGGCCGGTTTCTGGATGATGTCCGCTCCGGCAGTACCGGATATGCCTGGGTGATTGATGACAAAGGGACCTTTCTTTATCATCCTTTCACCCGGTTTATCGGAAAGAGTGCATTCACCGCAAGGGAAAAACGGGACCCCGGGCTGAGCCATCACACCATCAACTTTATCCAGGAAAATCATATGCTGGCCGGTCACACCGGTACCGGCACCTATATTGCCGGCTGGCACCGGGGATTTACCGGAAAAATTGAAAAACTGATCGCCTACTGCCCCATCACCCTTCCGGGCATGGGCTTAGACACCTGGTCCGTGGCCGTGGTGGCACCTGTTTCCGAAATCGACGGTTACATTAATCAGGCCGCTTTCTGGCGGCTTCTGTTGCATGCGGTGATGATCTTTGCGGTGGTGGTGTTCGGAACCGCCCTGCTGTTCAGGGAAATCCGGTGGACTCACCGGCTGGAAGACAAGGTGGCTGAACGGACCCAGGACCTGCAGCGATCCGAAGAAAAATACCGGTCTGTGGTGGAAAGTGCGGAGGATTTTATTTTTACAATTGACCAGGACGGCCGCTTCCAGTCCATGAACAGCTTTACCGCCAGTTTTTTAGGAGGAAGGCCTGAAGATTTCATTCACCACGGCATCGACCAGGTCCTCAACAAAGAATCTTCCCAAAAACACCTGAAAATGCTGGGCCTGGTTTTCCGGCACCAGAAAAGTGTCAGAAATGAATTCACCTTGCAGGCCGGTGAACATGAACTCTGGGTGAGCGCCAATTTCATGCCCATCCGGAATGAATCCGGCCGGGTGGAATCCGTGCTGTGCATTGCCAGGGATATCACCAATGAAAAAAACCTGGAACGGCAGCTCATCAATACGGAAAAACTCGCCTCCCTGGGAACCCTGGCCGCCGGTGTGGCCCATGAAATCAACAATCCTTTAGGCGTGATCCTGGGGTTCACCGACCTGCTGGCAAGAAAAACCTCCAAAGACTCCCAGGCCTACGAAGACCTGAAAACCATTGAAAGACAGGGGATGCACTGTAAACAGATTGTGGAGAACCTTTTGCGGTTCGCCCGTTTCGGAGAAGGAAACACAGGATCTTCCGACATCAACGCGGCCATCCGGGAAGTGGTCGACATCGTTCGACATACCCTGGAAATGGAAACCATCGAACTGAAAATCGATCTGGACGACAGCATCCCCCTGGTACGTGGAGATTCCAGGGAGTTGCAGCAGGTGTTTTTAAACCTGATCAACAACGCCTGTGCCGCCATGAAACAGGGGGGTATCCTGACAATTCAGTCTCACTTCATATCGGAAGAAAACAAGGCCATGGTAAAAATTCAGGACACAGGACACGGCATCCCGAAAAAACATATCGACCGGATTTTCGAACCGTTTTTCACCACCAAACCCGAAGGGGAAGGCACCGGCCTGGGGTTGTCCGTCACCTACGGCATTGTCAGCAAATACGGCGGTATCATCGACTGCAAAAGTACGCCCGTCTCTTCTGAAAACGAAGGCGATACCGGCCACGGAACCCTTTTCATGATCAAACTGCCTGTTTTTGACAAGGAGGCGTGATGTCTTTTAGAATTCTTGTTGTGGATGACGAAAAAGATATGCTGGCCCTGCTTTCCCGGTATATCACCGAAGAAACCGATTATCAGGTCAAAACAGAAAACGACCCCTTGAATGCGCTGGAAATATTTAAAAAAGAGCCCTTCGACCTGGTGATCATGGACCTGAAAATGCCCAAAATGGGAGGTCTCGATCTCTTACGTCAGACAAAGAAAATCCGGCCCGATTCCTCGGCCATTATCATGACCGCCTATGCCACCATTGAAACGGCGGTGGAAGCGATCCAGGAAGGGGCCTATGATTACATCACCAAGCCTTTCCGCCGGGAACGGATTCTGCTGACCATCGACAAAGCCCTGCAATGGCGGCGGATAATTTTTGAAAACATAGCCTTGAGAGAAGAACTGGGCCAAAAGGATGCCGCCCGGCCCCTGATCGGATCTTCAGACGCCATCAAATCGGTTATACAGGAAATCAGACAGGTGGCCCCCACCACGGCCACGGTGCTCATCACCGGCCCGAGCGGGACCGGAAAGGAACTGGCGGCCCGGGCCGTCCACCGGTTCAGCCTGCGCAAATCCAATCCCATGATCACGGTCAACTGCACCGCCATTTCAGAAAACGTGATTGAAAGCGAACTGTTCGGCCATGTCAAAGGCGCGTTCACCGGTGCCTGGAAAGACAAAAAAGGGCTGGTGGAGGAAGCGGACGGCGGCACCCTGTTCCTGGATGAAATCGGGGACCTGGGCCTTTCCATGCAGACCAAACTACTGCGCCTGCTGCAGGAGGGGGAGTACAAACCGGTGGGCAGCACCCGGACCCGGCATGCGGATATCCGGTTTGTGGCAGCCACCAATCATGACCTGGAAGCGGACATAAAAAACGGAACATTCAGGGAAGACCTGTATTACCGGCTCAAGGTGATCTGCCTGCAGATGCCCGGCCTGGACCGGCGGCCCGATGACATTCCCCTGCTGGCCCGGCATTTCATGAAAAAATATGCCCTGCTGTATCAGAAAAAGATTGAACGGATATCGGAAACCGCACTGAAACATCTGAAAGCGCATCCCTTTTCCGGCAATGTCCGGGAACTGGAAAACATGATCGAGCGGGGGGTCATTTTCTGCCGGACCGCCGCCCTTGAACCGGAGGATATTTTTCCGGGTGCCGCAGCGCCGGCTGACCCCCTTTGCAAAGAGATACCCGGCGATATTCTGGAAATGCCGTTCCGGGAAGCCAAAGAGGCGGCATTGACCCTGTTCTACAAGCAATATATCAAAAACGCACTCACGCACAGCGGCGGCAACATCAGCCGGGCCGCTGAAAAGGCGGGGATCCAGCGCCAGTACCTTCACCGCCTCATGAAAGAGGCGGGACTGGAAGCGGAAGGTTTCAAACTTTCCGGCGATTAATGCCTCACGCCTCAGATTCTGTTAAGCAAAAAAAAGTAAAGCGGGGCAACTCAGGGTTGAGGGTTGGTTACCCGCGTTAGACATATTTTCTCAACCCCAGTTTATCCAGGGCATCTTCCAGGCGGACAATGCCCATGGGATGCCCGTTTTTGACCACGGCAATGCGGTTGATCCCGTAAAACAGCATCAGCTGAACGGCATGGGTGAGCCTGTCTTCCGGGGCGACCGCATGATCCAGGCTCATGCCGGATATGAAAGGCATCAGAACGGTTTTAACTTTGCATGATTCCATTGCCGCAGTCCTCCTTTTTCAGAGGGGGAGACAGGCCTTCACGCCTGCCTCCCGTTTCATTCCGGTAATTTGTACTGTCTGCGGAAACCACCGGCCCTAATGCGGGATGTCCACATTCAGGGCATAGGTCAGAATGACATAGACAATGTAGATTCCCAGCAGCCATCCTCCCTGCCACCGTTCAAAATATCCCTTTTTGTCCTGCATGGCGATAAACGCCCGGAACGACCAGAGGATCAGCAGCATGACCGGAAAGTGAAAGAGAAAGAAATTCTCGGGAATGGCCAGCGGCGTGGCTGATGCGGATGCGCCGATGACAAACAGGCAGTTGAGCACGTCCGCGCCCACGACATTGCCCACCATGATTTCCGGGTGGCCTTTTCGGATGGCGGCAAACGCGGTCATCAGTTCCGGCAGTGAGGTACCGAAAGCCACCAGGGTGGCGGCAATGACATCCTGGGGCACGCCGATCCGCACGGCACATTCAGAGGCACAGGGAATCAGTATCCGGGCGCCCAGAATCACCAGAAACAATCCCCCGAATATCATCACAAGAGACTTAGGGATCCCCATCTCATCCGATTCATCCTCTGCTTCGCCGTCCCCGGCCTGGTCTCCGCCGGTCTTGGCCCAGTAATAGGTGACATACATATACACCGCCAGCAGGCCCAGAAACATGAAGCCGACTCCCCGCTTGAGCACCGGCTCCGGCATGATCCACAGGGATATCAGAGAAATGGCCACCAGCAGTGTGGCCGATCCCACCTGGACCCAGCCTGTGCGCCGCAGAATAAACTTGTTCATGGGCACCCGGGTCATGACACAGGCAACGCCCAGAATCAGCCCGGTGTCCGCAATGATGGACCCCACGGCATTGCCCAGAGCCAGACCGGGGTTGCCGGTCCAGGCCGCCATGACGGATACGAACGCCTCGGGCAGGGTGGTGCCCAGAGAAACAATGGTGGCTCCGATCACGATTCTGGGCAATCCGGTCCGCCTGGCCAGGGCCACCACCCCGTCAATGGCCCAGTCCGCTCCCTTGGACAGCAGCAGGATACAGACACCGATAACGATCAGCAGCACCACAGTGGGCAATCCCGGTATGATACTTATAAGCAGCTCTTCCATTGGCAGATCTCCTTTTTTGTTTTGATAGAATCAATTCAGCTGGTTCACAAATCCTTGTTCAGGGTCAAACACAGTTACAGCAAAACATATGCCACCTTCTTAAGCAAAAAAAGGTGACGGAGCTCTGTCTGATGAACCGCCCCTGCAACGGCTGCCGCTGCAAGGGAAAACACTTGTCATCTGCCCGGTGAAACTGATTCCGGACAAGGATACCATCCGGGCAACAAATGTCTACGAAAAGTTTCAGTAACCGGAATTCTGTCAACTGGCAGTAGACTGCCGCACAGCCGATCGCCCGGGCACCCCCCGATCACACATATCGAAAACCCGGAGCAATAGAAAATTAATTTCTTTAATTTCAGATTCTTGCGATTTGCATCCACCTCATTCATTCATGGCCTGAATCTATGGCATATATTTTGATTTATCCCTTTCCAGCAGATGAAACCCGATGACGGGGTGTCAAGCTCGCATCATCAACAAAAACATGAGGAGGCCATAATGACTGAGCGAACCGAACAACAAAAAAAGATGGGGTGGGAAGTCGCCCGGGACCTCGAGGCGACCAAAAAAACCGTATGGGAGCGCATGATACCTGACTGGCAGCACATTCGGGCCGCCCTGGGCGGCATCGGCGTGTTTTTCGTGCTGTTCCTGGTGGGGATCTGGCTGGCCGGCAACCCCTTTGAATTCACGGTGCGGCTGCCGTCGGAATTCAACCTGTCCCACGGGTTCACCGGAGACCAGTGGACCATTGTGTGGAGCGTGGTGTTGATTGCCGCATTTTTTGAATTCATGGATGCCTCCGCCGGCATGGGGTTCGGCACGGCCCTGACACCGCTGCTGCTCGTGATGGGGTTCGATCCCAAGCAGATCGTGCCCGTGGTCATGATCCAGCAGGGCGCCGCGGGGCTTGTGGGCGCGTTTCTCCACAGCGAATACCAGAATGTGGAATGGAAGTTCAAACCCATGAGTGAAACCATCAAACTGGCCCTGATCATCGTCATCTCGGGCGTGGTGTTCAACGTCCTGGCCATCGTGGGCATCTACAAGATCTTCATGGTGGACAAGGTCTGGATCAAGCTGTATGTGGCGGTGCTGCTGCTTATGATGGGGGTGGTCTCCCTGATTTCCTCCAAAAAAGACCGTCCCTATAAACCCGGTAAAATGGTACTCTGGGCCTCCCTGGCCGGATTCAACAAAGGGGTGGGCGGCGGCGGCTACGGCCCGGTGGTCACCATCGGCGGGCTCCTGGCCGGGGTGCCCGTGAAAAGCATGCTGGCCGTGACCGCCATCAGTGAAGGGGCTGTGAGCACCGTGGCCGTGATCACCTGGTTCGCCATGCTCACCTCCGGGGTGAAAATCGATTATATCCTGCTGCCCAGTTTCATGATCGCCACCATGTTTTCCGCGGTGGCCGCCCCCTACATGACCCGGATCTTTCCGGAAAAACTCTGGAAAATCGTGGTACCGGCCTACTGTCTGTGCCTGACCGCCTACGCGTTCTATAAGATTATCCCCGACATCATTCAGCGTCTGGCAGGATAACCCTTAACCCCGTTGCCGGACACCCGGCTGACCAGTCCTCTGACGGCAGAGGCCTGGTCAGCCATTCACCCTGAAACCATCACCCTGAAACTCTGAGAGGATATCATGAAATCAGCGCTCACCAGCCAGATCCGGTTTTCATCACCGGAAAATCACCGGCCCCGCCGCCGCGGGTTCGTCCAGACCCGGCTCCAGAATTTTGGATTGTCCATGATTGTCATGGGCGCCAGTTTCCTGTTATACTACCTGGGCCTTTTCGGCGGCGTGGAAGGGCCCCTGGAACCGGCTAAAATCGGCGACACCCTTGCATCTCTGGGCGTTTCCAACTACCATGTCCTGGGCACCTGCCTGGGGTTCATGCTCATCAGCCTGACCTGGAACCATGTCTACAATACATACCGGAGCATCTTGTCCCGCAATGACACCGGCAGCCGGCCCGCAACCGTCAGAAAAGGACCTGTCAGCCATTTTCTGTGGATCATGTGGCTGATGTTCAGCGCCATGGTGGGGTATCTGACCTGGCTGTCCTGAACCGGATGAGCAGTGCCGCACAGGAGGGACCCATGACTGAAAAAATTCAGGTACTGATCGTGGATGACGAGGTCCGGTTTGCCAGAAACGTTTCCCGGCTACTGGATAAGGGCCGGTTTGACGTCTGTGTGTCACACAATGGCCTGGATGCCCTTGAAAAAGTGCACAAAACCCGGCCGGATGTGGTGGTGCTGGACATCCGCATGCCGGAAATGGACGGTATCGAAACCCTTCTGGCAATGAAACACCTGGACCCGGACATCCAGGTGATCATTCTCACCGGTCATGCGGATGTCGAAACCGGTATCCTGGCTATCCGTGAAGGCGCATTCGACTATCTGTTCAAGCCGTGTGACATGGAACTGTTAAAGGAAAAAATTCTTCAGGCGGCAACGGCAAAACTGATCCAGCGCCGCCCGGTGCTGTGGCCCAGGCGCATGGTCAAGGAGATCACCAATGCGGCGTTTATCCCGCTGGACATCACCGACAATTTAAAAAAGGCCCTGGATATTTTCAATGCCATGGGATCCGGAGGTGTCCGGGAAGAACTGCATGTAACGGACACCAGGGACCGGTTGCGGGGGATTGTTTCAAGAAACGAACTGATCCGGGAAGCGGAAAAGGGGTATCCGAAACAACACATTCTCTGGCCCGATCTGGCCAAAAATCCCCAGTGGCTGCCCGAAAAAAAGGTGTCGGATGTCATGAAAGCGCCGGCGGGCATATCGGCCCACCCGGATGAACCGCTTCACCAGGTGGCTCAGAAAATGATCGATAAACACCTCCGGTGTCTGCCGGTAATGGCAGACAGCCGGTTTATGGGAATCATCCGGCTGAATGATATTCTGTTTCATATATCGGCGGCCCAGGAACACGGGAAACAGGAAGATGACCATTCATAAACATGTCTCCGGCACGGTCCAGCCCCCCCATACGGCCGGCAGGCCGGCATTGATTTCAAGGGTATGCCTTTCACTGCTGCCGGCCGCAATGGTGTTTGCCGGCCTGGCACTGTGGATTCTGTACCGGAGTTCAGCACCGGCGTACGGCCTGATACTTCTGGCAGCCGGAATTCTGGCAGGTGCCGCCGCACTGGCCCATCACCTCAGAAATCTGTCTGTGCGGCTGAGAAAAAAAATGCACCACATCCAGCTGCTGGACCAGCAGCTGTTGAAAATGAGCCGCATGGCCGCCGCCACCAAACTGACCCGGGATTTTCTGGCAGATCTCAAAGACGGCCTGCTCAATATGGAAAGTTCCGCGGCACTGGCCCGGGAGTTAATCCGCCAGAACCATCTGCCGGATGCGGCCCGGACCCTGGACGATATCCAGACCGCATCCGCAAAATCCTGCGCATCCATCAACAAACTGCTGACCATCACGCGCACGCCTGGAAATCACTGGATTATCCAGGATATCCAGATCCAGGACATGATCACGGACATCCTGGAAATCCTGGCCCCCCAGTTCCGGGAAAAACAGGTCCGGATCACCCGGGACCGGGAAGAGAATCCACCCATGATCCGCAGCAATTTTTCCCGGACCTACCAGGTGTTTCAGAACCTGTTCCTCACGGTGGTGACCGATATTATCGAGAAAGGTGAGTTGACCGTCACCACCACGTCCGGATCAGAGGGAGTTCAAACAACCCTGGTCTATCCCAGCCGCCATTTTGACAAACATGTGGTGTCGCAGCTGACCGACCCGGTATATGCCCTTCAGGCCCAGGAACCCGGTCCATGGCTGGCGCTGTGCGTCTATCATGCCGACAGGATCAACGGAACGATTAATTCGGATGAAACCGGTACCGGGCTTGAACTGACCGTGAATCTGCCCTTTCGGATCGACCGGTCTTCCCCCCCGACACCCCAGGCATTTTTAAAGGGACTATGATCCGGATTCAAGACCTGGCCCATGCCGTTGAAAACATTTCCCGCCGGGATCCGGAAATCGGGTACGCCCTTTCCGAGCTGCTGGCCGCGGGCCGCATCCGGCTGCCGGTGGATGCCGGCGGCCCCGGGATCGATCCCTTTTTTTTATTTGACGGCGAGCGGGTTGTTGTCCGGAAAGTGAGTTTTTTCAACCATGGTATTTCCCCGGTGGAAGAACGGCTGGTGCTCAAATACGGAGAAGCGGCTGAAAAACACCGGATTGAAGAGGCCCCCGATGGTGTGGACTTTTTTGCCGCGGCCCGGCAGATTCATCTGGCCGGTATCTGCTGCCTGATGTCTTTTGAACTGACCCGGGCCATTTCCAGGCTCCGGAAAAAAATCGATGCCCCCGGCAGCCGGACAGACCCCGGGGATGACCTGAAGGTCCGCGTTGAGACCCTGGCACAGATATTGGAGGAACCGCCCTCAACCCGAATGATGGACCTTTGTATCAACGACAGCCTGTATTCCATTGAGATGCAGAATTCGGTTGACTGTTTTTTCATACCGTTTCCGTTTTCATTTGCCGCACTGGGGCAGCTGGCACAGCTGAACCTGGAATTTTTCAATCTGCGGTTTGTGCTGGACCTGTTTGTCAGCGGCGTGTCCCACCGCCTTTTTGCCGCTGTCAGCCAGGACAGGATCACCGGGATGATGTATCTGACGGAAAAAAAGCGGCTGTTCTACACCGGGCTGGAGATCCATTATGTGGCCACGGTCAACGGAATCCCCCTGGATGAGCAGACCCTGGATTATCCAAGGACCCGGGGAACCGGCACTTTTCTGATGGCAGGAGCGTGGCTGTTGTGGAAAAGCTGTTTTCCCCGGGCATCGGAAATCGTCCTGGATGCGGAAATCGGGGCCGAGCGGTTTTACGAAACCATCGGATTCGACTTCCGGCCGCCTTACGGATATCTGCTCAAACGACCCAGAGGCAAACTGCTGCTGTATATCGTGGGCATGGCCATGAATTGCGACACCCTGCCGGACCGGGTGCTGACGGCTGTGATCCAGTGCATCAAACAACAGATCGCCTGCCTGAAAAAGCCGGCCCCGGCCGATGATTCAAAACGGAAAGCCGCCATCCTGACCGTGTCGGCCTGCAACCAGGGAAAACCGAACAAAGACCTGGCAGCGATTGTTCAGAACCTGCTCTACCGGGACAGGCACCGGATTCCCGAAGCCAGCCTGCTGTTCCAAGTACTGGCGCAGGACGATGCCGACCGGTCCAGGCACATTCTGGTGAAAGGGGCCAGCATGATCTGGGTGGTCAGCGACCCGGTGTTTGACCAGCACCTGGAAGGCATCTTTCATATGGAAAACCGGAAACGCACCCAGGCCCTGGCATCCATACTGGCAGACGAACCATTCTCAGGCCGGATTATCCCGGTCCAGCCCCGGGCCGCGACTGAACAGGAACTGGCCTGGATTCATCTGCCGGAACATATTGAGAAAATCGCCAGAACCGAAGAAAAAAAACTCACCTGCCTGGATCCGGACACCCAGACCACGCCCCAGTCCTATGCCGTGGCCAGGCTGGCCGCCGGCAGCGTGTTCAGTCTCATCGATGCGGTGTATCACGACCCGCTTCACAGAAGCGGCATCGCCTGTATCCGCCCCCCGGGCCATCATGCCGAACCCGGCCGGGCCATGGGGTTCTGCCTGTTCAACAACGTGGCCTTAGGCGCGGCGTATCTTAAGCACCGGTATGGGGCCGGACGGATTCTGATCGTGGATATGGATATTCATCATGGCAACGGCATCCAGAAAGCCTTTTATGACAGCCCGGAAGTGCTGTATTTTTCCGCCCACCAGTTTCCCTGCTACCCGGGCACGGGAAAATTGTCTGAAATCGGAACCGGAGCGGGCAAAGGGTACACCATCAATGTCCCCCTGCCAAAAGGAAAAGAAGACAGGGACTATGCCGCGGTTCTTCATTTTCTGCTGACCCCGGTGGCTGAACAGTTTCAGCCGGACATGATCCTGGTGGCCCTGGGGTTTGATCTCTATGCCCGGGACCCCCTGGGACAGATGAACGTAACCCCGGACGGGTATGCCCTGATCACCCGCAAGCTCAAACAGCTGGCACAAAAAGTCTGCAACGGCCGGATTGTTTTTGTGCTGGAAGGCGGATACAGCATCAGAGGGATTCGCGAGTGCGGGCTGCGGGTGCTCCAGGAGCTGGTGGACCTGCCCACCCTGAGCCCGGAAAAAATCCGCCGGATGACCCCGGAAAAATCCGACAGCCTGCCGGAACTGCAAAAAGCCATGGACCTCCACAGAGCCTTCTGGCCAGGCATCCCCTGAATCGTCCCGTACAGTTAACGGCACATTTTACGAAAAATCATCTCTGAGCATACATTTTATCGATTTCAGCTGAATAAATGTCTTGAATCACCCTTTTCTTTGTCTTCTGAGTCGGTGTCAGCATGCCGTTTTGCTCTGTGAACCTTTCACGGAGAATGGTGTACTGTTTTATCTGCTCAAACCCTTCCAGTTCCGTGTTTGCTCTTGCGACTTCCTGCGCGACAAGACCTCTGATATTTCCTTTTTCGATAAAATCCGGCCCGACTTTAGTGACAATCGGGGTTCCCGCGGATGTGTCAATCACAACCTGACGTTTATCGTATTGAATCCCTTCTTTGTCAAACCTGTCTTTAAAGTATGTAAGGCTTGGGACCAGCAGTGTGCTGATTACAGCACGCTCATCACCCACAACGAGCACCTGTTCAATATACGGGCTTGTGGTAAAGAGTGATTCAACTTTTGCCGGAGCGATATTCTTTCCGCTCGAAAGGCAGATAATGCTTTTAAACCGGTCAACGATTGTGTAATAACCGAACCTGTCAACCTCAACCTTGTCACCTGTTTTAAACCATCCGTCAGGAGTAAAGGATTCGGCAGTCTCCCGCGGCCTGTTCCAGTATCTTTTAAATACACCCGCGCCGGTGATCTCGAGTTCCCCTATACTTGAAACCCTGAGTCTGCTTCCATTTGACTCAAGGCCGACGGATCCCGGTTTACAGGCTTTGAGGGGCATGTTTGCACAGGCGTTGAAACTTTCGGTTGATCCGTACCCTTCGCTGACCCTGATGCCAATGATATAAAAGAATTTCAGAAGATCCGGTGAAATGGATGCACTGGCTGAAAAAGAATGCTTGAAATTTTTACCGAACAATGCCCTGACCTTTGAAAACAGCCTGTCGGCGATTTTATACTTTATTCTCATTCCAAAGGAAAGATTGCCGGTGATATCGAAATCATGCCCCATGTTATACGCACCTGTTTCAGGATCATACCGCTGCATGAATACCGCTTCACCAACGGTCAATGCCCAGTCAAAGAGTTTTCTCTTCAGGCCGCTTTGCCCCATTTTCTCCTGCAGCTGAATATATATTTTTTCATACAGCCTTGGCACGCAGTTGATCCAGTGGGGATTGTATTTTTGAAGATCTGCCAGAAGTGTTCCCGGCGCGTCTGCATAGGCAATGGTACAACCGTTGAAAATGGCGGCGCCCTGGCAGGATCCCCTGTCGAAAATATGCGCGAGGGGCAGAAAGCACAGGGTTGTATATTCAGCCTTGAAACCCATGCCGCAGTAATCAAAGAATTCATTGACACCGTTCATTCTGGCTGAGCAGTTGTGGTGGGTAAGAACAACCCCCTTCCCCTGGCCGGTTGTGCCGGACGTATAGAGAATTGTGTAGATGTCGTCAAGTCCAACACCGTCTCTTCTTTCCGTATACGATTCAAAATGACGGCTGTCTTTTTTCCACTCGATACCGGTTTTTTCAAGATCACCCATGCTCATAACTCTCGCATCGCTGCTCTTGTACTCCCTGTCCATAACAATTATTTTCTCAAGTCCGGGCATCAGGTCAAACCCGTCGAGCATCATTTCAAGAATATTGTCCCCCCTTAGAAAAAGGAATTTACTCCCTGAATCGTTGACAATATAAGATGCTTCCTTGAATGACAGGGTCGGATATATGGCGACACTGACGCCATTTGCACAGGCAAGCGCAAGGTCGGCATGTGTCCAGTAGGGACCGCTTGCCGACATGATTGCAGCCATGTCCTGTTTTCCGAGCCCCAGGCTCATTAAACCACAGGCATAGTTTTCAACTCTGGCGGCCGTCTCTTTCCATGTCATTCTCCCATTGCTGTCGCCGTTATAGAGTGCGGCATTGAATTGCTGAAAATCCTTGTCAGCGTATTTTTCAGAATTTTCAAGAAATTTCCGGGTGACTGTCGGCAAATCGACCCTTTCCCACTCCCACTGGTCTTTCCACGGCAGATTGAAATAATCGATATTTGCCATACTGGCTCCTCGCTTTAAGTTGATTCATGGATTGTTTTATAAAAAATGCATTTCTTCTGAATTCAAGGATACATTTCTGACACAATGCAACTTATCAGTTAAAAAAACAAGCTTTTTAGTAAAGTTTTACCCTCACCTGTCCGAGCGACAACAGGTCAACCAGATCGAAGTGGTAAAAACAAGTTACTTCCAGAAAAAGTCATGGGACTGACCATCCATCTCAGAGATAATCGCTCAAAGAGACGTATCACGCCGAGTGGCATCATCACAGGGAATTTCCGACAGGAAGTAAAAAAAACTGACAATCCACACCTATCACTTGAACACCATACGCTGCCGCCAGCGGTCAAACAACCACCCACCTCCATGCTCAGTGAACAGATTCTGGCAACGGAATCATGGCATAGTATTTGCTGCGGTGTATCAGAAATTTAATAAAAAACCGGAGGTCGAATCATGAATAAAGTAAGTTTGACCATGAAATTGAATGTCATCTGCGTTGGACTGGTAATCGTCCCGCTGATTCTTCTGGGCTTTTTGACAGCCAGATCCCTGAACTCATTCAGCAGTGATATTTTGAAAATGGCAAGCGAACGACTGGTGGCTGATGCTGAGAACCGTCTCGTGACAGGTGCGGTCCGGGATCGTGATGAAATCCTCGGTTTTGTCAGAATGATCGAGTCAGATACCCTTAAAATTGCCGGTTTAGGAACATTGGTCTTTTTTCTGGAAAAAGCCGCTGGAACCACCGGTGCCGACAGTGCTGGTCTGAAATCTGCCAAAATCAGGTTGCAGAATGATTTGCTGCAAGTCAGCCGCATTGCCAGGGTCATGACCCCTTCAGGGGAAAAACCTGCCTATCCCCAGGTGCGATTTCTGGATACAGAAGGAAAAGAGGTGGCTGCTGTTGTGGACGGCCGCCTGCGTGCAGAAAAAGATCTCCAGACCCGGAAGGGCGTGAGCTGGTTTGAAGAAGCGAAAAAACTGGCGTCCGGAACCCTGTTTGTCACCCCGGTCCAGATTGCCCGGAACACCGGTGAACCGGAAATCAGAGTCGCTTCCCCTGTCTATATGAACGGAACGGTTCACGGAGTGGTGGTGATCAATGCGGACTGGCGGCTGGCCTGGGAACTGCTGTCGAACAATGTATACGGCCGGACCGGATTTCCATATATTCTCAATGAAAAAGGGGTCCTGTTATCTCACCCGGATGCGACTCTCAAGGACCAGGTCGATCTGACCGATTCACAATACGGCGTTCTCTCCGAACTGGTCAGAAACCGCATGCTTGCAGGTGAACAAGGAGTCGCTGAGTATGAATATCAAGGAGAAATGGTGTATGCATCTTTCACCCCTTTGAAGCTGGGAAAAAACGTGTATACGGTAGCGACCCAGGTGCCCATGGCCGAAGTGCTTGAAATAGAACAAAACATTCATGACATGGCTTTTAGTGAACTGAGGTCAGTAATCTGGACTATTGTTACGGTAGTTCTCGTGTTGGGCGCCATCGGCGGAGTGGTGGGTTTATGGTTCAGCCGGAGCATCACCAACCCGTTGAACCGGATCATTTCCGGCCTGGATGACGGTGCCCGTCAGGTGTCATCCGCAGCAGCTGAGGTGTCATCTTCCAGCCAATCCATGGCGGAGGGCGCTTCCCAGCAGGCGGCATCCATTGAAGAAACCTCATCCTCCATGGAGGAAATGTCCTCCATGACAAGGCAGAATGCACAAAACTCAGACAAAGCAAATGGGATGATGCAGGAAGCCGCCCATATCATCAGTACGGCCAATGCCTCCATGGAGAGGCTGAGCCGTTCCATGGCTGACATATCAAGCGCCAGTGAAGAAACATCCAAAATCATCAAAACCATCGATGAAATTGCCTTCCAGACCAACCTCCTGGCCTTGAATGCCGCAGTGGAAGCAGCCCGGGCCGGTGAAGCCGGGGCAGGATTCGCCGTAGTGGCCGATGAAGTCCGGAACCTGGCCATGAGGGCTGCCGCTGCCGCCAAAGATACGTCCAGGCTGATCGAAGGAACGGTCAAGAAAGTCCACGAAGGGTCAGAACTTGTTTCCTCCACCAGCGAGGCTTTTATGGAAGCGGCTAAAAGCTCGGAGCGGGTCGGAACCCTGGTCGAGGAAATATCCCATGCATCAAAGGAACAATCCAGCGGCATCGACCAGGTGAACACTGCCGTGTCAGAAATGGACAAGGTGGTCCAGCAGAACGCCGCCATTTCAGAAGAATCCGCCTCGGCGGCAGAGGAGATGAGCGCCCAGGCGGAACAGCTCAAATTCTATGTCACGGAACTGGTTCAAATGGTGACAGGTAATAACACAAGACCACAGCAGAGTGTATCCCTTTTACCTGTCTCAGCATCATCAAGGCATAAGGAGGTTTGAATTGAGAACCTGCCTGCCGGGGCAACGCCCTGCATTGAAACAATCCGTGACTCAAATGGAACACCAGGAACCCGGGCCTTTTTATGAAGAACTTGCTTGAAAGACAGATTCAGGCGCTTCAAAAAGTCAGATTCAAACTCACCTTGACGGAAAATGCCCTCTTGGAAAGCGAAACCCGACTCAAGGCACTCCATGATTTTTCCTTCGGAGGAATAGCGATTCATGACCAGGGGGTTGTTCTGGAGTGTAATCAGGGCCTTTCAGATATGACCGGTGTTGATTTGTTTTTTATCCT
>NPIF01000003.1_pt2 | contig 151414 bp, 140 predicted proteins | sample 8637461 | NCBI WGS metagenome assembly NPIF01 (sample SAMN07420641, study PRJNA396082) | bioreactor metagenome | isolation source: sample BR12 brine-fed electro-methanogenic bioreactor BR | place: Japan: Kochi | collected 2016-12-09 | reverse complement strand
GGGCGAGTTTATCGAATATCCAGGCCGCACCAAATCGTTTGACAGGGACTCTGGCGATTGATTACCATGACCGGCAAAATCCATAAAAAAGGCGCGATTTTAATAAGATGTCGAAGTATTTCTATCTCGAGACGTTCGGCTGCCAGATGAACGTCGTCGATTCGGAGCAGATCGTCGATCTGCTGGTGGGGATCGGTTACGGGCAGGTCGAAGCGCCCGAGCAGGCCGACCTCATTCTGCTCAACACCTGTTCGGTGCGCGACAAGGCCGAACGCAAGGTCTACGGCCACCTCGGCCGTTTCAAGCCCCTCAAGGAGCGGAAACCTTCCCTGATTCTCGGCGTCGGCGGCTGTGTCGCCCAGCAGGAGGGGGAGCGCCTGCTGGAGAAGCTGCGCTACGTCGACCTGGTCTTCGGTACCCACAATATCCACCGCCTGCCCGAGATGGTGGCCAGCGTCGAAAATCAGCGCCGGCGCCGCCACGAAACCGAATTTCTCGACCGCGATACCCGCAAGCACCTCTTCCCCGACCGGTCGGCCAGCAACGCGGTGACCCGATTCGTGACCGTCATGCAGGGATGTGACAATTTTTGTTCCTACTGCATCGTTCCCCACGTACGCGGGCGCGAGGTGAGCCGGGCCAGCGGCGATATTCTCGCCGAGGTGCGCGACCTCGTCGCCCGCGGGGTGAAAGAGGTGACCCTGCTCGGGCAGAACGTCAACTCCTTCGGCGGCAAGGAAGAGGGGGAGCTCTCCTTCGCCCGGCTCCTGCACCGGGTGCACGGGATCGATGGCATCGAGCGCATCCGGTTCACCACCTCGCACCCCAAAGATCTCTCCGATGAGCTGATCGATTGTTTCGGCGAGCTGCCCAAGTTGGCGAAACACTTGCATCTTCCGGTGCAGTGCGGCTCCGACCGGGTGCTGGAGCAGATGAACCGGGGCTACACCCGGAGCGACTACCTGGCCAAGGTCGCGCGCCTGAAAAGAGTCTGTCCCGAGATTCGCCTGACCTCCGACATCATCGTCGGTTTTCCGGGGGAGACGGAGGATGATTTTCAGGCCACCCTCGATCTGGTGAGCGAGGTGTGCTATGCCGACGTCTATTCCTTTCTCTATTCGCCCCGGCGGGGCACCGCCGCCGCCGACCTGCGCGAAGAGCTCGCGCCGTTACAGAAACAAGAGCGCTTCGACCGGTTGCTGACCCTGCAGCAGCAGATCGGCAACGAGATCTGGCAGGGCGATGTCGGCAGGATTCTGCCGGTCCTGATCGAAGGGCAGAGCCGCCAGGGGGGCGACCAGCTTTTCGGTCGGACCACCTGGAACCGCATCGTCAATTTCGCCGGCGACCCGGCCCTGATCGGTCATCTGGCGCCGGTACGCATTACCGCCTCCTACAAGAACAGCCAACTCGGCGAACTTGAGGCGCACGCGGCGATCGAAGCCGCCGGTTGAACGCCCTGGCCCATTGGGCGTCTCTTCCCATTCTTCTGATCTTCTCCGGATAGGTGTATGGCTAAAGGGCGTATCCTCGCGATCGACGACGAAAATTTCTTTCGGGAACTCTACCGCGATCTCCTGGCGAAAGAGGGCTACGTCGTGCGCAGCGCCGGCAGCGGGGAAGAGGCCCTGGATATTCTGCGCCGCGAGGACTTTGATCTGGTCATCTCCGACCTCGACATGCCGGGGATGGACGGGGTCGAAACCAGCCGCGAAATCAAGCGGTTCAATCCCGACCAGGAAGTCATCGTGGTCAGCGGCCAGGCCGATGTCGCCACCGCCGTGGCGGCGATGAAGGCCGGAGTGGCCGATTACGTCTGCAAGCCGATCAATCCCGAAGAGTTTCTGCTGCTGGTCAACAAGACCCTCTTCCGCCGCGCTTTGCACCTCGAACACCGCAAGCTCCTCGACGAAAACCTCGAATACGTCTCCATCGTCTCGACCTATCAACGCTGCCGCGAATTTCTCCACGTCCACGAGCTCGACCGTCTCGGCGACCTGGTGCTCGACACTCTGATGGAACTGCTCAAGGCCGAAGGGGCGGTGCTATGGCTGGCGGGCTTCGGCGGCAGTTTTTTCCGGCGGCGCTGTCAGCGGGGGCTGGCTAAAGTCTCCCCCTCGGAAGAAACCCTGCAGCCCGGCGAAGAGGGGCGGCAGCAGATTCTGGGCGGTGACCCGGTGCTGCTTGCGGGGGACCATCGCATGTGGGTGCCGCTGCGTCATTGCCGGGAGAATCTGGCCCTGATCCGGGTCGAGGCCCCGCTCGGACGGGGTTCCTTTCAAAAGCGCGATCTGAAAATCGCCGCCGCGGTGGCCGAATTCGCCGCCAGCGCCCTGCACAACGTTCTGCTGCAGCGCTCCATCGAACAGCGCAGCCTGCGCACGCCGCGGGCCGAGGCCTACAACATGGCCTTTTTTCGCGACCACATGGAGAAAGAGCTGCACAAAGTGCGTCGTTACGGCCGGCAGTTGTCGCTGATCCGCCTGCGGGTGGAAAACTACGCCGAACTGCACCATCATTTCCGCAGCCGGGAGCTGGAAGCCGCCATGGGGCGGGTGATCGAGGCGATCAACTCGATTCTGCGCGATGCCGACATCATGGCGATGGGGGCGGGGGATGATTTTTATATCCTGCTGCCCGAAACCGACTACTGGGGAGCGCTGATCACCCAGAAGCGTATCCGCAAGGCGCTCAAGGGACGACTGACCTTGTGCGACCTGAAAAAAAGCTACCCGATCCGGGCCCACATGCGCGCGGCCTCCTTCCCGATGGACGGGATGAGTTTCGACGAGCTCAACCGATCGGCCGAATGCCGCCTCGGGCGATTGCAGAAGAGCCTGTTCCTCAAGGAAAATTGGGAGACCGCTTCGTTCTGGACGGTGATCGGCCGGATTCTGGGAAAACCTGAAGATTACGACTTCGGCGGCGAGGGACTTGCGGTGGCCGCACGGCTGCAGCCCTACCAGGACGAACTGAAGAGCCGCTATGTGCGCATGCCCCAGAAGCACCTCGATATCATTCAGGGCGCTTTCTGCCGCGAGGTGGTCGAGTCGAGCCGGGTGCGCGGGGTGCTGTTTCGCGGCTGCTCCGATTTCGAAGAAATTCACCGCTCGCTCCCCTATCTCGAGCGGCTGGAGAAGTCGGCCACCTCGCTCTTTCTGGTCGGCGGCAAGGAGCGGGTGCACTGGGAGTATCAGCGCACCCTGCCGATTTATATCGATGCCGAACCCTTCGGCAAGATTCCCTTTCTGCTCTACCTCAACGAGGATTCGGCTTATGCCTTTTTCGGTCGGCGGCGGGGTCCGGAGCTGATCGGTTTTCACACCTCCGATTTCTATTTTGTCGAAACCATGATTGCCAAGTTGCAGGAGCAATACCAGTTGCAGGTGCAGATCTGACGTCATGAGTGCCCAGGCCAACAAAAAAATTCTCCTCGCCAGCGCCCGCGGCGAGTTCGTCGAGGTCGCCCAAGCCCTTGCCCGGCGCGGCTTCGAGGTGCATACCTGCGGTGACGGCAGCCGCGCGCTGGAGCGCGCCCTGGCTCTGGTGCCCGACCTGCTGGTGGTCGATGTCGATATTCCCGTCATCGAGGCGTCCCGGTTGGCGCAGATCCTGCGGGCCAACCCCCGCACCGATAAGCTGGCGTTTCTTTTCGTCGGGCGCGAGGGCGAGGAGGTCGAGGGCTTTCGCCGCCACCGCGATCATTTTCTGGTGCGCCCCTTCAACCACGAGCAGCTGCTGGGCGTGGCGCTCGGCCACCTCAGCCGCCAGGAGCGCACCGAGGAAGTGACCCGTCACGGGCGCCAGGTGGAGGGCAATCTCGAGCAGGTCTCGCTCACCGACATGCTGCAGATTTTCGGCCACAACCGCAAAGACGGCACCCTGGCTCTCGAGCGGCGGGGGGAAAAGGGCGACATCTCTCTGCTCGAGGGGACGGTGGTCAACGCCAGGGTCGGCCGGGTGGAAGGGGAAAAGGCTTTTTTCCGCCTGCTCAACTGGGAACAGGGCCGATTTTTCTTTTCCCCGGGCGTGCCCGGGGGCGAAGTGCGCATTACCCAGCCCCTCGATCATCTGATCATGGAGGGGCTGCGCCAGAGCGATGAACTCAACGCCATGGCCGCCGTCCTGCCCGCGGCCGACTCGCTGCTGTTCCTCAAGGTGCCCCTCGACCGGCTTCCCCGGGGGCTGCGTCCCACCACCCAGGAAATTCTGGTGCTGCTCGAGTACTATCAGCGGGTGGAAGACATTCTCGATCATTGCCCCCGGCCCGATTACGACATTCTGCAGGTGATCAAGGTCCTCATCGAAAAAGGGCTGGTCGAGGAGCGGCGCGAAGAGACCGCCTTCGTCGCCGAACGCGAACCGCTGCTCCATTCGGACGACATCATTCTGATCAAGGATCGTCTCGGCGAGAGCGACAATCTGCTCGAAGAGGCCACCGCCAAAATCATCCTGCTCGCCCCCGCGCCTGAGGCGATTCGCCGTTTCGGTCAGACCCTGCAGGGGATCAAGGAGTTCGAGCCTGAGCCGCAGCTCATTTCGGGCGCCGGTGTTTCCGGCGTGTGCGACCTCGGACTGCTGCGTTTGGGGGAAACCTTTGCCCTGCGTCTTCTTTCACTCCCGGCCAGTGCCGAGGCGGCTCCTCTCTGGGCCCCGTTCTGCCGCCGCTTGTTCGGGGTGCTGTCGCTGGCGGGCGGCGACGAACTGGCTGCGGCCGAGACCTTTTTCGGAGAAAAGTCGGGGGTGCCGCTGGTCCGTGTTATTCTTGGGGCAAGTGGAGAAGGCGCCTTTTCCCTGGAGAAGGGCAATCGCGAACTGCTGCGCAACCTGCTGGCCCATCTGCTGGCCGGCTTTACCCAAAAGGGCCGATCATGATCGATCTGCATATGCACACGATTTTCAGCGATGGCGAGCTGATTCCCGCCGAGCTGATCCGGCGCGTTTCGGTGGCGGGTTATCAGGCGATGGCGATCACCGATCATGGCGATCTCAGCAACCTCGATTTCATCATTCCCCGCCTGGTCGAGGCGGCCCGCACCTATGGTGACGCCTGGGGGGTGACCGTGCTGCCGGGAATCGAACTGACCCATATCCCGCCGGCGCAGATCGCCGGCGCCGCGACCCGGGCGCGGGAACTCGGGGCGGCCATCGTCGTCTGCCATGGCGAAACCCTGGTCGAGCCGGTGGCGCCGGGGACCAATGCCGCGGCGCTGGCCGCTGACATCGACATTCTCTCCCACCCCGGTCTGCTCAGCGAGGCCGAAGCGAAGCTGGCGGCCGAGCGCGGCGTCTGCCTGGAGATCACCACCCGCAAGGGACACAGTCTCGCCAACGGGCACGTGGCGCAAATGGCGCGCAAGTTCGGCGCCAAACTGGTGGTCAACAACGACGCCCACGGCCCCGGCGACCTGGTCTCGCCGGCGATGGCGCGCAACGTGGCGCTCGGTGCGGGATTGAGCGAGCAGGAGTACGAGCAGTGTCTCAAAAACAGCGCGGCGCTGGTGGAAAAGGCACTGAAGTAGGCGCACTTTGCGGGGGGTGATAAATGCTTTTCATCACCACGAAGGACGCGAAGTTCGCGAAGCTTAAGTCTTAAATCTTATTTTTTCTTCGTGATCTTCGTGTCCTTCATGGTGACAAAGAATTTTTTGACTTTCAACCGATGAACAATAAATTCGAGGTTCCCCTCATGAACGACAAACACTTCTCTTTTCTCAAAGAACTGGTCGAAGCCCCCAGCCCCTCGGGGTTCGAGCAGCCGGCCCAACGGGTGATCCGGCGCGAACTCGACGGGGTGGTCGACGAACTGACAACCGACGTGATGGGTAACGTGATCGGCCTGGTCAAGGGGCAGGGCGAGAACCTGCCGCGGGTGATGTTGGCCGGTCACTGCGACGAGATCGGGTTCATGGTCAAGTACATCGACGATCAGGGGTTCATCTATTTTGCCCCCATCGGCGGGGTCGACGCCCATCTCGTGCCCGGTCAACGCGTGCTGGTGCACGGGCGCGAGCGCTCGGTCCTTGGCGTGGTGGGCAAGAAGCCGATTCACATGATGGAACAAAAAGACCGCGACTCGGTGGTCAAGATCAAGAACCAGTTCATCGACCTCGGCTGCAGCAGCCGCGACGAAGTGCAGGCCCTGGTGGCGGTGGGCGACCCGGTGACCTTTGCCGTCGGTCTCGAGCGGCTCGAGAACGACCGGGTGATCTCCCGCGCCTTCGACGACAAGATGGGGGCCTTTATCGTCACCCGGGTTCTGCAGGAACTCCGGGTCAGGGGCGGGCTTTCCGTCGATTTTTACGGGGTGTCCACGGTACAGGAGGAGATCGGCCTGCGCGGCGGCGCCACCAGCGTCTACGGGGTCAATCCCGATGTGGGGATCGCCATCGAGGTCGGTTTTGCCACCGACTTCCCCGACATCGACAAGAAGGAAAACGGCGAGACCCGGGTGGGCGGCGGCCCGATCATCGCTCGCGGCCCCAATATCAACCCGGTCCTCTTCGATCTTCTGGTGGCCACGGCGAAAGAAGAGAATATCCCCTTTCAGATCGTCGGTCATCCCCGCGCCACCGGCACCGACGCCAACGTCATGCAGTTGTCCCGCGGCGGAGTGGCGACGGCCCTGGTGAGCGTGCCGCTGCGCTACATGCACACGCCGGTGGAACTGCTCGCCCTTGACGATCTCGAAAACACGGTGAAACTGCTCGCCGCCCTGGTCTATCGCATCGACAGCCGCGAGATGTTCATTCCCGACTGAAGGTAAATCGCACCCGTCCTTTCCGGGATGTTTTATCCCTTGATATTGGTCGATCGTCTGGGATAGACTCACCAATTATTTTTTTTCCGCCATTGCGCTGGCGCCGCTATTAACAAAATAACCGGCGCCGCTGTCGTAAGAGCCATCTGCCGCGGCTGCAATCAGGATCGGAGATGGCTCTTCGACCAAGTACTTATCCCCCTCGCACAGGAGTTAATCATGTTGGATCGCGAACCTATTCGCGAAGGTCTGACGTTCGATGACGTCCTTCTTCTTCCCGCCCATTCCACCGTGCTGCCCAAGGAAGTCGATCTCACCACGCAGCTCACCGCCGGAATCAAACTCAACACTCCGCTGCTGTCGGCCGCCATGGATACGGTGACCGAATCGCGCACCGCCATCTGCATGGCGCGCGAAGGGGGCCTGGGGATCGTCCACAAGAACATGACCCCGACTGAACAGGCGACCGAGGTCGACCAGGTGAAGAAGTCGGAAAGCGGCATGATCGTCGATCCGATCACCATGGACCCCGATCAGAAGATCTTCGAAGCTCTCGAGCTGATGGAGAAATATCGCATTTCGGGGGTTCCGATCACCAAGGACGGCAAGCTGGTCGGGATTCTCACCAACCGCGACCTGCGTTTCGAAACCAAGCTCGATCAGCCGATCCGCAACGTGATGACCAAGGACATGCTGGTCACCGTGCCCCCCGGCACCACCCTCGAGGAAGCCAAGTACCATCTGCACCAGCACCGCATCGAGAAACTGCTGGTGGTCGATGACCAGGGGGCGCTCAAGGGGTTGATCACCATCAAGGACATCGAGAAGGTGCGCAAGTACCCCAACGCCTGCAAGGACGATCTCGGCCGCCTGCGCGCCGGGGCCGCCATCGGCGTCGGCGACGATCGCGAAGAGCGCCTCGAGCTGCTGGTGCGCGCCGGCGTCGACCTGGTGATCATCGACACCGCCCACGGTCACTCCCAGGGGGTGATCGATGCGGTCATCGACACCCGCCGCCAGTATCCCGACCTGCAGCTGGTAGCCGGCAACATCGCCACCGCGGCCGCCGCCGAGGCCCTGATCAAGGCCGGGGTCGACGCGGTCAAGGTCGGCATCGGGCCGGGCTCGATCTGCACCACCCGCGTGGTGGCCGGGGTCGGCGTGCCCCAGATCACCGCGATCATGGATGTCTCCCGGGTCACCCGCAAGGCGAACATCCCCCTTATTGCCGACGGCGGCATCAAGTTCTCCGGCGACCTGCCCAAGGCGGTTGCCGCCGGGGCCGATGTGATCATGGTTGGCTCGCTCTTCGCCGGCACCGACGAGGCGCCCGGCGAGACCATTCTCTACCAGGGCCGCACCTACAAGTCGTACCGCGGCATGGGCAGCCTCGGCGCCATGAAGCAGGGGAGCAAGGACCGTTATTTCCAGAGCGACGTGGAGAGCGACGTGAAGCTGGTGCCTGAAGGAATCGAGGGGCGCGTGCCTTATCGCGGCAGCCTCTCCTCCAACATCCATCAGCTTATCGGCGGACTGCGCTCGGGCATGGGCTACACCGGCTGCCGCACCCTCAAGGAGATGCAGGAACGCAGCCAGTTCGTGCGCATCACCAACGCCGGCCTGCGCGAGTCGCACGTGCACGACGTGACCATCACCCAGGAGGCGCCCAACTACCGCCTCGAGCGATTCAACTGATTTTTTGGCCTTTCGACCGGAATTTCTGCGGGGGCGGGAAAGAAAACCCGCCCCCGCAAACGTTCCGCCGCTCAATGATTCGGGCTGGTCGGCCGGCCCTTAGGGAGTAAGCTTGTTCATGGCGAAAGACATCCACCAGGAAAAAATCCTCATTCTCGATTTCGGTTCCCAGTACACTCAGCTCATCGCCCGAAGAGTGCGCGAAGCCCATGTTTACTGCGAACTGCACCCCTTCGACATGTCCCTCGACGAGATCCGCGCCTTCGCTCCCCGGGGCATCATTCTCTCCGGCGGCCCGAAATCGGTGTACGAAGAGGGGGCGCCTGCGGTCGAAGAGGCGATCTTCGAGCTCGGCGTGCCGGTGCTCGGCATCTGCTACGGGATGCAGCTGATGAGCCGGCACTTCGGCGGCGAGGTGGTGCCGGCGGGGAAGCGCGAGTACGGCCATGCCGACCTGCTGGCCCAGGGCAAGCCGGGTCCGCTGTTCGAAGGGTTTTTTCTCGAGGGCAAAAGCCCGGTGTGGATGAGCCACGGCGACCACGTAGAAAAGGTGCCTGCGGGCTTCGAGGTGGTGGCCGGCAGCGGCAACGCGCCGGTGTGCGCCATCCAGAACCTCTCGCGCAAGCTCTACGGCGTGCAGTTTCACCCCGAGGTCAACCACACCCCCCGCGGCGAGATGCTGATCGACAACTTCGTGCGCATCGTCTGTGGCTGCACCGGCTTGTGGACGCCGGGGCAGATCATCGAGGACGCGGTCGCCCGCATCCGCGAGCAGGTGGGGCAGGAGCGGGTGATCCTCGGGCTTTCCGGCGGTGTCGACTCCTCGGTGGCGGCCGCCCTGATCCATCGCGCCATCGGCGACCAGCTCACCTGCGTCTTCGTCGACAACGGGCTGCTGCGTCTGGGCGAGGGGGACCAGGTGATGGCCACCTTCGGCGAGAACCTCGGGGTCAAAGTGATCCGCGTCGATGCCGAGGAGCGTTTTCTCTCGAAACTTGCCGGGGTGAGCGACCCCGAGCAGAAGCGCAAGATCATCGGCAACCTCTTCGTCGACATCTTCGAGGAGGAATCTAGCAAGATCGAGGACGCCAAGTGGCTCGCCCAGGGCACCATCTACCCCGATGTGATCGAGTCGGCCGGGGCCAAGACCGGCAAGGCCCACAACATCAAGAGCCATCACAACGTCGGCGGGCTCCCCGACTACATGAAGCTCAAGCTGCTCGAACCCCTGCGCGAGCTGTTCAAGGACGAGGTGCGGGCCATCGGCGAGGAGTTGGGCCTGCCGCACCAGATGGTGTGGCGTCATCCCTTCCCCGGCCCGGGGCTCGGGGTGCGGATTCTCGGGGCGGTGAACAAGGAATACGCCGACATTCTGCGCCGCGCCGACGCCATCTACATCGAAGAACTCTACCGCACCGGCCACTACGATAAGATCAGCCAGGCTTTCGCCGTTTTTCTGCCGGTGAAGAGCGTCGGCGTGATGGGCGACGGCCGCACCTACGAGTACGTCATCGCCCTGCGCGCGGTGGAAACCAAGGACTTCATGACCGCCGGCTGGTACCCGCTTCCCTATGCGGATCTGGCCCATATCAGCGGCCGCATCATCAACGAGGTCAAGGGGGTCAACCGGGTGGTCTACGACATCTCGAGCAAGCCGCCCGCGACCATCGAGTGGGAATAGGGCGGGATTTGACCGTGTTGCCCTCGAAGGGAAAAAAGGCCATCCTTTGCCTGGCCTGCCTGACGGCCCTCCTGCTCGGGGGATGGGGTGGGGTGGCGGCTGCCGCCGGCGAGCGCCCGCTGCACCTCGAGGGGCTTTGGACCGAGCAGGAAACCTGGCTGACGCTGGGCGTTCTGGCCGGTGCCGGCCTCCTGTCCCTGGCGGATGAAGACATCCGCCGCGAGGTGCAGCGCGACGACGACAACACCCTGGAGAGCCTGGCCGACGGGTTCAACCTGCTCGGGCATCCGTTGACCGGCCTCGGCATTTCCGCCACCCTGTGGGGCGCCGGTGCCCTGCGGCACGACCGCGAACTGGCCGAAACCGGCCAGATGGCGCTGGAGGCGGTGCTGCTCGGGCAGGTGGTTGCAGTGGGAGTCAAGGTCGCCGTGGGCCGCCTGCGTCCCGGGGACGAACAGGATGCCTGGTCCTTTCGCCCCTTTGCCCTGGAGTCGGAGCACGACGCTTTTCCCTCGGGGCATACCGCGACCGCCTTCGCCCTGGCCGGGATCCTGAGCCGGCGCAGCGACGCCCACTGGGCGCCCTGGCTTTACTACGGCCTCGCCGGCCTGGTGGGGGCGGCGCGCATCTACGACGACGAGCACTGGGCCTCGGATGTCGCCGTCGGCGCCCTGGTGGGAGAGCTGGCCGCCCGGGTGACCTGGCATTTTCACCAGCACAATCCCGGCTTTTTCCTCGGTGCCGGACCCGTGGGGCGCGATGGCGCCGGCGTGCGGCTGGCGCTGCGGTGGTAGCTGTCTGTTAACGAGATTTTGTGCGATCGATAAGGAGGGGGAAGGCATGAAGAGGATATTCGTCACCGGCGGCGCCGGCTACATCGGCAGCCACGTGGTCAAGGCCCTGGGCGAGCGGGGCTTCGAGGTGCTGACCTACGACAACCTGTCCACCGGCCACCGCGAGGCGGTGCTGCACGGCGACCTGGTGGTGGGCGATCTCGCCGACCGCGACCTGCTGCGCCGCACCCTGCACGACTTTCGCCCCGACGGGCTGATCCACTTCGCCGCCCACATCGAGGTGGCCGAGAGTGTAGCCAACCCCCTCAAGTACTACCGCAACAACACCGCCAACGCCCTCAACCTGCTCGAGATCCTGCGTGAGCTGGGGCTCTCCAACATGATCTTCTCTTCGACGGCGGCGGTCTACGGCATCCCCGAAACCTTTCCGGTGACCGAGGACATGGCGCTCGCGCCGATCAACCCCTACGGCGCCTCCAAGATGATGAGCGAGCGCCTGCTGGCCGACCTCGCCGCCTCGGGCAGCGGTTTCCGCTACGTCGCCCTGCGCTATTTCAACGTGGCCGGCGCCGACCCGCAGGCCCGCATCGGGCAGAAGTACCGCAACGCCACCCATCTCATCACCCGCGCGCTCAAGACCGCCAAGGGCGAGTACGACAAGCTCCAGGTCTTCGGCACCGATTACCCCACCCCCGACGGCACCTGCATTCGCGACTACATCCATGTCGACGACCTCGCCGCGGCCCACCTGGCGGCCTTCGACCACCTGGCTGCGGGGGGCGAGAGCGCGGTTTTCAACTGCGGCTACGGCCACGGCTACTCGGTGAGCGAGGTGGTGGCGGTGGCGAAGAAGGTGACCGGCATCGACTTCACCGTCGAGATGGCGCCCCGCCGTGCCGGCGATCCCCCCGCCCTGGTGGCCGACAGTTCGCGCCTGCGCCACGCCACCGCCTGGCAGCCGCGCCACGACGACCTCGAGTTCATCGTGCGCACCGCCTGGGAGTGGGAGCGTAAGCTCGATTGAGCGAAAAAATTTTTTTTTAACGGAGAGGCGGAGAGGGCGGAGAGAGAAGCAGAAACCTCAACAGTCCTTGTTTTCTCTCCGGGCTCTCCGGCTCTCCGTTGAACGATTTGTGTTTTATGCTGCCCTAACCGTTCTCAACTAACCTACGGATTCTTTTCGGGATGAAATTATCCGCACAGGAGGCTTTTTCGCGATGAACCTGACCGTGATTGGAACCGGATATGTCGGCCTGGTGACCGGCGCCTGCTTCGCCGAGATGGGCAACACCGTCTACTGCGTCGATATCGACGAGAGCAAGATCGCCAAGCTCAAGAAGGGAATCATCCCCATCTACGAGCCCGGTCTCGAGCGGGTGGTCCAGGCCAACCACAAGGATGGACGGCTGCGCTTCACCACCTCCCTCGCCGAGGCCATGGCCGACAGCAATGTCTATTTCATCGCGGTGGGCACGCCCCCGGGCGAGGACGGTGCCGCCGATCTCAAGTACGTGCTGAAGGTGGCCGAGGAGATCGGCCGCAACCTCGACAAATATGCAGTGGTGGTGGACAAGTCGACGGTCCCGGTGGGCACCGGCGACAAGGTTCGGGCCACTATTGCCGCCGAGCTCGAGACCCGCGGCGCCAAGGTCGAGTTCGACGTGGTCAGCAATCCGGAGTTTCTCAAGGAGGGGGCCGCGGTGGACGACTTCATGCGTCCCGACCGCATCATCATCGGTTCCGAGACCGAACGGGCCACCGAGATCATGCGCACCCTCTACGCCGACTTCTCCCGCAACCACGACAGGATCATGGTCATGGGCGTGCGCGACGCCGAGATGACCAAATACACCGCCAACGCCATGCTCGCCACCAAGATCTCCTTCATGAACGAGATCTCCAACCTGTGCGACCGCCTCGGCGTCGACGTCGAAAAGGTGCGCCTCGGTATCGGCTCCGATGGCCGCATCGGCTACTCCTTCATCTACCCTGGCTGCGGCTACGGCGGCTCCTGCTTTCCCAAGGACGTCAGCGCCCTGATCCACATGGCCGAGCAGCACCAGCTCTTTCCCCTGGTGCTGCAGTCGGTGCATCAGCGCAACATGTTCCAGAAAATGATGCTCGGCGAAAAGATCGCGGCGCGCTACGGCACCGATCTTTCGGGCAAGACCTTCGGTCTCTGGGGCCTGGCCTTCAAACCCGGCACCGATGACATGCGCGAGGCCCCCTCGATCGTTGTGCTCCATCAGCTCATCGGCGCCGGCGCCAAGGTGCAGGCCTACGACCCGGTGGCGATGGAGATGGCAAAAAAAGAGCTGCCGCAAGCCTGGTTCGAGAACGGCTCCCTGACCCTGGCCGAGCACCAGTACGATGCCCTCAAGGGGGTCGACGCCCTGGTGCTGGTGACCGAGTGGAAGCCCTTCCGCCACCCCGACTTCGACGCGATGAAGCGGCTGATGAAGGCCCCGGTCATTTTTGACGGCCGCAACCAGTACGATCCGGCGCGGCTGGCGGCACAGGGTTTCGATTACTACGGCATGGGACGCGGCAAGAGCCTGAAGCCCCTCGCCGGCACCGGTTGCGCCTACTGAGGCGACCTGGCGCCCGCGGCATCTTGCAACCCGAAGAGTGATGGAGGTCGCAGTCATGGATCAGCCGATGCGGGACGATTGCACCACGCTGCAGGAGCTCAAGGCCAGGGTCGCCGAGTTCGTTTCCGAGCGCGAATGGCAGCAGTTTCACACGCCGAAGAACCTCAGCATGTCCATCGCCATCGAGGCGGCCGAGCTCATGGAGCATTTCCAGTGGCTCACGGTGGAGCAGTCCAAGAGCCTGGGGCCAGAAGCCCTGGGCGAGATTGGCGAGGAGCTGGCCGACATCGTGATCTATTCCCTGTCGCTGGCCAACGTGCTCGGGCTCGACCTCGCGCAGACCGTGCGCGCCAAGATGGAGAAGAACATCCGCAAGTATCCCAAGGACAAGGTCCGGGGCAAATCCCACAAGTACACCTACTACCAGGATGAAAAATAGGGGCGGGGGGCGCCGCCCCGGCAAGCCGGCGAAAAAATACAGCCAGGCGGCGCGCCTGCACAACGTGATCCGTCTGCTCGAGGCCCGTTACGGGGCCACCGTCGACGAACTGGCCGAAGAGTGCCAGGTCAACCGGCGCACCATCTACCGCGACCTGCAGGCGGTGGCCGAGGCGGGCTATCCGCTGCTGCGCGAGACCCAGGCCGACGGCCGCACACTGTACCGGTTTCTGACCGGCTTCAAGAAGATCCCCCCCATCACCTTCTCGCTCGAGGAGTTGATGACCCTCTATCTGTGCCGCAAGCAGCTCGGGTTTCTCCAGGGCACGCCCTTTCAGGACGATCTCGAGTCCATCTTCGAAAAGGTGCGCTCGAGCCTGCCTCCGCGCAGCGTCGCCCACCTCGAGCGCATCTCCGAGGCCGCGGCTCCCCGCTTCCAGGGGGTGCGCGATTACTCGGGCAAGAAGCAGGCCCTGGAGAGCCTTCGCCGCGCCCTGCTGTTCCAGTACCGCTGCCGTATCCGTTACGCGCCGCCGCGCCGCCGGGCCGAGTCCTACCTGTTCGATCCCTACCTGCTCCTGTTCTACCAGAGCGCCCTCTATCTCGGCGGCTATGCCCACAACCGCAAGGGACTGCGCCTTTTTCTCATCGACCGGGTGCAGCAGGTCGAGGTGCTTAAGGAGCGCTTCGAAGTGCCCGAGGACTTCCGGGTCGAGGACATCACCGGCCAGGCTTTCGGTCTGATCGACGACCAGGCGATGGCCATCGACGTGCGCTTCGGCGCCGAGATCGCGCACCTGATCCGCGAGCGGATCTGGCATCCCGAGCAGACCCTGCGCGAGGAGGCCGACGGCTCGCTGCGGCTCTCGTTCACCGCCGCCGGAGAGCGCGAGATTCTCGCCTGGCTCTACTCCTTTGTTCCCCACGTCGAGGTCCTGGGCCCCGCCCCCCTGCGCGCCGCCTTTCGCGAAGGCCTGCAAAAAACCCTGGACCGCCAGGATTCAGGCGGCAAACACCCTGTGACATAATCTGTCGCGCTGGCCCGCTAACCTTTTCTCAACCTGAATGGAGAAAAGGAGAGGGGACATGATCACGATCGAAGCGGCAACGGCGGCAGAAACGATGCTCTACCTGGACGTTCATCACGGGGAAATGACGCAGAGGGGAATTCGCCTGTGCGCGATTCTCGGAGATGGCTGGTATGAGGGAGAGGTGATCCTCGAACTGGGTGAGGAGGTGGAGGTGACTTTCGCCGACCTCTATCTCGACGAGGGGAAGATCAGGCCCTTTCTGCAACGGGTCGGCCGCGGCGAACTGGAGAGCTCGATTGCGCTTGCGGTGTCCCGGTTGCTCTTTTCCGTCGACGGCAAGGTCCGCGGCGGTCGCACCCAGCCTCCGCGGGTGGTGGCCTACCGCCATGAGGGCTGCACCTTCCGTCTGCCCCCGGCGGCAGCCGGGCGGGGACGCTCCCGCCGGAAGGCCAAAGCGGCCAAGGCCGCCGACGCCGCCTGATGACGGGGGGGCTTCTCCCGCCGGGAGATGGTTTGCGCACAGGATTCCTCTGTTGCAAAAAGACCAGTGATCGGCTAAAGATACAGTATGCCGACTCCCCCGGAAAACGCCCCCGAGCGCAATATCGTCTTGGCCTCGACCAGCCCCTACCGGCTGCAGCTGCTGCGCCAGCTGGGCTTCGCCTTTCACGTGGCGGCGCCCCTGGGCGAGGAGGTTATCGACCAGGACATCGCGCCCGAACTTCTGGTCAAGCACCTGGCCGCGCAGAAAGCGCTGAGCCTGCAGGAAAAATACCCCGATGCCCTGATCATCGGGGCGGATCAGGTTTTTGTCGACGTGCGCGGCCAGATTCTCGGCAAGCCCGGCACTTTCGAAAAGGCCGAAGAGCAGTTGCGCATGATGGCGGGCAAATCCCACGTATTTTTTACCGGGATCTGTGTTCTCGACAGCGCCAACGGGCACATTCTGAGTGATTACGCGACGTTCAGGGTGACGCTGAAAGCCCTGAGCCGCGACCAGATTCACCGATACGTGCGGCGGGAGCACCCGGTGGACTGCGCGGGTTCTTTCAAGGTTGAGGGATTGGGCATCGCCCTGATGGAGCGGATGGAGGGAGAAGACTACACCTCGCTGATCGGGCTCCCTCTGATCAAGCTGGTCGGGATGCTCGAGCATTTCGGCGTGAACGTTCTTTAGCCGGCCGGAGGCGAATTTCCGCCGGCCATCTTTTTCCGATTTGCTGAAGCGGACGCCGGGGGTTTTTTCGGCGTCCGCTTTGATTTTCCGTCGGCTGCGAGCCGTCGGCGTCCCGGGGCCGAAAACGACGTTGACCCCTAGAAAAAGGGTGTGCAATAATGAGGCTTCACTTTTACTCAGAGTGATTTTTTTTATTTGGACTAAAAGATTGGGCTTGGTCTGAATCCTGCTAGATACCCGCCGGCACCTACGTCGTATTTTCTGAAAACAGTCGCCAGAATCCGTTCGGATCGAGACACATGAACGAAACTCCCTTCGTCCACCTTCATCTGCATTCCCAGTACAGCCTCCTCGACGGGGCGATCAAGATCGGCGACCTGGTCAAGCGGGCCAAGGACTGTCAGATGCCGGCCCTGGCGATTACCGATCATGGCAACATGTTCGGGGCCCTCGAGTTCTACCTGGCGGCGCGCGGGGCCGAGGTGAAGCCGATCTTCGGCTGCGAGGTCTACGTGGCGACGGGGTCGCGTTTCGACAAGGGCAACGCCCGGGTCTCCTCCGATGCCTCCCACCACCTGGTGCTGCTCGCCGAAAACTTCGAGGGCTACCGCAACCTGTGCCGCCTGGTGTCCGCCGCCTACCGCGAGGGCTTCTACTACAAGCCGCGCATCGACTGGGAACTGCTGCGCCAGTGGAATCAGGGGCTCATCGCGCTGACCGCCTGCCTGGGGGGCGAAATCCCCACCCTGATCGAGGCGGGCAAGATGGATGACGCCCTGCGCCGCAGCCGCGAGATGGCCGAAATCTTTGACAACGAACGGTTTTTTCTCGAGCTGCAGGAGAACTTCATCCCCGAGCAGACCCGGGTCAACCGGGGGCTTAAGGAGATCTCCCGCGAGACCGGGCTGCCGCTGGTTGCGACCAACGACTGCCACTACCTGACCCGCGAGCAGGCCCAGGCCCACGAGGTCCTGCTGTGCATCCAGACCGGCAAGACCATGGACGACCCGTCGCGGATGCGCTTTCCCAACGACGAATTCTACGTCAAGACTCCGCAGGAGATGGCCGAGCTGTTCAAGGACGTGCCCGATGCCATCGCCAACACGGTCAAGATCGCCGAGCGCTGCAACGTCGAGCTTGACCTCAAGACCTACCACTTTCCCCAGTACGAAAAGCCGGCGGAGAAGACCCTCGACGACGTCCTGCGCGAGGATTCCCGCAAGGGCCTCGAGGAGCGCCTGGCCGAGATTCGCAAGGTGCGCGAGCTCAGCGCCGAGGACGAGAAGCAGTACCGGGTGCGCCTCGAGCGCGAGCTCGACTGCATCATCTCCATGGGCTTTCCCGGCTATTTTCTGATCGTCGCCGATTTCATCAACTGGGCCAAGGACCATGACATTCCGGTCGGGCCCGGCCGCGGCTCGGCCGCCGGCTCGCTGGTGGCCTTCGCCATTCGCATCACCGACATCGACCCGATTCCCTACAACCTGCTGTTCGAGCGCTTCCTCAACCCCGAGCGCATCTCGATGCCCGATATCGACGTCGACTTTTGCATCTACGGGCGTGAAGACGTCATCGAGTACGTGCGCAAGAAGTACGGGGGGGCCAACGTCGCCCAGATCATCACCTTCGGCACCATGGCGGCCAAGGGGGTGCTGCGCGACGTCGGCCGCGCCATGGGTATTCCCTACGGCGAGGTGGACAAGATCGCCAAGCTGGTGCCGGGCGTACTCAACATCACCCTCGACGAGGCGCTCAAGCAGGAACCGAAGCTGCGCGAGCTGATCGAGAAGGACGCCAAGGTCAAGCAGCTCTTCACTGTCGGTCTCGCCCTCGAGGGGCTTACCCGCCATGCCTCGACCCACGCGGCGGGGGTGGTGGTGACCCCCAACGACCTCACCGAGTACCTGCCCCTCTACGTCGACCCCAAGCAGGGCGGCCAGGTGACCCAGTTCTCCATGAACTACGTGGAGAAGATCGGCCTGGTCAAGTTCGACTTTCTTGGGCTGAAAACCCTGACGGTCATCGACAACGCGGTGCGGCTGGTGCGCGAGGGCCAGAGCCCAGACTTCGACCTCAAGCTCATCGGCGACGACGACCCCAAGACCTACGAGCTGCTCTCCCGCGGCGAGACCACCGGCGTGTTCCAGCTCGAATCCTCGGGGATGAAGGAGCTCTTGATCAAGCTCAAGCCATCCTGCTTCGAGGACATCATCGCCGTCTGCGCCCTCTACCGCCCCGGCCCCCTCGGCTCGGGGATGGTCGACGACTTCATCCAGCGCAAGCACGGCAAGAAGAAGATCATCTACGACTTTCCTCAGCTCGAGCCGATTCTCAAGGACACCTACGGCGTCATCGTCTACCAGGAGCAGGTCATGCTCATCGCCCAGGTGCTGGCCAACTACAGCCTGGGCGGCGCCGACCTCTTGCGCCGGGCCATGGGCAAGAAGAAGGCCGAGGAGATGGCCAAGCAGAAGGAGATCTTCCTCAAGGGCGCCAAGGAGAACAACCTCGACCCGAAGAAGGCCGAGGGGGTCTTCGACCTGATGGAGAAGTTCGCCGCCTACGGCTTCAACAAGTCGCACTCGGCGGCCTACGCCCTGGTGGCCTACCACACCGCCTACCTCAAGGCCCACTACCCGGTGGAGTTCATGGCGGCGCTGCTCACCGAGGATATGGAGAACACCGACAAGGTGGTGAAAAACATCGCCGAGGTGCGTTCCATGGGCATCGAGGTGCTGCCCCCCGACATCAACGAGTCGGACCGCAGCTTCACCGTGCACGAAAATTCCATGCGTTTCGGCCTGGGGGCGGTCAAAGGGGTCGGCTCGACGGCAATCGAGGTCATTCTCGAGGTTCGCCGTGAAGGGCTGTTTACCTCTTTGCACGATTTCTGCGAGCGGGTCACCCTGCAGAAGGTCAACAAGAAGGTGATCGAGGCGCTGATCAAGTGCGGCGCCTTCGATTCCCTCGGCGGCAAACGGGCTCAGTTCATGGAGGCCCTCGAGGGGGCGATGGAGGCCGGACAGCGCCTGCAGCGCGAGCGGGCCATGGGGCAGGAATCGCTCTTCGGCATGGAAGAGATCGTCTCCGTCGGCGGCAACGGCCACGGCAAGCTGCCCGACGTCGAGGAGTGGCCCGAAAAGGTGCTGCTCAACTTCGAGAAGGAGGCGCTGGGCTTCTTCATCACCGGCCATCCGCTGGCGCGCTATGCCGAGACCATCCGCCGCTTCGCCACCTGCACCGCGGCCGAGCTGGTGGAGCGCTCGGACAAGGAGGAGGTCAAGGTCTGCGGCATCGTCGCCGGGATCAAGGAGCTCACCACCAAGAAGGGCGACCGCATGGCCTTCGCGACCCTCGAAGACCTCTCGGGACTGGTGGAGATGGTGCTGTTCCCCGAGGTCTACGCGGCGAGCTCCGAACTGATCAAGGGGGAAGATCCGATCTTCGTCGGCGGCACCCTCGATGTCGGCGAAGAAACCTGCAAGCTTATGGTCAACGAGGTGATCTCGCTGGCCGACATGCAGGAGCGGCAGACGAAAAGAGTTCATTTCCGGCTGAGTTCGCCTGGCCTCGATGAGGACCAGCTGCGCGGCCTCAAGGCCATCATGAAACAGTTTCCCGGACGCTGCGAATCCCTCATCCATCTCGTCATCCCCAACCGCTGCGAGGCGGTGGTGGGGCTGCCCGACATCCTCAACGTGGCCGCCAGCGACGAAATGATGGAGGCGACGGAGAAACTCTTTGGATATAATGTGGTTACCTTCGAGTAGCCGACCTGGCCGCCTGCCTGCACCCCGGGCCATGACACAGGAGACGACGAATGCAATTTCACCTTGATTTCGAAAAACCGATTGCCGATCTGGAGCGCAAGATCAGGGAGCTGCGCGATTTCTCAACCGACAACGTCGATTTTTCCAGCGACATCAAGAAGCTTGAGAAGAAGGCCGCGAAACTGCGGGAGGACATCTTTTCCAACCTCAACCGCTGGCAGCGCACCCAGCTCGCCCGCCACATGAACCGGCCCTACACCCTGGACTACGTCAAGCACATCTTCACCGACTGGTTCGAGGTTCACGGCGACCGCAACTTCCGCGACGACCCGGCGCTGGTGTGCGGCTTTGCCCGCTTCGACGGCGAGCCCTGCGCGGTGATCGGTCACCAGAAGGGGCGCGACACCAAGGAAAAGGTCTACCGCAACTTCGGCATGCCCAACCCAGAGGGGTACCGCAAGGGCCTGCGGGTGATGAAGATGGCCGAGCAGTTCGGCCTGCCGATCTTTTGCTTCGTCGACACCCCGGGCGCGTTTCCTGGCATCGGTGCCGAAGAGCGCGGTCAGGCCGAGGCCATCGCCCGCAACCTGCGCGAGATGGCGGCACTCACCGTGCCGGTCATCGTCACCATCACCGGCGAGGGCGGCTCGGGCGGGGCGCTGGCCATCGCCGTCGGCAACCGGGTGCTGATGATGGAATATTCGGTCTACTCGGTTATCTCCCCCGAGGGCTGCGCCGCCATCCTCTGGAGCGACGGGAGCAAGGGCCCCATCGCCGCCGAGGCGCTCAAACTGACCGCGGCCGACATCAACGAACTCGGCTGTGTGGTCGATGAGGTGATCCCCGAACCCCTCGGCGGAGCGCACAACGATCCCGCCGCCGCCGCCGCGAAGGTCAAGGCGGTCTTGAAGAAGCATCTCGACGAACTCAAGCAGCTCTCCGGCGAAGAACTGGTGGAGCAGCGCTACCAGAAATTCCGCGCCATGTCGGTGGTGGCCGAGTAGCTCTCCGGCGGTTGCCGTGGGGTCGATCCCGCGCCCCTTCGTGTTGCGAAGGGGCGCTTTTTCGTCCCGGCGGGAACCTGACCCATCCGCATCCCCGATGGTTGCCGATGAGCGACAACAGAATGGAGTCCCGATGACGTTTGCAGTTGAGGCACGACTCACGATGCTGGCACTCGCCGGCTTTCTCCTTCTTCTGAACGGCTGCGCGACCTCGCGCCCCGCTCCCCATTACCCTGCACCCGAAGCGCCGCGCAGCCGGGTCATCGAGACCCCGCAAAACCGCGAACTCAAGGGTTGGCAGAAGCCCTACGAGGTGTTCGGGGAACGCTACCATCCGCTGCGCAGCCATGAAGGCTTCGTCGAGGAGGGCATCGCCAGCTGGTACGGCAAGGATTTCCACGGCAAGAAGACCAGCAACGGCGAAATCTACGATATGTACGCCATGACCGCGGCGCACAAGACCCTGCCTCTGGGGGTGTTCGTTCAGGTCACCAACAAGGCCAACGGCCGCCAGACGGTGGTGCGGGTCAACGATCGCGGACCCTTTGTCAAGGGGCGGGTCATCGACCTGTCCTACTCGGCGGCCAGGGCCCTCGAGGTGGTCGGTCCCGGCACCGCGCCGGTGCGGGTCGAAGCCCTCGGCTACCGGGAAACCGACCGGGCCGGCAACGTCACTTATCAGCAGCCCCGTACCTACGATGTCGGCAGCTATTCGGTTCAGATCGGCGCGTTCACCGTTATGGAGAATGCCCAGCGCCTCGCCGACCGGATGCGGACCCAGGAAGGCTATTCCGTCATCCAGCGCGGCATGGTCAACGGCCAGCTCTTCTACCGGGTGCGGGCCGGCAAATACGACAGCCTCCAGGCCGCGGAACTCGCCGGACGGCGCTTCGAGGAGCAGGGGTTTGCCAACAGTTTCGTCGTGGCCATGGAATAATCGGGGGATGGATGAAGGGCCGGTGGGCGGAAAGACGTGTCAGCCCAGGCCGCGTTTGCGCATTTCGGCATCCACCCGTTTTTTCTGCGCTCCTCCCAGGGTGCGGCCGTGGACCAGGGCGGTGAGTTCGGATTTTTTCAGTTTGGGCAGCCACAGGGTGAACCAGACGGCGGGGGTGCGGCTGTGCTTGAGAATCGCCAGGCGCAGGTTCGACCGGTTTTGCCAGCGCGGGTGGCGGGCAATCATCGAGATGGTTTCGGCGGTGGCGCGGCCGCTGCGCAGAAACTGCAGAATGGAGGCCTCTTTCAGGCGGGGGTTGTCGAGGCAGGCCTGAACCACCCTGTCCTCGCCTCCCTTGAGCAGGGCTTCGACGATGGCGGCGGTGCCCCGCCGCGCCAGGGTCGTCTTGTGGCCCAGTTCGGCGGTGGTCAGGCGCAGGGTGATCTGGCGCTCGGCCGCCAGGCGCTGGTCGGGGGTGAAACCGGGCAGCAGGCAGAAGTCGAGCAGTTCGAACAGATAGAGGTGGGGGAGCAGGGAGAGAACCACCGGCGCCGGGGTGGCCGGGTTTTTCGCCAGGGCATGTTTGAGCCGGTGGCTGCGCCCCACCAGGGCCAGCTGCGACACCGCCTTGGCCAGGTCTTCGCTCAGATCGCGCCGCTTCAGCAGCGCCAGCAGGTGGTCTTCCCCCAGGTTGGGGTTTTTCAGGAGATTGCGCAAGACTTCCGGGGCGGGGTCGAGCAGGGTCTGGAACAGCTCGTCGTGGCTGGCCGTCAGCGCCATGTGCAGGCGCCTGATCAATCCCGGATCAAGCGCCGGTTTCGGTTGCCCCTGGTTCATCGTCCCTCATGCTTGCCCGATGTTCAGGCGTCGTCCTTGTTCTGCGAAAGATAGCTGGCGAGAAAATCCCGCTTGTAATCGACGAACGCACCCTGTTCGATGGCCTTGCGGGCGCCGGCGGCCAGGTTCAGGTAGAACTGCACGTTGTGGATCGCGGCCAGGGTCGCCGAGAGAATCTCGTTGGCGTTGTACAGGTGGTGCAGGTAGGCGCGGGTGAAGTTGCGGCAGCAGTAGCAGTCGCAGGCCGGGTCGACCGGGAAGAAGTCGCGGCGGTAGCGGCGGTGGGTGAGGCGCAGGCGGCCATGGCTGGTGAACAGGGTGGCGCTGCGGGCGTAACGGGTGGGGATGACGCAGTCGAACATGTCCATCCCCCGCTCGATGCTCTCGAGGATGTCCTCGGGCAGGCCCACCCCCATGAGGTAGCGCGGCTTGTCTTCGGGCAGAAACGGCGCGGTATAATCGACGACCTTTTTCAGCAGTTCGAGCCCCTCGCCGACGCTGACCCCGCCGACGGCATAGCCGGGAAAGTCCATGGCCACCAGGGCCTTGGCGCAGTCGCGGCGCAGGTCGTCGAAGGTGCTTCCCTGCACGATGCCGAACAGGGCCTGATCCTTGCGGCTATGGCTCTTCAGGCAGAGCTCGGCCCAGCGCAGGGTCTTCTTGATCGACTGGGCGGCATAGGCGTGGGTCGACGGGTAGGGAATGCACTCGTCGAAGGCCATGATGATATCGGCGCCCAGGTCGTTCTGGATGCGGGTCGCCTCCTTGGGGCCGAGGAAAATCTCGTTGCCGGTCACCTCGTGGCGGAAGAAGACCCCGTCATCGGCGATTTTCTTTTTCGGCAGGGAAAAGACCTGGAACCCCCCGCTGTCGGTCAGGATCGGCTTGTTCCAGTTCATGAAGGCGTGCAGGCCGCCCGCCTTCTGCACCAGCCCTTCGCCGGGCCGCAGATGGAGATGGTAGGTGTTGCTAAGAATGATCTGGGCGCCGGTCTCCTCGACCTGGGCGGTGGTCATCGCCTTGAGGGCGCCGTGAGTGCCCACCGGCATGAAAATCGGGGTTTCGATCACGCCGTGGGGAGTGTGCAGGCGCCCGCGCCGGGCACGGGTGGCGGAGTCGGTTTTCAGCAGCTCGAATTCAAACATGGTCGTCGGCGACCTCCAGAAATTCTCTCCTTGGGCTGGCCGGATTTACGGCGTCCCCAGGCGTCCCTACAAGCCCGGTACCATAGCAGAAAGGCCGGGCAAAGGCAATTTGACTTGATGACCGCGTGAGGACCATGTCGTCTTTGATCGGGCTGGACCAACTCGAATTTTCCCGCGTCGATTTCACCCTGGAATTTCAGGAGCCGATCGCCATCGATCTCCCCCGCCAGTTGCGCCTGCGCCGGGACTTGCGCGCCGCCGCCCGGCAGATTTTCGACGAAAACGCCCGCAACGGCCGGGTTGCCGGGCCCTTCGCCAACCTGTTCGACCCGCCCCTGCCGCAAGACCCGGTCGCCCAGCGCAAATTTCAGCGCCCCGGCCCCTCCTTCGTGCTGCATCCCGACCCGGCCCGGTGCGGGAGATTCGAGGAGGGGGATAACTGGACCCTGGCGGTGCTGTTCTGGGGGAAAGGGGTTCAGCACCTGAGCGATTTCGCCCGGGTGTTGCAGGTTCTGGGGACAGGAGGTTTTCACCACGGCGAAGGACGCTTCGAGATTGCCGCCATCGAGGGGCGCAATTGCGCCGGGGAGGCCAGCGCCTTATGGGTTCGCGGCCGCGATCTGGGGCAGCTGGCTCCCCCCGTTATCCCGGTCGACTGGTGGCTCGACGCCCTTGCGCCCCGGGGTGAGCGCCTGACCCTGGAATTCATCACGCCGGCCCGTCTCCTGTCGCAGGGCAAGCCGTTGTTCCGCCCCGACTTCACCCGGCTGTTTCCGTTCATTCTGCGGCGGGTCGGCTCTATGGCCTATGCCCACTGCGGGGTCGAGGTGATCGCGGAGCCCAGGACGCTGCAGGAGATCGCCGCCCAGGTGCAGGAAGTTTCCAACGATCTTTTCTGGGACGATTGGCGCACCCTCGAAGGACACCACCGGGATCAGGAACTGGGCGGCGTCAGCGGCCGAATCGTGTTGACCGGGGCGGCGCTGGCCGAGCTCGAAGCGCTGCTTCGAATCGGTTCCCTGCTGCACCTTGGCAAGAGTGCCGCCTTCGGCGCGGGCAGCTATTCTTTGTCCTGAGCAAAGTCGCACCCCGTTGCCAAAGAGGCAAGGTCGGCTATACTGGTTATAAACTACAGTAATTTCAACGAGGTGGTGCCATGACCGATCTTTGGGAGGAAAGAAAAAAAGCCCTTGAAAATCAATATTTCAATAAGTTGGAGCAGGAAAAAATCGCCAGATTGCGCGAGGATTCGAAAGAGCGCCTGGTGCGCGAATGCTGCCATGACCGTTGTCCCAAGTGCGGGGAGCCGCTGCGCAAGCTGATCTTCCGTGAGGTTCCCCTCGATCAGTGCCCCGATTGCGGGGGCGTATGGCTTGGGCCTAAAGATTTACAGATTTTGGCCGAAAAGGATCATAGGACATGGTTTGATCGCTGGTTTCAGGCGGAAGAAGACCGCAGGACTGGATGATGCTTCCCCGGACTTGACCTTCCGGGCAAGTCAAGCCCCTGCCGGTTTCCCCATGGAACCGGCAGGGGCTTTTTCGTTGGTTCGTTCGCATCACCCTCAAAAGGATCAGCGCGCGCGTGCGTCTCTCAATCTCTCTCAAGATTCTGGCCGGCTACCTGGTCGTTGCGGTTTTCCTCGTCGGCGCCTCCCTGCACGCCCTGCGCTACCTGAACCAGGTGGCGGACAAGTCACAGGTCGTGCTCAACAAGTCGGTTCAGGCGACCACCGCCATGCGCAGCCTGCAGATCGCCCTGGCGTCCCTGGAGCAGTGCGAGGGTATCTATCTCAAGGCGCCCTCGCCGGAAATACTCAATCTCTTTCAGTTCTACCAGCGCCATTTCGACAAGGCGTTGCTGCGCCTTTCTCTCGCCGGCGGCCAGGGAAGCCGCATCGACGATTTCAAGGCCGCCTATGAGCGATACCTGAGCCTGTTCTATGAGCAGGTACCGCCGATGACCACCGGGCAAACCGCCGATTCCCGGGGCCGAAACGCTCAGGCTCTGGGGCAGCAGATGGGCCAGCTCTACGCCCTGCTCGACTCCATGAATATTTCGGCCCAGAGTTCTCTCGATGAAGACCTTTTTTCCTTGCGTGAATTTTCCGTCGGTGCTTCGACCGCCGTCTTGTACACCTCCCTGTTCGGAGTCTTGTGCGGTCTGGCGGCGGTCTTTCTGACCGCCCTGCAGATCAACGGCGGAATTCGCAAACTGCGCGAAGCCACCTTTATGATCGGACAGGGCAATTTCGATCTGAACCTCCAGGTGCGCAGCCGCGACGAAATGGAGGATCTGGCCAAATGCTTCCAGAGTATGGCGCAGAAACTTCAGATGTCGGAACAGCTCTGTCTCGATGCCAGCCCCCTGACGTATCTGCCCGGCAATATCGCCATTGAACGGGCGCTGAACGATCGCATCAAAAAGGGGATCAAATTCGCCCTGTGCTACATCGATCTCGACGATTTCAAGGCGTTCAACGACCGCTACGGATATGCCCGCGGCAGCGACATCATCAAGGCGGTCGCCGACCTGCTGCACAGCACCCGGGCCGAAGCCGGCAGTGAAAGCGATTTCATCGGCCATATCGGCGGCGACGATTTCGTCTATATCTCCGATGCCGAGGCGGTGGTCCCCATCTGCGAGCACTTCATTCGCGAATTCGACGCCCTGATCCCCTCTTTTTATTCGGAGGAGGACCGCGCGCAGGGTTTCATCGTCGGCGCCGACCGCTACGGGCAGGACCGGCAATTTTCGCTGATGACCGTCTCCATCGCCGTGGTCAGCGACGCCCGCCGCGAGATATATTCGGCGGTGGAAATCGCCCGGGTCGCGGCGGAGATCAAAGAATTCGTCAAGAAACAGCCCGGCAGCAACTACCTGATCGATCGCCGCAATCGCACTCGTTGATCCCGCCTGACCGGTCCTTTTCCGGCGCTATTCCCATTCTCCTCCCTGAAAAAACGATCACCGGCATTTGACAAGCCGGCCAAGGGCTTCCATTCTTTTAGGGGAGTTGCACAATAACCTCCTAAAATCACAGGAAGATGCGATGAATAAAAACCTCTGGAAACAGCTGATTGTTCTGTTTCTGCTGCTGGCCGCCTTCAATGTGCTCTATGTGGCCAATGCCCCGCAGCCCCAGGGGCCCCTCGCGATCAGCTACAGTCGGTTCAAAAGCGAGCTGAAAGATAAAAACATTACGGAGGTGACCGTGCAGGGGGAGACCCTGACCGGCACTTTCCGCCAACCCGTGGTGCCCAAGAGTGAACCGCGGCCGGAGCAGGATATTCTTCAGCCTACGGGGCGCAAACCGAACGCCTTCGACCGGTTCACCACCACCCTGCCGCCTTTTCAGGACCCGGATCTGATGAAGGAGCTGGAGGAGGCGGGGGTCGAAATCAATGCCAAGCCGCGGGAGCAGGGCTCCTTCTGGTCGACGGCTCTGCTCTATCTGCTCCCCTGGGTTCTGATTTTCGGCGTGTGGTGGTTCGTGCTGCGCAGCATGCGGGGGAAAGGAGGGCCGGGCGGCATCATGGGCAATTTCGCCAAATCGGGAGCCCGCCTCTATTCCAAGGAAACCTCCCAGGTCACCTTCGAGGATGTGGCCGGGCTGGAGGAGGCCAAGCAGGAATTGCGCGAAATCGTCGACTTTCTCCGCGATCCCAGCAAGTTCAAGCGCATCGGCGGCAAGGTGCCCCGCGGCATTCTGCTGGTCGGCCCGCCCGGCACCGGCAAGACGCTGATGGCGCGGGCGGTGGCCGGCGAGGCCGGGGTGCCGTTTTTTTCCATCTCCGCCAGCCAGTTCATCGAGATGTTCGTGGGGGTGGGGGCCAGCCGGGTGCGCGATCTGTTCACCAACGCCAAAAAAAACGCCCCGAGTATCATTTTCATCGACGAGCTCGATGCGGTGGGGCGCTCGCGGGGCACCGGCCTCGGCGGCGGCAGCGACGAGCGCGAGCAGACCCTCAATCAGCTCCTGTCGGAGATGGACGGCTTCGAGCCCCACAGCGAGGTGGTGGTGATGGCGGCCACCAACCGGCCCGACGTGCTTGATACTGCGCTGCAGCGGCCCGGCCGCTTCGATCGCCAGGTGGTGGTCGAGCGCCCCGACTGGCGCGCGCGCGAGGCCATCCTCAAGGTTCACAGCCGCGAGGTTCCCCTGGCCGACGACGTCGATTTCCAGGTGATCGCCCGCGGCACCCCCGGCATGTGCGGCGCCGACCTGGAGAGCCTGATCAACGAGGCGGCTCTGATTGCGGCCCGGGAAGATGCCGACAAGGTGGCGATGGAACACCTCGATCGGGCCAAGGATCGGGTTCTCATGGGGGCCGAACGCAAGCTCTTCCTGACGGAGAAAGAAAAGAAGATCACCGCCTATCACGAGGCGGGTCATACCCTGGTGGCGCGCTTTTCGCCCGGTTCCGATCCGGTGCACAAGGTCTCGATCATTCCCCGCGGCCAGGCGCTGGGCGTCACCCAGCAACTGCCCAAGGACGACCGCTACCACTACCCCCGCTCCTATCTCGAAACCCGGTTGGTGGTGAGCCTGGGCGGGCGGGCGGCGGAAAAGGCCATTTTCGGCGAGGTCTCGACCGGTGCCCAGAACGACCTGAAGCAGGTCACTGAATTGGCCGAAAAGATGGTTTGCCAGTGGGGTATGAGCGAGCGCATCGGGCCGGTGGCCTTCAGTCGCGGCGAAGAACATCCCTTCCTGGGCCGCAAGCTCGCCACGGAAAAGAGCTTCAGCGACCAGATGGGGTGGCTGATCGATCAGGAGATCGAAAACATCATCAAGGGCGCGGAGGAAAAAGCCGACAGGCTCATCGCGGAGCACAGGGGAAAGCTGGAGACCCTGGCGCAGGCTCTTCTCGAAGAAGAAGTCCTGGGCGAGGAGCGGGTCAACCAGCTTCTGGATGTCGGCGAGCAGGGCGGGGCAGCACCAGGTTGAGCAAAACTCCGAGCAGGCCCGCCAGGCCGATCCCCTCGAGAGTGAACTGGCCGGCGGAAAAGGTCATGCCGCCCACTCCGAAGACCACGATCAGCGAAACGATGGCGAGATTGCGCGGCTCCATCAGGTCTTCGCCGGCGCGCACCAGGGAATTGAGCCCGACGACCATGATGGCGCCGAACAGCAGAAGCATGATCCCTCCCATGACCGGCACCGGAATCGTGCGCAGCAGCGCGCCCAGCTTGCCGACGAAGGAGAGGGCGATGGCGCTCAGCGCCGCCCAGGTCATGATCGCGGGGTTGTGCAGTTTGATCAGGGCCACCGCTCCGGTCACCTCCGAGTAGGTGGTGTTGGGCGGCCCGCCGAGAAACGAGGCGAGAGTGGTGGCAAGGCCATCGCCCATCAGGGTGCGATGGATGCCGGGAGATTTCATGTAGTTGCGGCCGGTGACCGAACTGATGGCGAGAATGTCGCCGAAATGCTCGATCGCCGGGGCGATGGCCACCGGGACGATGAAGAGAATGGCGCGCCAGTTCCACTCGGGGGCCACGAAGTCGGGCAGGGCGAACCAGGCCGCCTGTCCCACCGGCGTGAAATCGACCAGGCCGAAAACCAGGGAGAGCCCGTAGCCCACCGTGATGCCGAGGAGAATCGGCACCAGCCGCAGCACCCCGCGTCCCAGGAGCGAGGCGAGAATGGTGGCGGCCAGGGCGCTCATGGAAATGAACAGGGCCGAAGCGCGCGGGACCAGTTCGATGGCCCCGTCGCCGCTGCGACCCAGAGCCATGTTCACCGCCACGGGCGCCAGAATCAGGCCGATGACCATGATCACCGGGCCGGTGACGATCGGCGGCAGCAGGCGGGTGAGGGTGCGGGTGCCGCGCCAGCGGATGAAGAGGCTCAGGATCACGTAGAACACCCCGGCGGCGGCAAGACCGCACATGGTTGCGGGGATGCCCCAGGTTTGCACGCCATAGAGAATCGGAGCGATGAAAGCGAACGATGAAGCCAGAAACACCGGCACCAGGCGCTTGGTCAAAAACTGAAAGAGCAGGGTGCCGGCCCCCGCGGTGAACAGGGCCACGTTGGGGTCGAGTCCCGTCAGCAGCGGCACCAGAACCAGGGCGCCGAAGGCGACGAAGAGCATCTGGGCGCCGACAAGACAATCCTTGAGGCGAAACTGGTAGTCGGCCGGGGTTGGGTCTTGCAGCATGAAAACAGCCTCGATGGTTATTGGGACGAACCCTGGCCGGTCGGGCCTGCACCGACCCGGTCGGAGAGCGGGGCCGCGGGCGTTCGAATCGCGCCGGCGGGTCTGCGGGGGCTACTTGGTGCCGAAGATCTTGTCGCCGGCATCTCCCAAGCCCGGAAGAATGTAACCGCTTTCGTTGAGTTTTTCGTCGATGGCCGCAACGAAGATCTCCACGTCGGGGTGGGCTGCGGCGACGCGCCTGATGCCTTCCGGGGCGGCTACCAGAAAGAGACCCTTGATGCGGCGGCATCCGGCCTGTTTCAGCATGTCGATGGTCGCCACCAGGGTGCCGCCGGTCGCCAGCATCGGGTCGAGAATCAAGGCGATGCGCTCATCGACGTTGCTCGTCATTTTTTCGAAATAGCGTACCGGCTCCAAGCTCTCTTCGTCGCGGTAGAGGCCGACCACGCTGACCTTGGCGCTGGGAATCAGGGTAAGAACCCCCTCCATCATGCCGAGGCCGGCACGCAGAATCGGGACGATGGTGATTTTCTTCCCCTTGATCTGGATGGCCTGAACCGGGCCGGCCCAACCCTGGATCGTGACCGTTTCGGTTTCCAGGTTTTTCGTCGCTTCGTAGGTGAGAAGGCTGGCGATTTCAGAGGCGAGCTCGCGAAATGCCTTGGTGCTGATGTCCGCTTGCCGCAATAGCGCAAGTTTGTGCTGGACCAGGGGATGGGTGATTTCGTGAACCACGGCAGGGCCTCCTTGAAAAAAATCGGATTTCGGAAAAACGACCCCGGGGCAAGCCGGGAAATGGCAGTTCAATTGCAAGGCGGATGTCGCAGAAAAACCAGGGGAGTATAAAGTAATTTAACCTGGCGGCCAACGCTTTTCTCGCGGCCGCGCTTCGCGCCGGCGCAGGGTGGATCGGAAGGATGGTTATGGAACTTCATTGGACGAACGATTTAGCGGTGGGAATCGACGAGATCGACCAGCAGCACAAAGAGTTGATCGAGCGGGTACGGGCGCTGGTCGATGCCTGCCAGGAGGGGCGCTGCCTCAGGGAGGCGGCAGAGACCATGCGCTTTCTCGATGATTATGTCGTCAGGCATTTCTCCGCCGAAGAGCAGATCATGGAACAGCGGGAATATCCCGACCGGGCAGAGCACCGGCGCGAACATCAGGCCTTTCGCGAAAAGCTGGCGCATCTGGAGCGAAGATTCGCCAACCCCCAGGAGACCCCCCAGGCGATCGCCGAATTCAATGCGCTGCTGGTCGACTGGCTCATCGACCACATCTGTACCGTCGACCGGGCGCTGGGGAAATTTCTACAGAAAAACTGAAAAAACGCGCGCTCCGCGGGAAGACTTGCCGGACGCGGTCTTCAGGAGACGCCCGGCCGCGGCGGTTCCGGGGGCAGAGAGGGAGCGCCGAGGGGGTAGCGGGTGTAATACCCGGTGACCTGCTCGGTGATTTCGCGGGTTTCCTTGATCTGACGGATGATTTCCTGAAAGGCGTAATTCTCCCAACCGGTGCGCGCGTCGAGATTGAGCAGCTGGGGATATTTGCGCGTGGCCAGTGATTTGTTGGGCCCGTCCAGGCGCAGGAGAATCCAGGCATCGGCGAGGTCTTCTTCGAAAATCCGCTCCGGTTCGAGCAGGCTCCCCTCCACCATCATGACTTCCGCATTGAACAATCGCGCCAACCGCTCGATGGCCTCTCCGTGCTGCTGAAAGAGGCGCCGGGCCTTTTTGGCATCGGTCACGTCAACGAAAATGATCACCCGCGCGCCCGTGAATTTGTGGTAATCGACAACCATCTTTGCCAGAAGCATCGTCGTTTCCTCCCCGCCGGTTTTTGCGCCAGGTTTCAATATTACCTGCCATTTGATTGGCCTCAAGTGGAAATATTCTTTTTCCTGGGCGCGTTTCAATCGGTATGGTCCGGGGGAGGGGGCAGCTGCCGGTAGAAGGGGTTTTGCCGAAAAGCGAGGGGTGTTCAGCAAAAAGGCGTTATAAGATTGATGGAATTCGAAAAGTGGTATTAAATTAACCTCTTGACGGCCTGTTTTTTTAATTGTAGAACAGTGTTATTGTTCGTCCCGTCTCGCAGTACAGCTTTTTACGATTGTTGTAAGGTGCATCGGCTTCGGCCAGATTCTGGTCCATCTCGCCGGCGGATGCGGTTGCGGCAAGGCAAGTCGTCGGTCTTTTCTTCCCTAGCGTGGGCCCGCCAATCGGCGGGCCATTTTTTTGGGTGCGGCAGGAAATTTTCGAAGCCCGGTCTGGCGATTAATTGACGCTTTCCCGCAGGGCGTAATCTTTCAGGACTCCGGAGGCATCGAAGTAGAGGCGCAACACGACGCTGCGGTGCATGACCTGGCGGGGATCGAGAGCGAAGGTATGTTGCAGACGACTGGCATGGTAGGTCCAGACTTCGGCCTCGGGAAACAGGGGGTGGCGCCCTGCGTCGGGGGCGAAAAACAGCTGCGACGCCTCCCGGGGCTTGATCGTCGCCTGTGGTGCTCCAAGCCGGGTAAAGACCTCGCCCCGGGTTGTCTGGCCGACGGACAGAAAATCCGTCGCCGCGCCCGCGGTGAGGTGCGCCGGTCCGGAACTCAGGGACGGAGAGCAGGCGCACAGGGAAAAAAACGCAAGAAGGATGGCCGCCGGCACGACAAAACGCATGGAAGACTCCTGGACGGGCTTGATGGTAGGGGCTTGATTCACTACCTCGTATCGGCCGGACCCGGAAAAATCTTAAGCTGATCCGCTCGCCCGCCGGCAAAAAGCCCAAATCTGTGAGGAGCGAGGCGCCGGGATTTGAGGAGGAAAAGCTATTGGGACGAGGGGCTCTGTGCGGTCGCTTTGATCCGCTCCAGGGTTTCGCGCGCCGCTTGATGGCCTTTCGAGGCGGCGAGGCGAAGCCAGACCGAAGCCTGCAGAGTGCTCTTCTCCACCCCTTCGCCCCGCAGGTACATGCCGCCGAGATTGAACTGAGCATTGGGGTCGCCCTGTTCGGCTGCCTTGCGGTACCAGGCTGCGGCCTTGCCGAAATCGCGCTCCACCCCTTCGCCCTGGGCATAGAGGACGCCGAGATTGAACTGGGCGCCGATATGGCCCCGCTCGGCGGCCCTGGTCCACCATTTTCGCGCCGCCGGATAATTCGGGCCGCCGTCCGGCGGATCGGCGTGGAAGGCCCCCAGCAGATACTGGGCCTCGACCATGCCCTCGCCCGCCAGTTCGGTATAGGCGGCGGCAACCTTGCCCGGTTCGGGGCGCGGCGCCAATTTCTCCAGCAACTCCAGCGCGCCTTTGCGCCCCTGCAGAGCGGCGAGGTTGAGCCAGACGAAGGCGCGGGCCGCATCGCGGGGAACCCCCTGACCCTCGGCGAACATGCCGCCGAGGTTGAACTGGGCATCGGCGTCGCCCTGTTCGGCGGCAAGCCGGTACCAGTAGGCCGCCTCCGGCAGGTCGAGGGCAACGCCGGTGCCGTTGGCGTACATGACCCCCAGGTTGAATTGTGCCGGGGCGAACCCCCGGTCGGCCGCCGGACGCAGGATCTCTGCGGCCTTCTTTTCGTTGCGCTCGACCCCATAGCCCTCCATGTACATCCGGGCCAGCATCAATGCCGCTTTCAGGTGTCCCTTGGCGGCCGCCCGACTCCAGTAATGGCGGGTCTTGTCGAGGTCGCGGGGCACACCGGCCCCTTTTTCGTAAAGAAAACCCAGGCCGTAGAGGGCGTCGGCATCGCCCTTTTCACCGGCCCGCTCCCACCAGGTACGGGCCAGGTCGAGATCCTGCTTGACGCCTTCGCCGTTGGCGTAGCGAAGACCGAGCTGATACTGGGCGTCGCTCCGGCCTTCGGCGGCCGCTTTTTCGATGTCCGCCAGCCCCAGGGAGGATTCGCCGTAGCTGAAACCGGCGGGCAGCATGAGCAGATGAAGGGCCAGCACCAGAGCCGGAATTCGTTGAAATAACGTGCGCACAATCATTCTCCGTCCCTATTTGTCGAGGCCGACCCAGGTGGCGGCGACCTGCTTGTCCGAATCGGCCGATTCCCCGGTCGTAAATTCCACCACGTAGGCGCCCAGGGCGCCAATGCGGCGGTTGGAGGTAAAGGTCAACTTCGGGGTCAGGCCCGTATCGAATTCGTAGAGGTTTTCCAGCGCCTTGACCAGCTTGCGGCGATCGAGATCGCGCCCGGCCTGGCGGATGCATTCCACCAGAACCTTGCTGGCGGAAAAGGCCGCGATGGTGGCCTGCACTTGGGTCGGTTCCAGCGAGGTCTGGTGCATGACCGTCGAAATTTCGTCGATGGCCCACCTCTGGCGATCGCCGGCCATGGTCGGATACGACAGAAAGAGACGCTGGTGAAAACCGGCCGGGGCGTCCAGCACCAGACTTCCCGCGAGAATACCGGGAATCAGCACCGCCGGGGTCCATTGCTCCTTTGCGGCCGCCTGCAGCAGCGGGCGGGCCAGACTTTCGTCGCCCAGGAAAACCACCAGGTCGATACCGGTTTCTTTCAGACGGGTCGCAACCGAATCGGCCTCGTCGGCCGTCATCGTCTGTTGGGTCGTAACGCGCCATCCCAGCTTCCGGCAGTACCCCGCAACATCGGCAAGCAGCAGCTGGTAATCGCTCCCCGCGGCACTGACGAGGGCCACCTTCGGATCGATCGGTTGCAGTCTGTCGTGGGCGTGTTTCACCAGGGCCTGGGCCTGCTCCCGCAGGCCCGAGAGCAGGGTGAAAACCTGGCGGTTGGCCGCATAGCTGTCGAGGGTGAAGAGGGTGAAGGGCCCGACCAGGGGCACCTTCTCGGCCACCACGGCTTGCTGTAGCGGCTGGTCCAGGCCGGGGGAGAAGGTGCCGACCAGGGCGAAAGGCTCGGTCTGGTCAAGCCAGGCGGTGAAATCGTCCCTGGTCGCCGGCGTGTCCGGGGACAGGGGGTGGACCACCAGTTCGAGAGTGCGCCCGTAGATGCCGCCGCGGGAATTGATCGCCTGGAAATGGGCGTTCAGAATGTCTTTCATGGCTTGGCCGAGAGGTGCCCTAGGCCCCGCGAGCGGCAGCACCGTGCCGATGCGGACACGGTTCTCGGAGACGCCGGGGTCGTTCAGGGTGCCGATGAGCTTCATGTAGCCGATCAGGTCGTTGAGGTCTTCGTCGGCCATGTCGTAGGTCGGCATGGAGGGGTCTCCCAGTCGGCCGCCGGGGTAGACGCCGGTGATCATGTAGTGCTTCAGGCTCTCCTCGGTGAACGGCGGATGCTCGAAGCCGTTGGGGTGAATGCAGCCGTAGGCCTTGGTCATCGATTTCCAGGTGATGTTGGTGGGAATCACGCCGCTTTCCGGCCGCCCCAGCCCGTCGTACCCATGGCAGCTGCCGCAGGTGGCGAATTCTCCCGAGATTTCGATCGCTTCCTCGCCGAAAAAGGCGGCGATAGGCCGACCGGCCGGGCTTTTTCCGGTGAAATAGATGATTTTTCCCCGCTCCTGTTCCGGCGTCAGGGGCGGTGCGGCGAGCGTCGGGCCGGCAGCGATCGCCAGGAACACCAGAATCGCCAGGGGCAGCAGGGCCCAGCGGCAGGGGTTGCGAAAAACATTCATGGTCGATCTCCCGGGTCGTCGGCGAGCAGGTCGTTGAGTCGGTCGTAGAGGTCGTCGGCCTTGCTGTCCGGAGAAGCCTTGAGCCACAGGTCGGTGCGCACGTTGCCGAGAATGATCGTCCCCCGGTGCTGCTCGACATCTTCGAGGTATTGACCCAGGCGGTAATTGATCCAGTCGATGTTGCGCTTTTCGCCGGTCACGAAAAACCACCCCGGCTGCGGCGCGAAAACCCTGGCGTACTCGGCCACCTTGGCCGTGGCATCGCGCGCCGGGTCGACGGTGACCGAGACGATGCGGATCTCATGGCCGAGGCGGTCGCCGAGTTTTTTCTGCAGCCGGTTGAGCATCAGGTTCTGCCGCGGCGAGATCGTATCGCAGTTGACGTAAAAACCGGTGATGACGACGATTTTGTCCGCGAGCAGATCGCTGAAAAACCGCCATTCCCGACCGTGCTGGTCGATCACCGGCAGATCGGAAAAATACCCCCTGCGCCCTTCGCCATCGAGGGCTCCGGGCGGAGGCGAAGGTTGTTCCTGCGCCCGGGATGGCGGACATAAGACCAGCATTGCGGCCAACAGCAGCAACCACCCGGCAGCGCGCGGGCGGTATTTCCAAATATTCGACGTCATTCTGTACGACTCCACTCAAACTCCACGATCATTGCGATAGGCATCAAGGGTCTTGCGGATCAGTCGCGGCGAAGGAAACCCGGTGAGGCGGCTCCAGATGCCCGTCTTGCCGTCGACGATAAAGACGGTGGGGGGGTGGTTGTAGATGTCGGGGGTATAGACCTCCATCCCTTTGAGGATCGCGTTGACCTCGTCTTTTTCCCCGGTCAGGAAAATCCATCCCGGTTCGGCCCCGAGTTTCTCCGCGTGCTCCTTCAGCCGGGGGGGGATGTCGGTGACCGGATCGATGCTGATGGTGATCAGAGTGACCTCATCCCTCAGGTCGGCATCGAGCGAACCCTGCACCTTCTGGAAGATGCCGTCAAGCACCGGACAGATGGTGGTGCAGGTGGTGTAGGTAAAGGTGATCGCGGCCAGGCGGTCGCCGATGATCTCGGAAATCAGCTTGCCGCTCTCCCCCTCCTGGTTGGTCATGGGCAGGTCGGGCACGTCGAGGTCGACCCGGCTGGCGGCCGCCTCGGCGGGGCGAGGAGTAAGACAGAGGGCGAGCCCGAGAACGAAGAATACGATCAGGGACGCCGGGCGAAGGGATGCAAAGGGCAGCATGGCAGGACCTCCGGGTTCCGGGCGTTACGGCGCCGCTACGTTCAGCACCATGAATGGCAGTTCGCGCATGCCGACCGAAAGCGACGGCACCGAAAAATAGACATAGTATACCCCCGGACGATCGGGTTTGAAGCTGACTTCGTACTCGCCGGCGCCTTTGCTTTCGGCCTGGCTGCGGATCTGCCAGTTGCCCGGCGGGCGGGTCAGCAAGGCGGTGACGTCTTTGAGCTCGGCGAGAGGCTGCCCCCCCTGGGGATCGGTCAGAGAAAAGCGCACCTTGAACTCCTGTCCCGCCGGAACCGTATCGCGGTAATCGAGAAAGGCGATTTTGGCCGGAGTTTTCGGCCGGGACTTTTCCAGAATGGGGTTGGATTGGGCCGAAAAGCTGAAACAGTTGTAAATCCAGGGCGAATCGATGAGAAACGCCACATCGTAATCGCCATGCAAGGGCAACCTGAGCTTGGTGGCGTAAACCCCTTTTTCCACTTCCTTCAGGCTGCGGTCGATGACCCGCACCGCCTTGGGGACGCGGCCGTAGGTGGGAAAGGTGCCCATCGGTGCGATCATCCCCTCCATATAATAATAGACCGCTCGGTCCGCGGGGTTGGCGGCGAGAATCGTATCCCACTCGCCGGTGGGCGCGATGGCGGGAGCGGCCGCCACCAGGGGGGACTCGCTCGGGGCTTTCGAGCCCAGGGGCACCTTGGCCAGCGTGGGAGTCTTGGGCTGGCTCAACTGGTTGAGTTGAACCATCTCGACCTTGGGCGAGGCGAGAAGCCGAACGTAGGCAAAGGTGTCGGTAAAGGCGAATTGATGGGGGCTGCCGTCGATGTTCAGGGCGTGGCGCACGCTATTGCTTGAGACATCGAGAATCGAAACCCGGCTCTGCCCAGGGTTGGCGATGAAACACCAGCGGCCCGTCGGGTCGAGTTTCAAAGCGGCCAGCCCCGGCGCCAGGGGCAGGGTGTCGACCACTTTGCCGTCGACTTCGTCGATGATCGAGAGGGTTCCGTCTTCCTGACCGATGACGTAGGCCGCGCGGCTCAAGGGCGAGTAGGCGATGGCGACCGGCATCTGGCCGACCCGCAGGTCTTTGCTTTTCTCGAGAGTCTCGGTTTTGATCAGCGACACCGTGCCGGCGGCCGAGTTGGAGACGAAAACCGTCAGGCTGTCCGCGGCGATGGCCATATCGTGCTGTCCGGGGCCGGTTGCAATGGTGGCGACCAGTCTCTGCTGGTGGAGATCGATCACCGCCACCCCGGCATCGGCGCCCTTGCCGTCGCGGGCGACCCAGAGATAGCGGCCGTCGGGTTGCAGGGCCAGGCGCATCGGTCGACCCCCGACCTCGATGTTCCTGGCGACCTTGAAGGTGTCGAGATCGACCACCGCTACCTTGCCCGCCTTGGGCATCGAGACGTAAAGCTGCCGTCCGTCGGCGCTCATCAGCCAGTCCTCGCCCGTTTCTTCGAGCAATATCAGCGCATAGAGCTGGGTGATGCCGGAAATGCCGAGAATCGGGTCCACCACCGAAATGGTGTGATCGTTGTTCATGACCAATATGAAGAATTTGTTCAGATCTACATCGGCCTGGAAACCGAGGGATCCCTGCAGGTAACGTTCGATTTTCTGGCGACAATCGAGGGGCTCGCGGCCTCCCTGATTTTCCTTGCCCTTGAGCAGGTTGATCCACACCGCAGGCTCAAGGGGCGAGATCGGGGTTCCGGTCGCCGCGTCGGTAATTTTAAACCGAATGTCGGTGACGTGGCCTTCCATCAGGGGCGATCCGATAGGATTGGAGGCCGGTTCGGGTTCGATTGCGAACTCGACCCGAACTCCTTTTTTCTCGAAGGTCTGCACGATTTTTTCCGACTTTTTCGACGGCTTGTCCGCCGCCGGTTCGGCAGCCCCGGGCAGCGCAACCGCCAGGGCCAAACAGAGCCCGATAAGAACGAAGAAATATTTCACGGCATTTGTCCTTTAGATGATTCCAGGTAGCCATTCACCCTGGTCCAGAACATAAAAGGGGCGGGCACGGCAGCGCCGCACCCGCCCGGGGTTATGAGCGGCCGCTTGCGTTAGGGCTCAACCCGGAAGATGGCCCAGTTGCCGTTGTTGAAATGGCCACTCGTGTGGTCGCGGTAGAGGTAGTCGCCGGGAACGGTGTTTTTGCCGCCGGCGCCGTTGCGCAACACCAGGTCGAAGTGGTTGCCCGGGCCGTGACCCTCCTGGGTGTTGCGCCAGAACGAGAAGGGATTCTCGCCGATGGCGGTGGAGCCCAGTTGGTCGCCGGCGGTGGTGTCGATGTACGGTTCGCGCTGCCACAGGTGACCCTGCAGCGACACCACCGTGTTGCGGTAATGGCCGCCGGGCTGCACCACCCGGAAGCGGGTCGGGGTGCCGGCCCTGGCCTTGAACACCGGGGTTTCGGGATCGCCGCCGACCAGGACGTTGGAGACCGCGTTGGTGTAGTCGATCTCGCGGGTGATGTCCTCGTCGATGGTCGGTTCGAAGCCGAAGCGGAACCACATCGGCTCGCTTCGGTAGTTCAGGCCCCGCTGACCCGAGTCGCCGGCGTCTTCGACCTCGGCCACGTTGGGCACTGCCTGGTTGCCGTTGTAGCGCAGGTTGACGTCGTCCTGGTGCACCACCACCATTTCGCGGAACAGGGTCGCCCCCGAACTGTCGGTGACGGTGGCCTGGGCGCGGGTCAGACGGCCGGTCACGTGATCGGTGTCCGTTTCGACCCAGTCGGAGCCTTCGGGCTCGATGATCAGTGCACCGACCGCGCCCTTGTTGCTGTGTTTGATCGGGTCGGAGGAGAAGAGGTTGGTGGCGCCGAACTCGATGGGAGTGGCGATCAGGTTGCCCGTGGTTTTGTCATAACTCACGTCGCCCGCATACCACAGGTAGCGCTGCGGCCGGCGGTCGCCCTGCCTGGCGGTCTGGGTGCGGCTGTTCATGCCGACGTTGGCGCCGTCGGCGTTGGTGACGTCGAAGGCCACCAATTGGGGATGCAGCCCGACGCTGTTGGAGGGGGCCAGGTCATTGGCGGTGAAATGCTGAGCGCCGGGGCCCGCCCCGTTGGTGATGATCATCGGAGTATTGTTGAAGCCGTCGAGTTCCGGCATGTCGTTGGGCAGGTTGCTGCGCAGGGTCACGTCGATGCACTCGCCGGCGGCCGCGCGCAGAATCAGCGGTTCGATCGGTGCATTGGGCAGCAGTTTGCCGCCGGCATCGAGGTCTTCGGTGCGCACGAACAGGATCGCGGTCGGGTCGTGCAGAGGCCCGAAGCCGGCGGCCGTGCGCGAGTTGTAGACCAGGGTTCCGCCGGGGATGCCGGCGGTGCCGGTGAGACCGGCGACGTCCGGCAGGGCATCCTCCGCGGTGACCGCGGTGACGTCGTAGCTGCGCACCGGTGCCGTGCGCGGGCACATGCCGCGGAAATCGCGGGTGTTGTTGATGACCAGCCCGCCGGTGGCAATCGGGTTGTTGGGCAGGGGTTGCAGGTCGCTGCGCAGGCCGGGATAGGAGCGCATCATGCCCCAGGCGCCGTTCCAGTAGCCGTCCGTCGAAGCGTTGACGGTGTAGAGGTGGTCGGCGCGCGATCCGCTGCGGGTGCCACCGGTCTTGACCGGCGCGCGGAACTGGAACTGCTCGGAGATCCCCGCCATCTGGGCGTTGCGCCAGCCGGTGTTGGGGCTGAAGTACTCCTGCGTCCACTTGACGCCGTGGACGTTGGCCACGTGCCCTTCTTCGTGGGCCCCGACCTGGATGCGAATGCGCACGTCATCGCCGTCGTAAACCCGCAGCAGCGGGGTATAGGGGTCGCGCGGCTGCACGTCGGCGGTCAGCGGCGCATACCAGCCGGGCTGAGTGTTCAGGGCCGGGTCGGCGCGGGTGATCAGGGACGAGAAGACATAGGAGAGATCTCCCGCCAGACCCGCGGCCTGATTCTTGGGCCAGCCGGGGGTGCTCACCCGCAGCGGTACCGGCTCGTTGCGGTAGTTGACCACGTGGGTGCCGGGGTCGTTGGCCGAGACCGCCTCGGGGCACGGCGCCGGGCTGCCGTTGGGGCAGATGTTGGCCGGTACCACGATGTCGGGCAGGCCGACCTCGTTTTTCACCGGCGGGTTGATCGGCTGGCCGTCGGCGGTGTAGGCCAGCTGGAAGTCGGCGAATTCGAGGTAGAACTCACGATAGCTGTCGGCGCCGGCGAGAATGTCGGCACGCCAGCTGGTGGGGCCGCCGTCGGCCCGGCTGCCCATGGCGATGCCCGTTTCCGGGTCGCGCCAGCTCGATCCTTCGGGCTCGACCAGCAGGGTCGCGTAGAGGCCGGCCTGCTGGTGGGTGGAGGGGCCGAAGTGGTCGTGGGTGAAGACGTTGCCGAGCCCGCGGTCGATGCCCTGGTTGTTTTCCAACGGATCGATGAACCAGCGCTGGATGGTGGTGCGGGCGCCGAGCACGCCATTGAAACCCGGTTCGGCTTCGGGGCAGGCTTCGCTGTGGGCTCCGTCGTCGCAGCCGTTGCCGGCGCGAATCGCCTCGATGCGCTCGACGACTTCGTCGGGGCTGAAGGTGCCGTCTTCGTAGTTCCAGCCGTTGGCGGCGCCGTCGGCGGTCATGACGTCGAACTTGACCAGGTGGATGTGCTGGCCGATGACGTCGGTGGGGGTTTTCACCTGGAAGTCGTCCTGCTGGTAGACGTTGGGGACCAGGTTGGTGTGATAGAAGTCGACACAGTCGTTGGTGTTGGCGCGCATGACGAAGGGCTCGGGCGGGCGGATGCCGGCCAGCGTGTCGTTGACGTCCTGCTCGAGGGCGATGATGCGCTGCTGGTTGAAGTGCCAGCCGACCTTGTTCAGAATCACCTCCAGCTCGATGACCGCCGCGCGGTAGGTGCGCGGGTTGCCGATGGGCGAGGCGTAGTCACCGAAGCTGTCGGGACGGCAGGGCTCGGCGAAGGGTGCGCCGGGAACCGGCGGCATACCGTTGGTTTCGAACAGGCCGTAATCGCCCTCGGGGGTGACGGTGGGGTGGAAATGGGTGGCGTGAAAGTCCATCGCCGCCTTTTCCACCGCAGTGCCGTCCTCGGGAACGTACAGCGCCTGGGCGGTCAGCAGATCTTTGCTGAAATCGAGGGGCGTTTCCTTGCTCTGGGCGGTTCCGCCGGTGATGACGTGGCGCGGCAGGCCGCCGTCATGCTCCAGGTCGAGGGGCGCGGTGGGCGGACGGTGGCCGGCGATGCCGGGAATGAAGAAGGGGAATCCCGGGTTGCCGAGATCGTCGTCGGTCATGTAGCCGTCGCCGTTTTTGTCTTCCAGAGGGGTTATCTCGGCCTGTCCGGCGATGATTTCAACCTTGGCCCCCGGCAGCGGCGCCATCGGCAGGCCCGGCATCGGGACGACCGCCGGAATCGGCGTGCCGGCCAGAATTTCGCCGTCGGGCAGCGCGCGCGCCCCCGGCGCCGGCTTGCCGTGACCAAGGGGCAGGCCGGCGTCGGAAGCGAGCTGGGTTCCCATTTCGAAGACGTCGTGGACTCGCCACAGAGCCCACATGCCCTGGGCGAAATGGGGGTAGAAGTGGCAGTGGAAGATGGCGTCGCCGGAAGTTTTAATGCGGTTGCCGCTGCCGTTGTAGGCGATCTCGTAGGTGTAGGCGCTGCCCGGCCCGATCGCCTGGGCGTCGAGGTAATTGGAGTTGTCGTCGTTGGGGGTGAACAGCCACTGGTGGGCGTGCAGGTGAAAAATGTGGTGTTCGGAGCCGACGTGGGTATTGCGGATCTTCACATGGTCGCTGAGGTAGCTGTGAAAGACGTTGGCCGGGTCGTCGGGGTAGAAGGCGAAATTCGCTTTCGGCCCGGGCGTCGTTTCCAGTACCGGGCCGGCGGCGGTCGGGACGATGGTGCCGGCGTTGGCGGGAATGTCGACGATCATCGCCGGGTCGCCCACCGCCCAGGAGGTGAGGAAGAACTCCTCGTATTTGCAGTCGACGCAGTCCCACATGGGGCCGACCCCCAGGCGGTTGGCGACGATTTCGGCGCCGACGCCGCCGGAACCGTAGTTGATGGCGAAACCGTCCTTGACGCTGCTCAGGGTGAACTGGAACTCGTTGTCGCGGAAGATCTGGAACGCCTGGATCGCCTTGATCTCGTCGTGAAAAACGATGCCGAATTCGCGGAAAGGCTGATGCCGGTTGGGATAGGCCGGGTTGGAGCGCGGCACGTTCGCCGGCGACTGCACGATGATCGCGCTGGTATCCGAGTGCACGATCTCGCTGCCGTTGAGAATTTTCAGGATCGGCAGGCTCGCGAATCGGTGGCCTGCGGGGTAGGTGGCTTCATAGTCAATGATGGGGTGGCCGCCGCAGGTATACCCGTATTCCGAATAATAGTAGGCGCCGTTGCCGTCGTCGCATTCTTCACGGTAGTCTTTGTTCAGCGCCATCTGCAACTCGGCGCGGGTGACCTGGCTGCGGTACCAGGTGGCGCCGGCCGGCTCGACGTTGACCTGGCCGAACAGGCCGAAGGCCAGCGAACCGTGGCCGCCTTCGCCGCCGAGGGTGCCGGCGGTGCTTTCCATGTGATAGGCGCCCTCTTTTTCGGCGAAGAGCTTATAGGTTTTCGTCTCTCCCGGGGCTGCCAAGGCGCTGGCGTTGCGGCCGACGTTGGCCCCGATGTCGGAGATCGCATCCACCGCCTGCAGACCGAAAACAGTGATGCCGGCGGTACGGGTGAAGGGCTGGTCGTCGAGTTCGATGCCGGTGGTCGGGTCGATGCGCGCGGCGGGCACCGGGTCGAGCAGGTTCTGGAACTCGATGACGAGGTTGTCGCCCTCGTTGGCGCGCAACACGATGGGGCGCGGCCGCTTGTCGTCGCGCAGGCGCACTTTGCCTTCCGAGAGACTCCCGCAGCCGTCCTCGTACTCGGCCTTGCCGTCGCAGGGGTCGCCCGGCTTTTTCTTCGGGTCTGCTGGCCGGCGACCCCGGTAATTCCGGTCTGGTGGATTTTTTTGGCGACTTTATTGCGGATACTTACGAACTTCAGATTGTGGGCAACGCCTTTTACGAGTCGAGCATTGTGGCCGTCGAGGCGCTGGCCTCCGACCCCTTCGATATCTTTGCCGATGGCGTCAATTTCGGTTTCGATTTCACGTTCAGCCTGCTTGAAGCGGGAACCTCCAATGTTTTCGACAGCTTCACCCTGACCCAGGCGGACGATGCGTCTACCGGTGGGCCGAACGGCAGAATGTGGTTCGGGTCTCAGACGGATAGCGCGACTCCCGGAAATCCCGACCCCATCGACCCCGCCAACCCGAATAATTTTTTTCTGGTCGGATTTGATTTCTCGGCCTTCTTGGAGGGTTTCGGGGCTGGGGTTTTTGCGGATCTCGACCCCTTGTTCGGGGCTGTGGATTTCCAGTTCGGCGGTGCGCAGGGTTCGGGATTAGACGGCTTCTTTGTTTCGGACGGCAATTTTGATACTCTTTTCGAAGGCAGCTTCGGCCTTCCCGAATTCGCACCGGGGCAGGGCGTTCCTCCGATTCCCGAGCCTTCGACCGTGGTTCTGCTCGGCGCCGGGCTCGCCGGGCTGGCCGGCGCTCACCTGCGCCGCCGCAAGAAGTGATCTGCAAGACGATACGCCGATTTAATTCCATATAATCGATCGATAAAGGGCCGGACTTCGCTCCGAGGAGTTTTTCGCAAACTCTCCGGGGCGAAGGTCCGGCTTTTCTTTTCAGGGAGTTAAATGGATTGTTGCGAAAAAATAATGGTTTAGGTCAGTGTGGCCGCTTGAAAAGGGCCTGGTGTCTGGTAGTTTCCATACTCTGACTTTCGATTTTCGGGGAGGTATGGTCATGGGTTACACGGGGAAAACAGGGCGTTTCGGTCTGGCTGTGGCTGTGGCCTGTTGCGCGGCGATTCTTCTGGCCTTCGCTGCTGCCGCCGGGGCGGTGGCGGCTCCGAGGGATAAGGCGACCCCCGCCGCCGGCCGCTTTCTGCTCAAGCTGAAAGAACCCTACCCCGAAGCCGCCTCCCAGTCGGCGGGGCTGCGGGCCTTTTCCAAATGGGCGTCCCTCGACGACAAGATGCGCCGCAGCGGCATCGCGCGGCTCAAGCATCTGGGGCGCGCCGCTGCGGGCGCGCGGGCTCAGTCGGTCGGTACTCCCGATCGGGGCCGGCTCTACATCGCCGAATTTCCCCCCGGGAAAAAACTTCAGGCCATCCTGCAGGAATTCGCCGCGGACCCCAATGTCGAATATGCCGAACCCGATTATCCCGCCTGGGGCCTGCAGGCTCCCGGCGACCCCAGCTACGGCGCCCAGTGGGGACCCGAAAAAATCGGGGCGCCGGCGGCCTGGGATATTACCACCGGCGACGCCCGGTTGATCGTCGCCATCGTCGATTCGGGCATCGACGCCGGCCATGAGGATCTCGCCGGCAAGGTTCTGCCCGGCTACGATTTCGTTTTCGAAGATGCCGATCCCGCCGACGACAACGGTCACGGCACTCACCTGGCCGGCATCGTCGGCGCCGTCGCCAACAACGGCAGGGGAATCGCCGGCCTCGCCTGGCAGGGCAAGCTGCTGCCGGTCAAGGTTCTCGACGGGGCGAGCTTCGGCTGGACCTCGTGGATCGCCGCGGGTATTCGCTACGCGGCCGACAACGGCGCGAAAATCATCAACCTGAGTATCGGGGCGGTCTCCTACAGCCAGGCCTTTCAGGACGCCATCGATTACGCCCATGGCAAAGGGTGTCTGGTGCTGGGGGCCATGGGCAACCAGGGCGGGGCGTTTATCCGTTATCCCGCCGCCTACCGGAACGTCGTGGCGGTGGGGGCCACCGACAGCCTCGACCAGCGGGCCCAGAATTCGACCTGGGGTTCGAACTACGGCGACCACATCGACCTGGTGGCCCCGGGGGCCTCGATTTTGAGCACTTTTCCGGGAAACGCCTATCAGCGCTGGGACGGCACCTCCATGGCGGTGCCTCATGTGGCTGGAGTCGCGGCACTGGTGTGGGCGGTGAACCCCGGACTGACGCCGGACGGGGTGGCGCAGATTCTCTACGACACCGCCGACGATCAGGTGGGACGACCCACCGAAGATACCCCCCTGTGGGACCGGCACCACGGGCACGGGCGGGTCAACGCGGCGGCGGCGGTTGAACGCGCCCGCCAAGGCACGGTGCCCGCCAATCGCGCGCCGACTTTCACCAGCACGGCGGTGACCGACGTGAACGAGAGGGCCGCCTACCGCTACGCGGTGGCCACCAGCGACCCCGACGTCGGCGATACGCTGACCATCAGCGGCAGCTATCCGGCCTGGTTGAGTCTGGCTGCCGGCACCAACGGCACGGCCACGCTCAGCGGCACTCCGGCGGCGGCGCAGATCGGCAGCCATCCCGTTACGCTGACCGTCACCGATCAGGGCGGCTTGAGCGCGACTCAGTCGTTCACCCTCGTGGTGCGCAACGTCAACGACGCGCCGCGTTTCACCAGCACGGCGGTGACCGACGTGAACGAGAGGGCCGCCTACCGCTACGCGGTGGCCGCCAGCGACCCCGACGCCGGCGATGCGCTGACCATCAGCGGCACGCTTCCGGCGTGGCTTTCCCTCACCGACCACGGCAACGGCACCGCCACCCTCGCCGGAACGGCGCCCCCGGGCAGTTTCCCGATCACCCTGACGGTGACCGACGGCGGCGGCTTGAGCGCGACCCAGTCGTTCACGATCGCGGTCAACAACGTCAACGCCGCGCCGCGTTTCACCAGCACGCCGGTGACCGGCGCCGACGAGGGAGCCCCGTTCGAATACGCGGTGACCGCGGCCGACCCCGACGTCGGCGATACGCTGACGATCAGCGGCACGCTTCCGGCGTGGCTTTCCCTCACCGACCACGGCAACGGCACCGCCACTCTCGCCGGAACGGCGCCCTCGGGCAGTTTCCCGATCACCCTGACGGTGACCGACGGCGGCGGCTTGAGCGCCGAGCAGAGCTTCACCCTCACCGTCACCGCCGCCCCCGCCCCCGAAACCGGGTTGCTGGCCTGCCCCCAGGAGGGCGGCGTGCCCGTTTGCATGACCCGTTCGGACGGTGGCGATCCGGCCACCAACCTGGAGACCCTGACGGGAAATCCCAAGGTCGATTTTCTCTATACCTTCCAGATTGACTACAACGATACCTCGGGCGCGCCGATGCCCGGACTCCATCTGGTGTTCAACGGATACGCCCTGCCCATGGCGGCAGCGGATGCTCCGGGGCCGGCGGCCCGCTTCGCGTATCAGACCATGCTCGGCCCGGACCCCTCCCCGACCTACCATTTCGAGGCCCGGGACGGGGCCGGTAACCTGGTCGCCCGCTATCCGGAGACCGGCGAGTTGAGCGGGCCGGTGGTCGAACTGCTCAACGGCAGCAACCTGGTGGGTCTTCCCCGCGACCTCGAGACCACCACGCTGACGGCGGCCGAGACCCTGGGCAGTCCGTTTGCGCTGCGCTGGGTCGTGCCGGCGCGCTCGGGGCTGGCCGGCTATCCCTACCTGGGGCTGGTCGACGAGACCGGTCCGGTTCGCTCCGGTGAGCTCTACCATGTCAGACGGGAGCAGGTCGGTCCCGCGCTGCCGACCCTGGAGAGCGTGCCCCGGGTAGCCGCGGATGTCTACGCGATGCCCCTGGCGCCGGGATACAACTACATCAGCAACCCCTACGACGCTCCCGTGCGCCTCGCCGATCTGCAGGTGCGGCGCAACGGCGGCGAAACGGTCTCCTGGATGGAGGCCGCCCGCCGGTTCTGGGTCATGAATTTCGTGATCTATTACTGCGGCAAGGATTGGGGCGGGGTCTACGGGTTCCTCAACTCCGGATCGACCCGCGGGGTTCTGGCTCCCTGGCTCGGGTACCTGCTCTATGGCGGAAGTGACGGCGCAACCTATGAACTGATCATCCCCAGACCGGGCGGCTGAAGGAGGATGTCATGGGTGACGGGAAAACATTCCGGGGAAATCGGCGCGCTGCCGGCGACAGGGTCTGGATCTCTTGCCTGCTGCTGATTCTGGCCTCGGCGTCGGCCGCCCGGGCCGACTGGGAGATGGAGTTGACCGTGGCGGCGGGCCCCGCCCAATGCCAACTGGCTTTCGGGGAGAACGTCGCCGCCACCGACGGCTTCGACGGCGCCCACGACGTGCCCGCCTTTCTTGCCGGCGATCTGCGGGTGTTTCTGTCCGCTTCGGACAAGGTCGTCGGCAAGCATGCGACGGCCCGAAAGCTCAAAACGCAGGCCAAGGTAAAATCCAAGCACTGGCGCGATATCCGGGCGGTTTCCGCCGACGGGATGCAGGAGTGGGTGGTCTGGGTGCAGACCGCCCCGCCCGGCGCGAGCATCACCCTGGGCTGGAATGGGGCGAGTCTGCCGGCCGGATGGGAGATGGAACTGGTCGACGACGAAAGCGGCCGGAGGGTCGATTTCAGGGCCGTATCATCCTATACGTTCACCATGGACAAGCCGCGCCTTCTCTACCTGCGGGCGCATCGTCCTAGCCCGGCAGGATGAGGTGGGAGGTCGCGATTTTCATGACGACGATCGCGGCGAACAATACCCAGAAAAGGAGGCTGGCCATTGCCAGCCTTTTTTTTATCCGCGGCAGAATCGGGCGCAGGCTCGCCTTGCGGGAGAACAGGCTCAAAAGGCCGGTGCCGGCGCCGCACAGGGTGCCGCCGAAAAGCGCGAGGTAGAGGGGATAGCCGATGAAACCGTAGCCGCCCTGCAGAATGTCGAAAGGGCAATGGTGGGTCGGCATTTCGTAGATGTAGAGCGAGATGAAGGAGATGATGGCCGCGGCCGATACGGGCAGCCCCAGTATCGATGCCGCGGCGAAAATCAAGGCTCCCTTGCCCCGGGCCAGAAACAGCCATCCGCTGAGCAGAATCAGGCCAAGCAGTGCAAAGAAGACTGTCATGGTCGGGCCGACCGGCAGGGCGGCCAGATCGGCGCCGAGATCCTTGCCGCCGCCGCCGAACAGACTGCCGCAGCAGGAGATGATCAGGTCGGGTGCGAGCCCCGTTACGTAGAGGGTCAAGACGACCGATTCCGCCACCGCCACCGGGGTCAGAGCGAGCAGGAACAGGTTTTTCCAGCGCACCAGGGGGTAGTCCCAGGCCCGCGAATCGGCATGGTTGAGAATCAGCCACAGGCCGGCCAGGAAAAAGCCGGCCAGTTGCAGGTACAGGGCGGGATAACCGTAGGGGTTGGCATTGAGGGTGCCGGCGGCGCACATGGCGCCGATGAACAAGGGGTGCAGCCGGTCGGCAAGAATGGCGAAGAGAAAAGCCGACACCACCTTGAACCCCATGACGTAGGCAAGAATGGTGGAAATCAGGTAGGTTTTGCGCTCGAGGCGCAATTGGGCTTCGCTGCCGCTCTTGAGATTCCAGCGCAGCAGTATTTTCAGTCCGACGCCGCTGCTGTAAAGGAGCAGCAGCGACGAAATCGCCGAAACGCAGATCAGTGCGAGAATCGTGGGGTGCAGGAGCATGGCCGGTACAACCGATTCGGATTCGTGTCGAGGTTAACGGGGACGGATGCGGGTGGCGAGAATCCGTCCGTCGTCCTGAACCACGCCCCGCACTTCGACTCGGTCGCCGGGGCTCGGATTTTTCCGGATACGGGTCGCGGCGGTGGTCTGCAGCACGAGGTCGTCGAGCTGCCAGCGGCCGACCAGGGTTCCTTCGAACCGCACCCGCGCCCCGACGGGAACCGGCGCGGCCCGCCCCGAGTCATCGGGGGCGCCGGCGGCGATCCAGTCTTCGATCAAGGCGATCTGCCGCTGATCGAGCCAGGGGGGGCCGTCAAAGGGCATGCGGGGTCGGGACAGTCCGCGGATGCGGCGCACGACTTCGCTGGCCGCCGGGTTGCCGGGCACGATGCGGGCGCGCTCGCCGGCGGCCAGCAGGCTGTCGTAACCGGTGGCGACGAACCCTTCGGGCGCCGCGCCCATGATGCCGTCGGGGCTGTGGCACTTGGCGCAGCGGGCGAGAAAGAGCGGGGCGACATCGGCCCAGCGTGGTTCGGCTCGGGAGACGATTTGCGGCACGGGCTGGGGTTGCGTCTCCGGGCGGGTAGCCGCAATGGCGGGGCCGGAGCCCGCCCCGGCGGCAATCCAGGCGCGCAGGGTGGCGATGTCTTCGGCTCCGGGCCAGGGCGGCCCGGTCAGGGGCATGCGCGGCAGGCTTTCGCCAATGACCCGGCGGATCAGTTCGCTCTCTTCGGGGGCTCCGGCGACGATCACCGCACCGTCGGCGCTCCCCGTCATGACCCCATCGTGAGAATCGAGCCGCAGGCCCAGGGGGGCGTTCGCCCCCTGATGGCAGATGACACATTGCTGCCGGAAGATCTCCTGCACGTCCGACCATTGCGCGCCGGCGGCCGGGGTCGGCAGTCCGGGCAGGGCGAAAGCAACGAGGGTCAGCAGCATCGGCAGGGTCCGGCGGTTGTTCATGATGTCCTCTCGCTGGGAAAATCTTCGATCTGTCCGTCGCGGATGGAGACGGTTTCATCCACCACCGCCGCCTCACACACCAGCGGATCGTGGCTGGCGACGATCACCGTTTTCTCCTGGGCGCGCAGGGTGGCCAGGGCGTCGAGAAAGCCTGCGGCCAGCCGGGTGTCGAGATGGGCGGTCGGTTCGTCGGCGATGATGATCCGGGGGGCGTTGATCTGGGCGCGGGCAATGGTCACGCGCTGAATCTCGCCGCCCGAGAGCCACTCCACCTTGTCCCGGGCCTTGGCGGCCAGTCCCCAGTCGTCGAGCAACGCGCCGGCCCGTCGGATCAGTTCGTCGTAGGGGAGCCCCAGGGGGTAGGCGGGCAACATGACGTTTTCGAGAACCGTGAGGCCCCGCACCAGGTGAAACTGCTGAAAAATGAAGCCGAAGGTGTGCCGCCGGATTTCCGCCAGGAAGCGCTCCGGCAGGCTGGTGACCTCGCCGCCTGGAAATTTCAGACCCGCTCCCCCCGGTGCCAGGGCTTCGGTCCCGAGAAAAATGCGCCCCGAAGTGGGCCGGGCGAGGCAGCCGATCAGCCCGAGCAGGGTGCTTTTGCCCGAGCCGCTCGGACCGCGCAACACGGTGACCTTGCGCGGCGCAATGGTCAGGCTGATGCCGCGGATGGCGCAAAACTCGTTGGGCCGGCCCTGATTGAATATTTTATGAACACTCTTCAGTTCGATCACGACAATCTCGCAGAATGGATTCATGTGCCGGTTTCGCCGGCCGGTGTCGGTCAGCTTCGCAGAACCAGGTCGGGGTCGAGGGTGGCTGCGCGCCAGGAGGGAATGATCGTCGCTACCGTATAGGGTACCACCGTGAAAAAGAACAGGCTGGCGATTTTCAGCGGGTCGAAAAAGGGAATCAGCCGGAATTCGGGGTAGAGCACCGACCAGCCCTTGAGCACCGGCATGAAGATGAGCGAAGAGCCGAAAAAGACGTGGATGTAGGCGAGGATGCACCCGATCAGAAAGGCGCTGAGGGAGATCACCATCCCCTCCCAGAATTTTATCTGCAGAATTTCCCCGGTTTCCCACCCCACGGCCTTGAGGACGCCGATCTCCTTCTTCTCCTCGGCGCTCAGACCCGAGGCCTTGTCCCAGGCGAAGATCACGAAGGCGAGGACCGCGCCGGTCAACAGGGCGATCAGCAGACCGCTGCGCCAGCCGAAGACCGCTTCGTAGGTGCGGATCATCTCCGCGCGGATGACGGGGCGGGTATCGGGGAGGCGCTCGCGGATTTTTTTGGCGATGGTCGAAATCTCGCGGGGGTTGTAGACATCGACCCGCAGGTCGGTGGCCAAGTGCCCGGGCTGATCGAACAGGTCGCGAAAGTCGCTCTCGCCGATCAGGATCAGGTCGGCGGCGACCAACTGCGAATCGGCCTCGATCAGCCCCGCGATGATGTAGCTCGTCATCTTCCCGTTCTGCTTCCAGAAGGGAAGGATGTTGTCGACGTCGGACTCGCTGACCAGGGATACGCCGGGGCCGATAATGATTTCACCGGGGGGCGGTGGGTCCTCGCGGGGGACCATGAGGGTGTAGTTGGCCTGGAAGACCGAATCGAAATAGTAGCCCCAGAGGCGTGGCTCGACGTTTTTGACACCGGCAATGCCGCGGATCTGCTCGGTGTAGACCGCGGGGATGAGATCGTGGCGGCCGGCCGCCAGGCGCTGCACCACGATATCGGGTGATTTCTCCAGGATCAGGGCGGCTTCGCGCTCCAGCGATTCGGTAAAGAGCAGGGCCGAGGCCAGAAAAAAGACGACGGTGGTATAGACCAGCAGCAGGCTGAGGTTCTTGCCCTTGCGCCGCAACAGGGACGACAGGGTGAAATCAATCTGGTAGCGCTGTTTGGCGATCCACGACATGGTGGGCAGATCCTTGTCCGATGTGCGGCGGCGGCGGGACCAGGGAGCCGGCCGGGTAATGGTCGAAGGCCAGGGGTCCGTCCTGAAAGGGGGTGTGGCGGTCGGCGACCGCGGGGTTGCGGGTGTAGCGGGCCTCGGGAAAAAGGCACAGGTCGGTCAACCCCAGTCTTGCCACCAGTAGCGCCTTTTGCTTCAGTTGCGCGCGGCCGGCCTCGATGCGGTGCGCGGCATCGAAGCCGATGGCGGCCAGCGCGGCCGCGCACAGAACGATGAACGCCAGATAGAGCGTCGAGGCGCGCACGACTAGATCCTTATAAGGGCCGCCGCCCAGGTGAAGCCCGCCCCGAAGGTGACCGCGGCGATCAGGTCGCCGGGCCTGAGCCGGCCGCTGCGGCGGGCTTCGTCGAGGGCGATGGGAATCGAGGCGGCGGAGGTGTTGCCGAGGCGGTCGACGTTGACGAAGACCTTCTTCTCATCGATTCCGGCTTTTTTGCCCACCGCCTGAATGATGCGCAGGTTGGCCTGGTGGGGAATCAGCAGGTCGATGTCGTCGATGCTCATCCCGGCTTTGTCCAGTACTTCGTTCAGGGCCTCGTTCATGGCGATCACCGCGTGGCGAAAGACTTCGCGCCCTTCCATCTGAATGGCATGCAGGTGCAGGTTGTCGCGGGTGGGCGGGTTGACGCTGCCGCACCCCGGGTTGATCAGCAGGTGCTGGCAGCGGCCGTCGCTGGCGAGGTGGGCGGCAAGCAGGCCGCGTTCGCCGTCCGATGGGCCGATGACGACCGCGCCGGCGCCGTCGCCGAAGAGGGTGCAGGTGTTGCGGTCGCTCCAGTCGATCATCGAGGTGAGAACCTCGCCGCCGATCACCAGGGCGCGTCGGTGGTTGCCGGTGGCGATCAGGCTGTCGGCGACGCTCAGGCTGTAGAGAAAACCGGAGCAGGCCGCCGAAAGATCGAAAGCCGCCGCCTGTTCTATGCCGAGTTTTTCCTGCACCAGGCAGGCGCTGGCGGGAAATTTGAAGTCGCCGGTCACGGTGCCGAAAATGATCAGGTCGATGTCGGACGGGGCGAGCCCCGCGTCGTCGAGAGCGCGGCGGGCGGCCCGGGTGGCGAATTCGGAGACGCCGGTTCCCGGCTCTGCGATATGGCGTTCGCGGATGCCGGTGCGCTCGAGAATCCATTGGTCCGAAGTGTCCACCATTTTTTCCAGGTCGGCGTTGGTGAGAATGCGCTCGGGCAGGGCGCGACCGGTTCCAAGAATCATGGCGTGGGGTTTTTTCGGCATCGCGAAGACTCCCGGGAAACGAAATTAGCGTGGACTCGATGAGTGACGGTTTTTCTTGGGAAGGGTGCGGGAAAAATACCACAAAAATGGAGCGTTCCCAAGGGAAAATCCTTATCCGGCTTCACCCCGGGCCGGGGCGCGGCCGGTGCGAAAGGCCTCTTCGGCAGCTGTAGCCCTGTGCTGGAAGCGATCGAGAGCGAAGGTCATGGCCAGCAGGTCCGCCACCCCGCCCATGGTCAGGTGCAAGGCGCGGTATTCATGATTGACGCGGTGCAGCAGGGGGAAGGGATTGCGCCGTTGCAGCAGGGTCTTTTCGAGCGTCCGGCCGTCGTTGCGCAGCCGGGCGAGACCGGCCGGACCACCGCGATGGAGAGTGGTGGTGTCGTCGACCTTCTGCATCAGCCGGGCCATGACCAGAAAGGCGCTCTCGGCTTCGGTGAAGCCGCTGCCGCGGGCGGCGGCGAGGGTGGGCAGAGCGGTGGCAAAAAGGGTCGGCAGGCCGCGGCGGGCCTCTTCGAGAATGCCCCCGGCCCGGTGCTGCCGGCGCACCCGGGCGCCGTGGGTGTTTCCGGTGCGGTGGTCGGCCAGGATGTCTTGGGCGACGGCCGCCACCGCCGCGCTCCAGGAGATGCGGTTGCGGCAGGCGTGGGGCAGGGCGCAGAGCAGAAGTCCGCCGAGAAAAATCGCACCCTTGTGGGTGTTGGTGCCCAGCCGGTCGCGAAGCTGGTCCTCGATGGCGCGCCCGAGCGCCACCAGGGCGCGCGGCGATGCCTGCTCCCGCAAGGCGTCGGCAAATTGACGGTAGCCCGCGGTCACCAGAGTGACCGATTGCAGCATGAGTGGCAGGCTGAGGTCGGCATGCGCACCCGAATCGAGCAGATCGACCAGCCCGGGCTTGGGCGTCAGGAAGAGTTCGCTGCGCAGACCCTCGCCCAGGCAGTCAGCCAGACGCTGGATGTCGGAACAGGTTGAGGAGTGCATGAGAGGCACCAATAAGCTCCCGAAGGTCATGCCGGTCGAGCCGGATGCATTCCCGCGCCGGTCGCGGGCAAAGCAGGCAGGGGCGTTCGTTGAGCTCGAGTTGGCGGCGGCTCAAGGGGCGTCCCGGCGACAGATAGATGTCAATATCGAGCAGACGGGCGGCCGCGTGGAGATTCTCCAGGGCGATGCCGATCAGCTTCGCCCGCTGCGCATCGCCTGCCCCCCTTGCGACCAGCCAGGGGCCGAGATGGTCCACGCTTTCCCGCTCGATGCAAGCCCCGGGAAGCTGGCCGAGGAGGTCCTTGCGTCCCCAATGAAAAAGATCGAGAGCTCCGGGGGGGCATTTGTCCGGCCCGGCCAGGGCCAAGGACAAGGTGGCTACCCAGGGGGCGCCGGCTGCAAAGGCGTCTTCGATCTCCTGCTGGCGGCGGTCGCGCTCGGCGAGCAGTTTATTCCTTAACGCGGCGAACGACATCGATGATCGACCCGTCACGGTACTCGATCAACCCGACCACATCATCCTCGAATTCGAGGGGCCGGGGGCGGCCGGTGAGCTGGGTGATCTCCTGCTGGATCTGGCCCAGGTCCTTGACCGGCAGATTGCAGCGCTGCAGTTCGCGCTTGAGCTCCGGGTGCTTGTCGTTGACCGCGATGCCGCGCTCGGTGACCACCACGTCGACGGTTTCGCCGGGGGTGGTGATGGTCGTGACCTCGTCGCGCACGATCGGCAGGCGGCCGCGGATCGAGGGCGCGACGATAATCGCAAGCTTGGCCCCGGCGGCGGTGTCGCTGTGGCCGCCGGTATTGTGCAGCAGGTAGCCGTTCGATTCGGTGTTGACGTTAACGTTGAAGTTGACGTCGATTTCGGTGGCACCGAGAATGACCGTGTCGAGCCGGTTCACCACGGCGCCGGCATTGAAGGGGTTGGCGTACATGTCGGCGCTGATTTCCACGTGCCCGAGGTTTTTGCCGATCGATTCCACCGCCCGCAGGTCGAAGCACTGCACGTCGAACAGGGTCTGGAACAGCCCCTCTTCGAGCATGTCGACGAAATAGCCGGTGATGCCGCCGCAGCCGAAGCTGCCCTTGACCTTCTTGTGGCGCATCATGCTGCGTACGTGGTCGGCCACTGCCAGCGAAATACCTCCCGAGCCGGTCTGAAAGGAGAAGCCGTCACGCAGCAGCCCCGACATCTCGATGACCTTGGCGGCATAGCGTGCGATCTGCAGGCCGACGGGGTCGGTGGTGATGCGGGTGGTGGTTGAGACGATCTTTTTCGGGTCGCCGAGACTGTCGACCTGTACCACGTAGTCGACCAGGGTCTGGGGGATCGAAACCGGCGCCACCGGGTAGGGGAGCAGGTTGTCGGTGACCGCGACCACGGTGCGGGCATGCTGGGCATCGACCTGGGCGTAGCCGAGGCTGCCGCAGGCCGAGGGGCCGAAGCAGCCGTTCAGGTTGCCGTACTCGTCGCAGGCGGGTGCGGCGATAAAGGCGACGTCGACCCTGACCTGACCCGAGATCAGCGAGCGGGCGCGGCCGCCGTGGGTGCGCACCACCACCGGGCACTTGAGCTGGCCGCGGGAGATCTGCTCGCCGATGGGGCCGTTGACCCCGCACTCGAAGCCGGCGATCACCCCTTTTTCGATGTAGGGAATCAGTTCGGCGTGCACCGGGTGAATCGAACTCGACGCGATGACGATGTCGCGCAGGCCCAGCGCGTCGATTTCGCGCACCAGGCGCCCGAGCAGAACGTCGCCGTTGCGCAGGCTGTGGTGGGTGGAGATGGTCATGCCGTCGGCCAGCCCGCTCGCCTTGATCGCCTCGCGCAGGCTCGGCAGAATTTTGCTGCCGCCGGGATTGATCCGGGTGAGGGGCCGGGTGGCACGGTCGCCCCGGGGCATCAGCGCGAAAGGATCGCGGTAGGGAACGACCGGCTGGCCGTTGAAGGTTTCGGGCAGCCAGCGGCCCAGGCTATTCTTGACCATAAATCACCTCGTCATCGAGTTCCATGTCGATCAGCCCGTGGGCCTGGGCGGTCTTGAGCACGCGCAGGGCGCGCTTGACCACCGGCGCATCGACCATCTTGCCGCCCAGGGAAATGACCCCGGTGCCCATCTCGCGGGCTTTCTGGATGGCTTCCACCACCTGCAGGGCATAGTCGATCTCTTCGCGCTTGGGGGCGAAGACCTCGTGCACCACCTCGATCTGACGCGGGTTGACCAGCGACTTTCCGGTGAAGCCGAGGCGCTTGATCAGTTCGGTTTCGCGGCGCAATCCCTCCATGTCGCCGGTGTCGGCGAAGATGCTGTCGATGGCCTGGATGCCCGCGGCGCGCGCTGCCCAGATCACCCGGGTGCGGGCGTGGAAGAGTTCTTCGCCCGATTTGGTCCGCTCGATCTCGAGGCTCGCAGTGTAGTCCTCGGCGCCGAAGGCCAGGGCGAAGATGCGCTGGGAGGTGCGCGCGATCTTGATCGCGTTGATCACCCCCTGGGCGCTTTCGATCGAAGGCAGAATCTTGAAGCGGCCGATCTCGACATCCAATTCCTCCTCGAATTCGGTGAGCAGGGTGTCGAGGCGTTCGACGATCTCGGGAGAGTCGGCCTTGGGCAGGCGGATGCCGTCGGGCAGGGCGGGAAGGACCGCTTTGAGATCTTCGATGCCCCACTTGCTGTCGAGGGGGTTGATACGGATCAGGATTTCCTTGTTGCGGCTGCGGTAGCCGTCGAGAAAACGGCGCACCAGGATGCGGGCGGCGTCCTTCTCGCTCAGGGGCACGGCGTCTTCGAGGTCGATGATGACCCCGTCGCACTGGAAGATGGGGATGTTCTGCAGCATCGACGGCATGTTGCCGGGCACGTAGAGCAGCGTGCGGCGCAGTTTCAGGTCGGTCATGGCGTCACTCCGGGTCTTCGATGAAGATGGTGGGCACGCCGCCGCTCTTGGAGGCGTGGCGCTCGATTCCCTCGACCAGCCCCTCGCTCACCAGAATCTCGCAGCTGGCGAAGACTTCGGCGTCGAACAGGTGACCGCCGACGACTTCGCCCGACGATCTGGCGGCGAGGATGTGCAGGTGGCAGTCGATCTCCCCCTTTCCGTCGGGCACCAGGTTGCCCTCGAGGCCGAGAAGTTCCAGGGGGCCCTCGAACTGGTGTACGTGCATGCGCGGCTCGGTGATGGGCAGGCGCGCTCCGGCTTTGATCCCGCGCAGGCGCACGTTTTTGACCGAGCCGACGGCCGAGACGATGAAGGCGTTCTTGATGCCGGCCTCGCGGGCGAAAGCCTTGAGCCGCGCGGTCAAAAGTTCGCCGGGGCGGATTTTCAGCATGTAGCGGCGCCCCGGGCGCCATTCCTTGAACCACAGTCCGTCCATGTCAGCCCTCCGCGGCGGCCCGTCGCAGGGCCGCCTCCAGTCGTGCCTCGATGGCGTAATCGAGGGCGCCGCGATCGCTCAGCCTGATCTTTCCGCGGCTGACCTGCAGGCGCGCGACAACCTCCTCGACCTTGGCCCGGATCAGGTGCTCGAACTGCTTTTTAACGGTTGAATCGATGTCGATGGTGAGCGTTTCGGCCGGTTCGACGAAAACCATCAGGTCGCTCGACTGCATGGTGCCGGCCTGCACCTTCTTGCGGATTTCCATCAATGTCTCCTCTGGTAGGTCCTGAGTTTCTCCCGCAGGGGGCGGGCCTCTTCGGACATGAGAAATTGCAGGGTGGTGGCCGGCACCAGCCGGCGCACCATTTCGTAGGCTTCGTGGCGCAGGGCCTCGCGCACCCGGTAGGCGCTGATCGCCTGTTCTTCCACCGTGACCCGCTCCAGTTCGACGGCCTCGATGCCGTGGCCGGGCAGGAGCAGCTTCATGGTTTCGTTGTAGAGCCGGGTGGTGCGACAGTAGGGTTCGCTGCCGAAAAACCGTCGGGTGACGTGAAAATAAGGGGCCAGGTGACAGGCGAAGAGTAGGACATCGACCTCCATCTGGATCTGCGAGACATCCTCGCCGGCCTTGAGAAAATAGGCCGGAAAGGTCAGGCTGCTCACCGCAAAATGGGAGCTGTCGAGCACCCGCACGTTGGCAAGATGGGCAGTTCCCTCGCGCACCAGGCGAAAACGAGTTTCGAAGGGGAAGGCCGAGCGGTCCTCGCGCACCACGAAGAGATAGAGCCTGTCGACCTGCTCCGCCGCCCTTTCGACCAGGTAGCGGTGACCCAGGGTGAAGGGATTGCAGTTCATCACCAGCGCACCGTTGCGACCGGGCGCGACCAGATCGCGATAAGCTTCGAGATAGGAGCGCAGGCCGTGGCCGTGCTCCAGCAGAGTCACCTGGGGATGATGGACCAGCGGGTGAAAATTGAGAGATTGGAAGGAGGCGGCGTTGGATGGCCGGGTATAGATGAAGAAGTCGCTGTGGCCGGTGTTGAAGCCGCTGCGGATCAGTTCGCCGACCAGTTCGCCGAGGAGGGCGCCGCCCTGGAACTCGGGCGCGATCGTGAGCATTTTCAGGATGTTGCCGGCACGGGCCCCGACTCCGGCGAGCGTAGTTTCCTCGAAGACGCCGACCAGAGTGTCGAAATCGTCTTCAAAGCGCAGCCCGGCGTCGCCGACAAGCTGTCGGGCCCGCTCGATGTCATGCCTGCCGATGAGTTCGCTGACCATGAAAAAAACCATACCATGGTCAAAATGTATACCCTAGGGGTTTTGCTGGGATTTGGTTGATCAGTCAGCGGGCGATCATTTCATTAAAATACGTGTGCTCATTTTTTCAGGTTTGCGGCCGAGTGCGGAAGGGGAAGTCAGTAATAAAAACTCTTTTTTAACAGGGATGAAGGGGATGAAGGGGATTTCTGAAAATCCTACTGATCTTTTGGCCCTATCCCTTTCATCCCTGTTCATCGGTTTTTGACTTTTCCGGGTCGCCAGTTATCGCCTCTCTCATTCTATGCAGGGGGGTGGTCCTGTTTGGGAAACAGCACGATATGTCGCACGTCGGGGCGGATGCCGATCTGCTCGCCGCGGCGGTGGTCGCAGTGGCTGGGCACCAGCGCCTGCACCAGGTCGCCGCTGGCAAGCCGCAGGGTGTAGAGAACATTGGCGCCGCGGAAATGGCGCCGGACCACCTCGGCTTTCACCGGGCTCTCGTCGTCGTGGACCACGTCTTCCGGGCGCACCAGCACGTTGACCGCGCAGCCGTTGCTGCAGGGGGCGTTGAAGGTTCCCTCGAGCAGTCCCAGCCCGGTGTCGACCCGGGCCTCGCCGCGCACCAGGCCGGGCAACAGCACCCCCTCGCCGACGAAGCGGGCGACGCCGGGGTCGGCAGGGCGGTGGTAGAGCTGGTGGCCGCCCGCCCATTGCAGCAGGGCGCCGTCGCGCATGACGCCGATCTGGTCGGCGACGGCGAAGGCCTCCTGCTGGTTGTGGGTGACGAACAGGGCGGTGGCGCCGTAGGCCTTGAGAATGTCGCGCACCTCCGTCGACAGGCGCTCGCGCAGGGTCACGTCGAGGTTGGAGAAGGGCTCGTCCATCAGCAGCAGGCTCGGGCGCGGGGCGAGGGCGCGGGCGAGGGCCACGCGCTGCTGCTGGCCGCCGGAGATCTCGTGTGGGTACTTGGCCTGGGAACCGGTCAACCCCACCAGCTCGAGCATCTCGCCGACCCGCAGCACCCGCTCGGCCCGGCTTAAGCCCTTGAGGCCGAAGGCGACGTTGTCGAAAACCGTCAGGTGGGGAAAGAGGGCGTAGTCCTGAAAGACCATGCCGATGGCCCGCTTCGCCGGCGGCTGGGTCCAGCCGGGGCGGCTGACCTCTTGTTCGGCGAGAAGGATCTTGCCGGACAGCAGCGGCTCGAAGCCGGCAATGGTGCGCAGCACCGTGGTTTTGCCGCAGCCGCTCGCGCCGAGCAGGCAGCCGATCTCGCCCTGGGCGAGACGCAGCGAGAGGTTTTTCACCACCAGGTGCTGACCGTAGGCCTGGGAGATGTCTGCGAGTTCGAGAACGGTTTCGCTCATGGTTGAAAGCCTTTTGGTGAAAAGCTTAAACGGAGAGTCGCTGAGAAGGAGAGGCGCAGAGGAAGAATTTTTGAAAAATCATAATCATAAAAATTTCTCTCCGATCCTCTCCGTGCTCTCCGTCTCTCCGTTAACGCCTTTCCGGGGTTATTTTTCCGTATGCCTCATCAGCAGCACGATCGGCACCAGGCCCGAGAGGAGCAGGGTCAGCGCCGGCAGGGCGGCGCGCTCCCATTCGCCCTCGGAGGTCAGTTCGAAGATCTTGACGGCGAAGGTGTCCCAGCCGAAGGGGCGGGTCATGAGGGTGATGGGCATCTCCTTCATGACGTCGACGAACACCAGGGTGGCCGCGGTGAGAACCCCGCCGCGCAGCATCGGCAGGTGAATGCGGGCCAGCAGCCTGACTCCGCGCAGTCCCAGCAAGCGGGCCGCTTCGTCGATGCTCGGGGTCACCCGGTGCATGGCGCCGTCGATCGGCTTGAAGCCGGCGGCCATAAAGCGCACCAGATAGGCGATGAGCATGATTGCCACCGTCCCTTGCAGGGCCAGGCCGACCTCCAGGCCGAACAAGCTGCGGGCGAGTGCGATCACGGCGTTGTCGAAGGCGGCAATGGGGATGAAGATCCCTACCGCCAGCACCGTGCCCGGCAGGGCATAGCCGAGATTGGCGGTGCGCACCAGCGCCGAGGTGAGGCGGTCGCCGTGGCGGCGGTGGGCGTAAGCCAGCACCAGCGCGATGGCGCTCACCAGCAGCGCGGCCGAGAGGCCGAGGGTCAGGGAATGGAGGAGCAGGTCGAGGTAACGGTTGTCGAATTCCCGGTGGAAGGATTTCAGCGTCCAGGCCGTCAGTTGCAGTAAGGGGACAAGGAAGGCGACCGCCAGGACGCCGAAGGCATAGAGAAAGGCAAGCCAGCGCGCCGATCTGCCGAGCTGCACCCGTTCCCCGGCGGGACTCAGGCGAGCCGCGGTGAAGCGCATGCGGCGGCGCCGCCACTGCTCGGCGGCGATGAGGGCAAAGACGATCAGCACCAGGCATGAGGCGAGCTGAGCGGCGGCGGGCAGGGAGAAGAATCCGAACCAGGCTTTGTAGATGGCGGTGGTGAACGTGTCGAAGTTGAAAATGGAGACCGCGCCGAAGTCGGCCAGCGCCTCCATGACGACTAGCATGGCGCCGCCGGCGATCCATGGGCGGGCCATGGGCAGCACCACCTGGAAGAAGGCACGCCAGGGGGAGCAGCCGAGGGATTGGGCCGCTTCGAGCATGCGCTTGCCCTGGGTGAGAAAGGCGTTGCGGGCGAGCAGGTAGACGTAGGGGTAGAGGGCAAGGGTGAGGACCGCCACCACGCCGCCGGTCGAACGGATGTCGGGAAACCACCGGCTCGTGCCGAACCAGGCGCGCAGGGCGCTCTGCACCGGGCCGGCGAAATCGAACAGGCCGAGGCCGACGAAGGCCAGCACGTAGGTCGGTACGGCAAGCGGCAACAGCAGGGCCCAGGAGAAGACTTTTCGTCCCGGAAATTCGCACACGGCCGTGAGCCAGGCAAGGCTGACCCCCAGCACCACCGTGCCGCTGGTGACCCCCGTGACCAGCCAGAAGGTGTTGACCAGCAGGTCGCCGAGCAGGGTTTCGGCGAGGTGGCCCCAGATTTCGCCGGCGGGATCGAGCCACGACAGAAAAACCACCGACATCGGCGTGACGACCAGTGCGGCCACCGCCAGGATGACCAGGCGCCAGCCGGTGTAGAAATCACGGCGAAAAAACGCCGAGAGGGCACCGCGCCGCGGTGCCTTCCCCCGGGTCATCTCCCCGTGCAGGGTCGATTCGGGCATGGGGTGTCGCTACCGATAGCCGGTGCGGTCCATCAGCTTGACGGCATCGGCCTGCAACGCTCCGGCCTGAGTCAGGTTAAAGGGACTTTTCTTGAACGCTCCCCAGGCGGCCACCTCGGGATGAGGCTTGACGTCGGGGTTGACCGGGTATTCCATATTGGCGTCGGCGAAGATGTTCTGGGCTTCTTCCGAGGAGAGCCACTCGAGAAACTTGATCGCGGCCTCCCGGTTCTTGCTGTGCTTGACCACGCCGGCGCCGGAGACGTTGACGTGGACCCCGCTCATCTCCACGTTCTGGTTGGGCCAGAAGAGGGCGAGCTTGAGCTCGGGATTTTCCTTGAGCAGGCGGCCGAAATAGTAGGTGTTGACGATGCCGACATCGCCCTGGCCGGCAACGATGGCCTCCATGACCTTGGTGTCGCTGGAGGTCGGATCGGCGGCGAGATTGGCGACCCAGGAACCCACGATCTCTTCGGCTTTCTCCCTGCCGTGCTCGGCGATCATCATTGCCACCAGGGACTGGTTGTAGACCTTCTTGGAGGTGCGCAGCAGCAGGCGGCCCTTCCATTTCTCGTCGCCGAGGGCCGCGTAGGTCGAGAGTTCCTCGGGCGTGACCCGCTCGGTGCTGTAGACGATGGTGCGGGCACGCAAGGACAGACCGAACCAGCGGTTCTTTTCATCCTGCAGGAAGGGGGGCACGTTCTGCTCGAGAACCTTCGAATCGACCGGTAGCAGCAGTCCTTCGTTGGCGGCCTGCCACAGGTTGCCGGCATCGACCGTGATCAGCAGGTCGGCCGGAGTGTTTTCGCCCTCGGCTTTGAGGCGGGCCATCAGGGGGCCTTCCTTGTCGGTGATGTATTTGAATTCGATGCCGGTTTTCCGGGTATAGGCATCGAACAGGGGCTCGATCAGGTGTTCATTGCGGGCCGAATAGACCACCAGTTCCGCGGCAAAGGTCGGCGCGACGGCGGCAAGGGTCAGCAGCGCGGAAAGCATGAGTGCGGAAAACTTCATTCTTCAGGCTCCTCTTTTTTGAATGTGAATTTCAAAACCGGTTTCAAAGTTAGAGGAAAAGGCTGAATCAAGTCAAGCAAATTTTCCTGACGGGAAAAATAAAAATCCGCCAGTCGATTTCACAAAGATTCGACTGGCGGAGGGATGAAAGATGATCTCACGGGGCCCGGGCTTCAGGGAAAAGCCTGGCCATGTCATGGAAAAACCGGGCGGATTACTTGCCGCGCAGGTTGTAGAAGACGTCCTTGCCGTTGAAGACCGCAACGCCCTCGAGCTCGTCTTCGATGCGCAGCAGTTGGTTGTACTTGCACACGCGATCGGTGCGGCACAGCGAGCCGGTCTTGATCTGGCCGGCGTTGGTCGCCACCGCCAGGTCGGCGATGGTGGTGTCTTCGGTTTCGCCCGAGCGGTGCGAAACCACCGCGGTGTAACCGGCGCGCTTGGCCATCTCGATGGCGTCGAGGGTTTCGGTCAGGGTGCCGATCTGGTTGACCTTGATCAGGATCGAGTTGGCGATGCCCTTGTCGATGCCTTCCTTGAGAATTCTGGTGTTGGTGACGAAGAGGTCGTCGCCCACCAGCTGAATGCGCTTGCCGAGGCGCTCGGTCAGAAGTTTCCAGCCCTCCCAGTCGTTTTCCGCCATGCCGTCCTCGATGGAGATGATGGGGTAGCGGTTGACCAGGTCTTCGTAGAAATCGACCAGTTCCTTGGCGCTCTTGACCGGCTGCTTCTCGTTCTCGAGATGGTACTTGCCGTCCTTGAACAACTCGGAAGAAGCGACGTCGAGGGCGAGCAGAATGTCTTCGCCCGCCTTGTAGCCCGCTTCCGTGATCGCCTCCATGATGACTTGGAGAGCCTCCTCGTTGCTCTTGAGGTCGGGGGCGAAGCCGCCTTCGTCGCCGACGGCGGTGTTGTAGCCTTTGCCCTTGAGGACTTTTTTCAGGGCGTGGAAAATTTCGGCCCCCATGCGCAGGGCGTCCTTGAAGGAGGCGGCGCCGGCGGGCATGATCATGAATTCCTGGATGTCGACGTTGTTGTCGGCGTGCTCGCCGCCGTTGATGATGTTCATCATCGGCAGGGGCAGTTCCTTGGCGTTGGAGCCGCCGAGGTACTGGTAGAGGGGCAGGCCCGCCTCTTCGGCCGCCGCCTTGGCGCAGGCCAGAGAGACGCCGAGCAGGGCGTTGGCGCCGAGATTGCTTTTGAAATCGGTGCCGTCGAGCTCGAGCAGCTTGCGGTCGATGCCGACCTGATCGGAGGCTTCCCAGCCGACCAGCGCCTCGGTGATCACCTCGTTGATGTTTTCCACCGCTTTGAGCACCCCTTTGCCGAGGTAACGCGCCTTGTCGCCGTCGCGAAGTTCGAGAGCTTCGCGCTCGCCGGTCGATGCTCCGCTCGGTACCGCGGCGCGGCCCATGGCGCCGCTTTCAAGGTAGACTTCGACCTCAACGGTGGGATTGCCACGGGAATCGAGAATTTCACGGGCGTAAATGTCGTTGATTTCGCTCATTGTTTCCCCCTTGTCATATGGATTCGGTTTCCTTTAGCATCTGCAGGACCGCAGCCCGATAAAGGTGCCCCCCCATCGGTACGGCAGAGAGGAGGCGCTTTTCACTGATTGTATCTCCGGGCGGCAAGATGTCTTTTCGCCCTGTGGAAAGCGCCATTTATAGCAATTTTCATCGGTGATGCAAAGCCTTCTTTTCTGGGGCGGGGACCGGCCGGTTCGGGGGTTAAAAGGAATTGATTTCTCAGGGGCGTTGGTGCTAGGGTTGCAATTTCGACCCACAGGATTTTGACGAGGAATGTATTTGGAAGACACCGCGACGCAAGACAGGTTCCGGATCGAAGATCAGAACCTGGCTGCTCTTCTGTTCGGCCAGCAAAACCGCAACCTCAGGCAGGTCGAGCGGATTCTGAAGGTGCGCATCGGTTCGCGCGGGAGCGACCTTCAGATCGAGGGCGATTCCCTCCAGGTGCAGCTATGCCGACGCCTGCTCGCCGAACTTGCCGACCTGGTTGGCGAAGGGTATCCCCTTTATCCGCCCGACATCGATTACGCGGTGCGTATTCTCAGTGTCGATTCGAAGGCCCGCCTCAAGGATATTTTTCTCGATACCATCTTTGTTTCTTTTCGCAAGAAGGTCATCTCCCCCAAAAGTCTCACCCAGAAGTATTACATCGACGCCATGCGCAACAATGACGTGGTTTTCGGCATCGGCCCTGCGGGAACCGGCAAGACTTATCTCGCCATGGCCATGGGTCTGGCCTACCTGATGAAAAAGGAGGTCAGTCGCATCGTACTGGTGCGCCCTGCGGTCGAAGCCGGGGAAAAGCTCGGCTTTCTTCCCGGCGATCTGGTGGAGAAGGTCAACCCGTACCTGCGGCCGCTCTACGATGCGCTCTACGACATGATGGGGTTCGAGAAGGGGCAGGCGCTGATCGAAAAAGGGGTGGTCGAGGTGGCGCCTCTGGCCTTCATGCGGGGGCGGACCCTCAACGACGCATTTGTCATTCTCGATGAAGCGCAGAATACCACCCCGGAGCAGATGAAAATGTTTCTCACCCGTCTTGGATTCGGCAGCCGGGCGGTGGTGACGGGTGACGTCACCCAGACCGACCTGCCCACCGGCAAAGTTTCGGGTCTGCTCGAAGCGCAGCGGATTCTCAAGAATATCGACCGGATTGCCTTCAACCAATTCAGCGACGCCGACGTGGTGCGGCATCCCATCGTGCAGTCGATCGTGCAAGCCTACGACCGGGCGCAAAAAGCGCCCCAGGCAAGCTGAACGGCGACCCTCTTATGACCAAAAACGGCAGAAAAAACGAAGCGGCCGGCGGCAGGAAAGGCTCTTTCCGCCTGCTGCGGATGCCCATTTCCCTGACGCCTGCTCAGCAGAACCGGTTGCTGTTGCTGTGCCTGTCCCTGGTGCTCACGGTCATCATCGTGCCCAAGGGGGGATTTGTCCCCGACTATTACAGCCCCGGCGACATCGCCGCGCGCGACGTCAAGGCGCCGCGCGACATGCTGGTTCCCGACCAGGGGTTGACCGAGAAGAAACGACTCGAAGCCCAGGAGGCCGTCCGCCCCCTTTACGATTATGATCGGCGCGTCGGCGCCGAGATCAGCGAGCACCTGGTGCGGGGGTTGCGCGTTCTGCTTGCGGACAACGAGACGGACGCGCCGAAGCCACCGCTGCGCCAGGCTCTGGAGGATACCCTCGGCACCGGAGTGACCGAGGAAGAGTTCGGCGTTTTAAAGAAACTGCCGCTGAGTGAAGCCCTGGTGCAGAAGATCGGGCGGGCGATGACTTTTTCCGGGAGTCCGAAAATCGTCGCCAATCGCAAGCTGTTCGAGAACGAGGCCGAAAAAGGCGTGGTCATTCGCGATCTTGAGGCGCAGCAGGAAACCGCCGGCGTGAAAACGGAAGACATCATCGGCATGGGGGAAGCGCAGGAGATGCTGCGCAAGAACCTTCAGGCCCTGGAGGAGCTTTCCCGCGAGCAGCGCGACGCGCTGTTCAATCTCTCGCAGAAGCTTCTGCGCCCCAACCTGACCTTCAACAAGACCGAAACCGAGTCGCGCCGGCGTGAAGCGGGCGCGGCGGTGACCCCGGTTTTCTTCCAGGTCAAAAAGGGCGAAATGATCGTTCGCGAAGGCGAGCGGGTCAACGAGGAACAGATCAAGAAGCTGCGGGCCATGCGCGACCTCGGCAGCGATTTCAGTATTCTGCGCATGGCTCTCGGACTTTTTCTGGCGATTCTCATCCTGATTGTCGTCGGTCACCGCTACGCCCTGCGCAATATTCGCAAATACCGCCCCAACGGCCGCGACCTTCTGTTCATCTCCCTGGTCTTCACCGGGCTGTTCATCCTGATCAAGCTCTCCATTTTCGTTTCCACCGCTCTGGAAAGCGCGTTTCCCTACATCGATTCCACCAGCTACTATTATGCCTTTCCCTTCGCGGTGGGGGCGATGCTGGTCCGCCTGGTGCTCAATTCGGAGGTGGCCCTGGTTTTTGCCGTTCTGAGCTCGGTTCTGCTCGGGGTGCTGTTCGGCAACAGCCTGGTGATCTCAGGTTATGCGCTGGTCAGCGGCATTGTCGGGGCCCATTGGGTACGCCATTGCAAGACCCGATCGACTCTTTATCGGGCAGGGCTCTGGGTGTCTTTGACCAGTGCCGGTCTGGTGATCGCCATGCATTTCATGGCCGGGCGCTTTCCCGATCTGGCGCTGCTGCATAAAGTCGGTTTTGCCGTGGCGGGCGGGCTGTTCTGCGCCATCATCGTCAACGGCACCATTCCCCTGGTGGAAACCGTATTCAAGTACACCACCGACATCAAGCTGCTCGAGCTGGCCAATATGAACGCTCCGGTGCTGCGCGAACTGATGGTGCAGGCGCCCGGGACCTATCACCATTCCATCATCGTCGGCAACCTGGTCGAGGCGGCGGCCGAGGCGATCAACGCCAACCCGCTGCTGGCGCGGGTGGCGGCCTATTATCACGATATCGGCAAGATCAAAAAGCCCCTGTACTTCATCGAAAACACCGGCAACGCGGCCAACAAGCACGACAAGCTGGCCCCGTCGATGAGCGCGCTGATCCTCATGGCCCATGTCAAGGACGGGGTGGAAATGGCGCGGGAGAGCAAGCTGGGACAGCCGCTGGTCGATATCATCCGCCAGCACCACGGCACCTCCCTGATCAAATTTTTCTTCGACAAGGCCAAGAGCAAGGAAGACCCCGGAGTCCAGCAGGTCGATGAGCGCGATTACCGCTATCCGGGGCCGCGCCCCCAGACCCGGGAGGCCGCCCTGATCATGCTGGCAGACGCGGTGGAAGCCGCCAGCCGCACCCTGACCGAGCCGACTCCGGCCCGCATCCAGGGCATGGTGCAGAAGATCATCAACAACATATTCATCGACGGTCAGCTCGACGAATGCGAGCTGACCCTGAAGGACCTGCACAACATCGCCAAGAGCTTCAACCGGATTCTGGCGGGCATTTTTCATCATCGGGTCGATTATCCCGAGCCGGCCTATAAGGAACGGGACAAAGACGGCGGGAAGAGGAAAGTCATTGAGGATTCAAATCGAGAACCGGCAAAAGAGCCAAAAGATCGAGAAGCGGACCCTCCGAAAGGTAGCACAGAAGATCTTAAACGCCTTGGGATGTCCTGAGGCCGAGGTCTCCATTCTCATCGTCGCCGATGAAGAAATTCGCACCGTCAATCGCGACTACCTGGGCAAAGACCGCCCGACCAACGTGATATCCTTCGCTATGCAGGAGGGGGAGGGCGGCGGCATTTCCCCCGAACTGCTGGGCGATGTGGTGATCTCCGCCGACACCGCGGCGCGCGACGCGGCTGAGGCCGGCGTGCCTTTTGTCAGCGAGTTGTATTTTTTGCTGCTGCACGGGATACTGCACTTGTCCGGCTACGATCATGAACGGGGAAGCGAAGAGGATGCCCGCCTTATGGAAGCCCGTGAACAGGAAATCTTTTCAGTGATTCGCCGTGAGTTCCTCTCCTGAAAACCCCAAGAACTTCAAGCCTCTCAACTGGTACCAGGGTGTCAACTGTGCCATCGAGGGGATTCTGTGGGCGGTCAAGACCCAGCGCCACATGCGGTTTCATCTGCTGGCCGCGATGGTGGTGCTGCTCACGGCCCTGATCCTCGATGTGACCGCTCTGGAGCTGATTCTGCTGACCCTGGCCATCACCTTCGTCATGTTCGCCGAGATGTTCAACACCGCGATCGAGGTGGTGGTCGATCTGGTTTCCCCGGGGTATCACCCGTTGGCGCGAACCATCAAGGACGTGGCCGCCGGTGCGGTTCTGCTCGCCAGCATCGGGGCCGTGATCCTCGGTTACCTTGCCCTTTCCGGTTATTTTTTCCCTCCGGTCGAAAGACAGCTGGTGCTGCTGGCTCCCCCCCGGGGCGAGGTCGCGATCGTTTCGGTGCTCGTTTGCAGCATTCTGGTGGTCCTGATCAAATCGCTCAGCGGCAAGGGAACCCCTCTGCACGGCGGGATGCCGAGCGGCCACAGTGCGATTGCCTTCTCCATCGCCACGGCGGTCACCTTGAGCGGGGTGGGGCCGGTCTATGTCGTGCTTGCTTTGGTTCTGGCGACCATGGTCAGCCACAGCCGCCTGCTGATGGATATTCATTCATTGCTTGAAGTTCTGGTGGGCGCCTTGCTCGGGGTGCTGGTCACCCTTGCGATTTATTCTCTTTTTGGCTGAATAAACAATGTAACTATTCACCTTGGTCCGAAAGGGGCTCGCGGCATCCATGTCGAAGGNNCCCTGGGGCTTGACCGGCGCCATCCGGGCGCCGGACACCTTCGCCATGGACACCGCGAGCCCCTGAGCTGAATAGTTACTAAACAATAAACATTTTTCTCGCCTGTTGCCCGGGTGAGTACTTCAAGCGGATTGCGGAAGGAGAAAAGGTTCTTGGACGACGACAGTTCTGGTGGCCGAACCAACGGCACACCCAACGGGAAAAATTCCTGGCGCTCGCTACTCGACCGCATGCTGTTCGGCAAGCGTCGGGCGCTGACCGAAGAGGAACTGCAGGAAATCATCGACGAGTCGGAGGAAGAGGGGATCATCAACGAAGGCGAGGGGGAGATGCTGCACTCCATCTTCGAATTCGGCGACACGCTCGTGCGCGAAATCATGGTGCCGCGCACCGACATGGTCTGCTGCCCCACCTCGGCTCCCTTTCGCGATGTTCTCGATGCCATTCTGTCGAGTGGACATTCGCGAATTCCGATTTTCGATGGTTCGGCCGACCGCATCGTCGGGGTCGTCTACGCCAAGGACCTGCTGCGCTATTGGGGGCGGGAAGAGAAGGAAATCACCCTGCCCCGGGTCATGCGCACCCCCTTCTTCGTCCCCGAAACCAAGAACATCCAGGAGCTCCTGCAGGATTTCCGCACCCGCCGGGTGCATCTGGCCATTGCCGTGGATGAATACGGCGGTACTTCCGGTCTGGTCACCATTGAAGATCTGATCGAGGAGATCGTCGGCGATATCCAGGACGAGTACGACCTGGAAGAGGAGTGGCTGCAGCCCCAGGAAGATGGTTCCGTTCTGGTGGACAGCCGCCTCAATATCGAAGAATTCGAGGAGCATTTCGAAACCCGGGTGGAGCGGGAGAAGTTCGATACCGTCGCCGGCTATGTCTTCAATCTGCTCGGCCGGGTGCCGAAAGAGGGGGAGGAGGTGCGCGACGGCGATTTCCTGTTGACCGTGGTCGATGCCGACAACCAGAAAATCCGCAAGATCAGGGTTCAGCGCCTGCCCCGGGAGGTCGAGGGAGCGTCCTCCTGATTTTATGATCCGTTTTCTGCCCGACAAGACAGCCGCAGCCGCGATCCTCGCCGGGCTGCTGAGTGCCCTGGCCTTTCCCCGCCCCGATCTGGCGGAGCTGGCGTGGATCGGTCTGGTGCCGCTGATTCTGGTGATGGAAAAGCGCCCCTTCCGCAGCGGCTTCGTCGCGGGCGCGGTCTTCTTCGGCACCGTTCTGTACTGGCTCAACATCGTCATGACCACTTACGGCCGCCTGCATCCGGTCCTTTCGGCGGCGGCCTATCTCATGCTGGTTCTTTATCTCGCCCTGTTCTGGGGGGGAGCCACCTGGGCGGCCAGTCGCCTGCGCGAGAAGCTGAAGGCGCCGGTGTGGCTGGCACTGCCGGTCTGCTGGGTGGCGATGGAGTTTATCCGCGCCTTTTTTCTCAGCGGATTTCCCTGGGCGACCCTGGGCTACGGCCTGCACAGCCGCCTGGTGCTGATCCAGTCCGCTGATCTGTTCGGCGTCTACGGCCTGAGTTTTCTTCTGGTTCTGGCCAATGCCGTCATCGCCCGCATGGTGACCTGGCGCCAGCGCAAAAACTCCTTTCCGCTGCCGGCGTTCGGGGTGTTTCTGGCGCTGTTTCTGGGGAATTTCGGCTATGGCTGGATTTGTCTGGGACTCGACCTCGACCGCCGTCCGCAGTCGCTGCGCGTCGCCCTGGTGCAGGGAAACATCGATCAGGGGGTGAAGTGGGATCCGGCCTACCAGGAGAAGACGGTGGAGATCTATCGCGATCTTTCGCTGCAGGCAACCGCAAGCGGCGCAGTCGACCTCGTCGTCTGGCCCGAGAGTGCCACTCCGTTTTACTTTCAGGAGGCGGGGGAGCTCTCGCGCAAGGTTCGCGCCGTTCCCGCCGCCGCAGGTTCCTACCTTCTTTTTGGCAGCCCCGCCTTCGAAACGGTCAATCGTCAATACCGCTATCTCAACAGCGCCTTTCTCCTCTCGCCCAGTGGCGCCGTGCTGGGCCGCAGCGACAAGGTCCACCTGGTCCCCTTCGGGGAGTATGTTCCCTTCAAGCGATTCCTTCCTTTTGTCGAGAAAATGGTGGTGGGGATCGGCGATTTCTCGCCGGGAACCGTGACCACCTTGCCGCTCGATGGGCAAAAAATAGGAGTTCTGGTCTGTTTTGAGGGGATCTTCCCGGAACTGGCGCGAGACTTTGTGCGGCAGGGAAGCGATCTGCTGGTGAATATCACCAACGACGCCTGGTTCGGGCGCTCATCGGCGCCCCATCAGCATCTGGCCATGACGCGATTTCGGGCGGTGGAAAACCGCATCTGGGTGGCCCGGGCGGCCAATACCGGTATTTCCGCCTTCATCGCCCCCAGCGGCCAGATCATCGGGCCCACCGATCTTTTCGAACCGGCGGTGGCCGAAGCCTCGGTCGGCCTGGGTGCCGGAACGAGTCTATACCGCCGTACCGGCGACATTTTGCCCGTGATCTGCCTCGGTCTGGCCGTGTTCGGTCTGGTTCGTACCCGGCGCCGTTTTCGCAGTTCCTGATTTGTCTGTCAGGGTCGGAGTTTCAGATTGATCTCTTCGAGCAGTTTTCCGTCGACATCGAAAAACCTGACCTGCTCGACATCGGGAGTTCGCTCCACCAGGGCAAGAACGTAAGGCTGGGTCATGACCGCCGCCGCTACGCTCCCTTCGGGGGGAGCGATGAACCTGGTGGTCACCTGCAGGCTCTTCCCCGCCCGCTCCACGCTCTCCAATTCCACCCGATAGCCGCTGCTCGGCTTCCAGCCGGCCGCGACGAAGACGGCCAGGTTTTCACTCCAGTCGACCTCCGGGGCGGGAGGGGGTGGGAGCCGGTGGGCATGGATGGTTCGGTAGAATTCTCCCCACTGGTCCGCGTCGGCGATGACCGCGAAGGTAGGCTCCTGGTTTTTCATGGCGGCGCTGCCCTGCTCGACCACCTTGAACGGAAGGGGGGAGGCGCCGCAGCCCAGAATCAGGGTGAATGCAAGCGTCAGCAATAATCCTGCGTATCGGTTGTTCCGGGGCATAAGAGCTTTCTCCTGATCGCCTGATGGGGTTATTTTTCCGGTGCGGTTCTGGCGACTTGCAGAGGGCTGACCATCGGGCTATAATCGCCCCCGCCTCGAACCCTGGAGGTGCCGTTCACGACTCTTTGACCTTCCCTTACTTTACCCTATCCGATAAGCATCAAGAAAGGACTTCTGCCATGTTTCGTGAAGAACTCGACGCTCTGGTCGCCCTTGAGGAAAAAACCCAGGAACTCTGGAGGTATCTTTGACGTCCCTGGCAAAAAGGAGCGCATAGCCGAACTCGAGGCGGAGATCGCCCGACCCGACTTTTGGAACGACGGGGACAAAGCGCAGGAACGACTGCGCGAGCGCACCAGCCTGCAGAAGCCGGTGGAAAGCCTGGAGGGGCTGATGCAGCGGCTGGAAGACCTCAAGGTTCTCATCGAGCTGGGCGAGGAGTCGGAGGATGAAGAGGTGCTGGCCGAGGTGCGCGAGGCCGTTCCCGCAATCGAGAGCGACCTGCGCAAGCTCGAACTGGCGCGCATGCTCTCGGGGCCCCACGACCGGAACAACGCCATTTTCAGCATCAATGCCGGCGCCGGTGGCACCGAGGCCCAGGACTGGGCCGAAATGCTGCTGCGCATGTACCTGCGCTTCTGCGAGCGCAAGGGCTGGCGCACGGAAATGACCGATTACCAGCCCGGCGAGGAAGCCGGCGTCAAAGGCGCCACCTTTACCGTCGAAGGCGAATACGCCTATGGATTTTTGCGGGCGGAGATGGGTATCCACCGGCTGGTGCGCATCTCTCCCTTTGATTCCAACGCCCGGCGCCACACCTCCTTTTCTTCGGTCTTCGTCTTTCCCGAGCTCGACGAGGAAGTGGACATCGAGATCAACGAAAAGGATCTGAAGGTCGATACCTACCGTTCCAGCGGCGCCGGCGGCCAGCACGTCAATAAAACCGATTCGGCGATCCGCATCACCCACATCCCTACCGGCATCGTCGTTGCCTGTCAGAACGAGCGTTCCCAGCACAAGAACCGCGCCACGGCCCTGAAGCAGCTCAAGGCGCGCCTGTTCGAGATGGAAATGCGCAAAAAAGAGGAAGAAGCCGTTGACATCGCCGGCGAGAAAAAGGAAATCGGCTGGGGCAGCCAGATTCGCTCTTATGTCCTGCATCCCTACCGGCTGGTGAAAGACCATCGAACCAGCTTCGAGATGGGGAATACCGACGCCGTTCTCGACGGCGATCTGGAGGATTTCATCGAAGCCTATCTGCTGAGCCGCAGTTGATCCGGGGAGGCTGTGGCGGCCCCCTTTTCCCTTGACTTGCCCGGTGAGCGGGGGGTAAGGTACCCCCCTTAAGCGACATGGCTCGAAAGGTGTTGGAATTAATGGAAGAACTCAACGATATCCTGCTGCAGCGGCGGGAGAAACTGGCCGCCCTGCGCGGCGAGGGAATCAATCCCTATGCCAACGATTTTTCCGTCACTCACACCAGCGGCGACGTGGTCGAGGCGCACCAAGCGATGGATGCCGACCAGCTTGCCGGGTGCGAGGCTCAATACCGGATCGCCGGCCGCATCATGGCCCGACGCGACTTCGGCAAGGCGGCCTTCGTTCAGTTGCAGGATGCCAGCGGCCGGATCCAGGTCTACGTGGGCCGGGACAAGGTCGGGGAGGAAGCCTTCGAGCTTTTCCGCAAGCTCGATCTGGGCGACATCGTCGGTGTTTGCGGCCGCCCCTTTCGCACCAAGACCGGCGAGCTGAGCCTGCGCGCCGAAAGCCTGCGACTGCTGACCAAATCGCTGCATCCCCTGCCGGAAAAATGGCACGGTCTGACCGATGTCGAGACCCGCTACCGGCAGCGCTACCTCGATCTGATGGTCAACAGCGATGTGCGCGAGGTTTTTCTCAAGCGCAGCCGCATCATCAGCCTGATCCGCAATTTCATGCAGGATCGGGGTTTTCTCGAGGTCGAGACGCCGATGATGCAGCCCGTTGCCGGCGGCGCCACCGCCAAACCGTTCAAGACGTTCCACAACACCCTCAAGATGGACCTCTACCTGCGCATCGCGCCGGAGCTCTATCTCAAGCGCCTGGTGGTGGGAGGGCTGGAGCGGGTCTTCGAGATCAACCGCAATTTTCGCAACGAGGGGATCTCGATTCAGCACAACCCCGAGTTCACCATGATGGAGTTCTATCAGGCCTACGCCACCTATGAGGACCTGATGAAGTTCACCGAAGAGCTCATCTGTCACGTGGCCTCCGAGGTTTGCGGTCGTCTCACGCTCACCTACGGCGGCCGCGAGGTCGATCTGTCGTCGCCCTGGCGGCGGCTGACCTTCAAAGAATCGATCGTTGAATACGGAAAGGTTGCCCCCGACGTGCTCGAGGACCGTGACCGGGCCCTTGATTTCGCCCGCGCCCGGGGACTCGAGTTGGATAAGAACCTGGGGCTGGGCAAGATTCTGACCGAAATTTTCGACGAGGTGGTCGAACCCCATCTGTGGCATCCCACCTTCATTACCCAATATCCGACGGAAGTGTCTCCTCTGTCGCGCAAGAACGACCGTGATCCTGAAGTGGTCGACCGTTTCGAGCTCTTCATCGTCGGCCGCGAGTTGGCCAATGCATTTTCCGAGCTCAACGACCCGGTCGACCAGAAAGAGCGCTTCGTGCAGCAGCTGGCCGAAAAGGAAGCGGGCGACGAGGAAGCGCACGCCATGGACGAGGATTACGTGCGGGCGCTTGAATTCGGCCTGCCTCCCACCGCCGGCGAAGGGATCGGTATCGACCGGCTGGTGATGCTGCTGACCGATTCGGCCTCCATCCGCGACGTCATTCTGTTTCCCCAGCTGCGGCCCGAAAGCAAATAAAGGTCTGGTCCTGGAGCATGCAGTCCCTGTTGCCCCGTTTCTCATTCTCGGGTCCGGAGTCTGATCGATTTTTATGAGCTACGAACTCTTCGTGAGCCTGCGCTATCTGCGGGCAAAGCGCAAACAGACGTTTATTTCCGTCATCTCCTTCATCTCCATCGGCGGGGTCACCCTGGGGGTGGCCGCGCTGATCGTGGTTCTGGCCGTCATGACCGGCTTTCACGACGGCGTGCGCCAGCAGATCCTCGGCAATCTTCCCAACGTGCTGATTCAGAAATACGGCGAGGCCATCTCCGATTACCCCGAGGTGGTGGCGGCGGCGCGGGAGGTTCCCCATGTGACGGGGGTGACTCCGTTCATTTCGCGCGAGGCAATGCTCCTCTCTCGGGGAAACGTCGCCGCGGTTCAGGTCAAGGGGGTCGAACCCGGCAACAAGGCCTTTCGCCAGGAAGCCCTGACCGTCGGCGGAGAAAAGCTCGAAACGCTTCTGTTTTCCGAAGAGAACACCCAGCCCGGGATCGTGATCAGTCTCGATTCGGCCACCAGCCTCGGCGTCGCGGTGGGCGATACGATCAATGTGATCCCCCCCATGTTCACCATCACCCCCTTCGGCATGATCCCCAAGATGAAACCGTTTCGGGTGGTCGGCATCCTGCGCCAGCAGGGGAGTCTGGTCGATACCTATTACGCCTATATCACCCTGGAGACCGCTCAGAACTTTTTCGACGTGGCCGGCCAGGTCACCGGCATCGAGGTGGAAGTCGAAAGCTTCGACCACACCCAGGCGGCGGTTTCGGCCTTGCGCGACCGGTTTTCCTTTCCCTTCATGGTGCGCTCCTGGGAAGATATGTTCGGCTCTTTTCTCTCGGCGCTCAAGCTCGAGAAGCTCGGGCTGTTCATCGTTCTGGGGATCATCGTGCTGGTGGCCGCGTTCAACATCGCCACCACCCTGATCATGGTCGTGATGGAAAAGCATAAAGATATCGCGATTCTGCGCTCGATGGGGGCGACCTCCCGCAGCATCATGAAAATCTTTGTGTTCGAGGGGGCGATCATCGGTACTCTGGGGACGAGCCTCGGGGCCGTTTTCGGTTTGCTGATCGCGACCAATGCCGATCCGATCATCAAGCGGCTGGAGAGTCTGTTCGGACTCAAAATCTTCGATCAGGCGGTCTACGGGATGGAAAAATTTCCTTCGGTGGTCAACCCCGGCGATGTGATCGCGGTGGTGGCGGTCGCTCTGGGGATCTCGCTGGTCGCCACGATCTACCCGGCCTGGCACGCCTCGCGAATGGACCCGGCCGAGGCCCTGCGCTATGAATAGGGAGGTGCGGGGGCATGATTGAAGCGAAGGGGTTGAAAAAAAGCTTTGCCACTCCCCACGGACGGGTCGATGTCCTCAAGGGGATCGACTTCAATATAGCGGCCGGCGAAAGGGTCGCGGTCCTCGGGTATTCCGGTGCCGGCAAGACCACCCTGATGCACATCCTCGGGGCTCTCGATCGGCCCAACGAGGGGTACGTGCACTTCGAGGGAACCGATATCTTTTCCCTGCGCGGTGCCGCGCTTGACGCTTTTCGCAACCGCACCGTCGGGTTCGTTTTCCAGTTCCACCAGTTGCTCCCTGAGTTCAACGCGCTGGAGAATGTCATGATGCCAGCCCTGGTGGCCAGAAAAAGTCGCCAGGTGGCGGCGCAGGCGGCCGAGGCGCTGCTGTCGGAGGTCGGCCTCGGGCATCGCCTGCTGCACAAGCCGGGGGAGCTCTCCGGGGGCGAGCAGCAGCGGGTCGCCATCGCCCGGGCCCTGGTCCAGATGCCGCGGCTGCTGCTGGCCGACGAGCCGACCGGGAATCTCGACAGCAAAACCAGCGATGAGATTTACCTGCTGCTGGAGCGTCTGCACCGCGACCGGGGGCTCACCATGGTCGTGGTGACCCACAGCCAGGCCCTGGCGCAACGCATGGATCGCATGGTGCACATGGACGACGGCCTGCTCCGCTAGGACGACCCGCAAATGCGCATCGATACGGACTTTTGCCGGCGCAAAGACCGAATTGGTTCCTGCCGAAAATGAGTTTACACCCCCCGGGGATTTCCCTATAATGAAGCGCTTAAAAATATGTGATTTCGGAGTGTTATTGCGCATGGTCAAAAAGACCATTTTCGTTCATTTTCTGGTTTTCTTCTTGATTGCCTCGGTCGCTGCCCAGCCGCTGACTTTTCAGGATGTGCTCATCGAAGGAAACCAGCGCGTCGAGGAGAGCGCGATTCGCTCGGTGATCCAGGCGCGTCCGGGGCAGCCCCTGAGCATGGAGGCGATCGACCAGGACATCCGTAATATTTTCCAGCTCGGGCGCTTTCAGGACGTCACCGCCCGCACCGGCCAGGGTTCCGCTGGTCCGATTCTCGTCTATCAGGTCAGCGAGCGCCCTCTGGTCAGGGATGTACGCTTCGAGGGGCAGGATGAATTCAAGGAGGAGAAGCTGCGGGATCTGGCGACCATCCGGGTTCCCGACCTCTACGACCCCAAGAAGATCGAAAAAAGCATCGACGCGATTCGGCGCGCCTACCGCGACGAAGGCTTCCATGCCGCCCGTATCGTTTCCGACGTCGATATCAATGATAGCAATGAAGCCACGGTCACCTTCGCCATCGACGAAGGCGAAAAGGTGCTGGTCGACACCATCCGCTTCGTGGGCAACGAGGTCTTTACCGACAAGGAACTGAAGAAGGTCATGCAGACCAAGGAGCGTTGGGCTTTCTCCTGGTTGACCGGTCGCGGCACCTACAACGAAGAAATTCTGCAGAACGACCTCGCCTTGATTGGCGACGAATATTTCAACTCCGGCTATGTGCAGGTCAAGGTGCGGCAGCCGGTCGTGACTCTGAGCGAAGACATGAAGACCATGGATGTCGCCATCGAGATCGAGGAGGGCGCCCAGTTCCGGGTCGGCACTGTCGATCTCCAGGGTGATCTGCTGGAGTCGAAGGAAAAACTTCTCGCGCTAACCCGACTCACACCGGGAGACGTCTTCAGTCGGGCCGCATTGCGCAATGACGTCTTCGGCCTGAACGACCTTTACGCCGACCGCGGCTACGCCTATGTCAATGTCTCGCCCCTGACCAGCCTCGAACAGGAAAACCGCCTGGTCAATCTGACCTACGATATCGAAAAAGGGCCCCAGGTCCATATCGACCGAATTCTGATCAGCGGCAACTCCAAAACCCGCGACAAGGTTATCCGTCGTGAGATGAAACTGGTCGAAGGCGATCTCTACAGCGCCTCCAAGCTCAAGGAGAGCCGGCGCCGGGTCAACAACCTCGGGTTTTTCGAGGAAGTCAACGTTTCGACCAGCAAGGCCGCCGCGGAAGATAAGATGAACGTCGATGTCGATCTGAAAGAGCGCGGCACCGGCACCTTCAGCGTCGGGGTCGGCTATTCTTCGGTGGACGGGATCATCGGACAGGGGTCGCTGCAGCAGGACAACTTTCTCGGGCGGGCGCTCAAGCTCGATCTCTCCGCGTCTCTCGGCGGCCAATCGACCACCTACCGTTTCGGGTTGACCGACCCGTATTTTCTCGATAAAAATCTGACCCTCGGATTCGATCTGTTCCGAAGTGAGCGCGAGTGGCCCGATTTCAGCGAAAGGACGACCGGCGGCAATCTCAAGCTGGGATTTCCCCTCCGCGACGACCTGCGCGCCTTCTTCCTTTATCGATATGAAGACAAGGAAATTTATGACGTTGAGGATACCGCCTCCAATTTCATCCAAAGCCAGGTCGGGCAGTCCACCCTCTCGGCGGTGACCGCCATGTTGCGGCGCGACACCACCGACTATCGGCTCGATCCCACCCGCGGATCGATGTCGGAGGCGTCCATTGAATTCGCCGGCATCGGCGGCACCGAGAAATTCATCAAGTATATCCTCGATCATCGCCACTTCTTCCCCGCCGCCTGGGACACCTATTTCTCCGCCCACGGCCAGATCGGCTACGTGCATGCCTGGGATCAGCAAGAGGTTCCCATCGACGAGCGCTTTTTCCTCGGCGGCCTCAACAGTCTGCGGGGGTTCCGGTCACGCGAGGTCGGGCCCAGGGATGGCGAGGATTTCATCGGTGGCCTGAAGGAGGCCTATTTCAATCTCGAGTATATTTTCCCCGTGGTGAAGGATATGGGGCTCAAGGGCGTGGTATTCTTCGATGTGGGCAATGCCTGGGACAACGGCGAGGGTTGGTTCTCGGATATGCGCTATGATGTCGGCGCGGGCATTCGCTGGTTCAGCCCGATGGGTCCGTTGCGGCTCGAATGGGGCTACAATCTCTCCCCGCGCGACGATGAAAGTAACGCTGAATGGCAGTTTTCCATCGGTCGGTTTTTCTAGACGGAATCATTTAGATCAAGGAGATTTTCGCATGAAACGTTTGTTTGCTCTGGTTGTCGCGGGTTTCTTGTTTGCCGCGGTTCCCGCCGCCGCCCAGGAAGTGAAGATCGGCTACGTCGATCTGCAGAAGGCCTTGAACCTCTCTTCGGCGGGAAAGAGCGCCAAGGAAAAAATCGGGGAGAAGGTCAAGGAATACGAAGGCGAGGTCAAAAGCCGCCAGGACGAACTGAAGAAAATGAAAGAAGAACTCGAAAAACAGGCGGTTCTGCTTTCAGAGGAAGCGCGGGGGAAGAAGGAGCGCGACTATCAGCAGAAGTTGAAGGAATTCCAGCGCTTCACCAAAGATATCCAGGACGAATTGCAGCAGAAGGACGCTGAATTCACCCGCCGTATTCTCGAAGATCTGTTTCAGGTCATCAAGGAGGTCGGGCAAAAGCAGGGCTATACCCTGATTCTCGAAAAAACCGAAAGCTCGATTCTCTATGCCCCCGATCAGATCGACCTGACCGAGAAAATCATCGAGGCGTACAACGCCGGCGGCAAGAAATAAACGGTTGCATCCGCCCAACGGGGCGTTTGGGTGAATGTCAGTGAGGGGCTGAAGCCATGGCGAAATTGGGAGAGCTTGCCGAACTCGTCGGTGGTCGGGTGATCGGCGACGGGGAGATCGATATCAAGCGGGTCGCGCCGATCGATCAGGCGCAGGAGGGGGACATCACCTTTCTCGCGAACCCCAAGTACGCAGCCCGCCTCGAAGACTCGCAGGCCTCTGCGGTCATCGTGATGCCGGGCGTGACCAGCAAACATCTGAACCTGGTGGTCTGTGCCAATCCCTACCTCGCTTTTGCCAGGGTTTTGTCTCACCTTCACGGGCAGAGACCGGCTGCCCTGGGGGTTCTCGCCGGCGCGCAGGTGCATCCCGGCGCCCGCCTGGGCGAGGGCGTGACGATTCATCCCGGCTGCGTCGTGTGCGAGAACGTTGCCATCGGCAACAACACCACCCTGCATCCCGGGGTGGTGCTCTACGAGGGCGTCTCCGTCGGCGACGATTGTACCCTGCATGCCAATGCGGTGGTGCGGGAGAAATGTCGGCTGGGCAACCGGGTCATCCTCCAACCCGGGGCGATCATCGGCTCCGACGGCTTCGGTTATGCTCCCGACGGCCGGCAGTACGTGAAGATTCCGCAGGTCGGAATCGTCGATATCGGCGACGATGTTGAAATCGGGGCCGCCACCTGCATCGACCGCGCAGCCTTGGGAGTCACCCGCATCGGCCGGGGCACCAAAATCGACAATCTGGCGCAGATCGCCCATAATGTCGTGGTTGGCGAAGATACGATCATCGTCGCGCAGGTTGGCATCGCGGGCAGCACCAGAATCGGCAACCACTGCACCTTTGGTGGGCAGGCGGGGGTTGGCGGCCACATCTCCATCGGTGACGACGTCACCATCGCCGCCCGCGGCGGCGTCGCGGGAAGCGTCGCCGACGGCCAGATTTTATCCGGCACGCCGGTCATGCCGCACAAGGAATGGCTCAAGGCATCCATGATTTTTCCCAAATTGCCCGAAATCAAACGGGATGTTCAGCAGCTGAAAAAACAGCTGGCCGCGCTTGAAATTCTGCTCAAGGAGAAATGAGTGACCATGGTTCTTGATATTCAGGAGATCATGAAACTGCTTCCTCACCGCTATCCTTTCCTCCTGGTCGATCGCATCGAGGAGCTGGTGAAGGGGGAGAGCGTGGTGGGCATTAAAAACGTGACCATCAACGAACCCTTCTTTCAGGGGCATTTCCCGGGTCATCCGGTGATGCCGGGGGTACTGATCATCGAGGCGATGGCGCAGGTGGGCGGGGTCTTCGCCATTGTCAGCGACAATATCGGCTCCGACAAGGTGACCTACTTCACCGGCATCGACAATGCCCGGTTCCGCAGGCCGGTGCGACCCGGCGACGTTCTGCGCATCGAGCTGACTCTGACGACCTGTCGGCGCGGGCTTTATTGTTTCACCGGCAAGGCCTACGTGGGCGAAACCCTGGTGGCCGAAGCCGACCTCAAGGCGACTTTCGCTCCTCGGGACAACGGATAGGCATTTATGATTCACGAAACGGCGATAATTCATCCCTCCGCCCGCATTGGCCAGAATGTTCAGATTGGGGCCTATACGGTCATCGGAGAAGACGTCAGCATCGGCGACGAGTCCATTATCGGCCCGCATGCGGTCATCGAAGGCCCCACCGAGATCGGTCGGCAGAACCGGATCTTTCAATTCGCCTCCATCGGTGCGCCGCCGCAGGACCTGAAATTCGGCGGGGAAAAAACCCGCTTGAAAATCGGCGATCGCAACACCGTGCGCGAATTTGTGACCCTGCATCGGGGAACCGTCGGCGGCGGGGGAGAAACCGTGATCGGCAGCGACAACCTTCTCATGGCCTATTGTCACGTGGCGCACGACTGCCGGGTCGGCAACCGGGTCGTTCTGGCCAACAGCGCGACCCTGGCGGGGCATGTGACCGTGGGCGATTTCGCCATTCTCAGCGCGCTGACCGCGGTTCACCAGTTCACCCGCGTCGGGGAGCATGTCATGATCAGCGGCGGCTCGATGGTCAATCAGGATATTCCCCATTACGTCATTGCTCAGGGCGATCGCGCGAAGCCGGTCGGACTCAATCTGATCGGCCTGAAGCGGCGCGGTTTCAGCGATGAAGCCATTTCGGGCATCAAGAAAGCCTATCGCTTGCTGTTTCGCTCCGGGCTGCGGCAGGAAGAGGCCGTGACCCGGATGTCGGAAGAATTGGGTCATTTGCCGGAAGTGGCGGCTTTTATCGAATTCGTCAAGGAAAGCGAGCGGGGTCTCGCCCGCTGATCGGAAAGGAACAGGATGAACAAACTTCGGGCCGGTGTCATTGGCGTGGGCTACCTGGGTCGTTTTCATGCGCAAAAATACGCCTCGTTGCCCGATGTCGATCTGGTCGGAGTGGTCGATGCCGATCCCGTCCGGGGCCAAGAGGTGGCGCAGGAAGTCGCAACTGAATTTTTCGGCGACCTGTCCGAACTGATCGCTCGGGTCGATATCGTTTCCATCGTGGTGCCGACCCAGCTGCACTTTCAGGTGGCGAAGGCCTGTCTTGAGGCCGGTGTTCATATCCTGCTGGAAAAACCGGTGACTCAGACCGTCGAGCAGGCCGAAGAGTTGATCGACCTGGCGCGGCAGCGCAACCTGGTGTTCCAGGTGGGACACCTGGAGCGGTTCAATCCGGCCGTGGTCGCTCTCGACGGCGTTTTGCACAACCCCATGTTCATCGAGTCGCACCGGCTCGCCCCGTTCAAGTCGCGGGGAACCGATGTCAACGTCGTTCTCGACCTGATGATTCATGACATCGACATTATTCTGAACATGGTCAGATCGCCGATCAAAACGATCAATTCCGTGGGAGTTCCGGTTCTTTCCGCTGAAGTGGACATCGCCAATGCCCGCCTTCAGTTTGAAAACGGCTGCGTCGCCAACGTCACCGCCAGCCGGGTCAGCCGCGACGCCATGCGCCGGATCCGCATCTTTCAGCCCGACGCCTATATCTCCATCGATTACCAAACGCGAAAAATCGGCATTTTCCGCAAGGACGGGGACGGCATTCCGATTCCTTCGCTTCCGCACGTGACCATGGCGGAAACCAGCTTTTCTCAGGGAGATCCGCTGCTCGACGAAATCAAGGCTTTCGTACAGTCCGTCGCCCGGGGGCTGCCGCCGGTCGTGTCCGGAGAGGACGGCATGAGAGCTCTGGAGGTGGCGCTGGCCATCAATAAAAAGCTTTTTCATGAAATGAGAATCTGAGAATCTAACAGGACAATCCCGCGGCAGGGGAGGCGAGGGTCCGGCTTTACGCGACCTCGCCTTTCGTCTTTTTCGTGTGCCGGCGCAGCCGTTGTCAAGTGTCCATAACCAACATTATCTCCCCACGGGAAGGATTTCGGTGATGAATATTCCGATGGTTGATCTCAAGACCCAATACCTTTCGCTGAAAACGGATATGGATCGGGCGTTGCTGGAGGTTCTCGAGTCGACCCAGTTCATTCTGGGGCCCAGCGTGCAGGCCCTGGAAAAAGAGGTTGCCGACTATCTCGGCGTCAAACACGGCATCAGTTGCTCCTCGGGCACCGATGCCCTGCACCTGGCCCTGCGCGCAGCGGGAATCGGCGCCGGCGATGAGGTGATCACCTCGCCTTTTACTTTTATCGCGACCGCGGAAGCCATCTCCTATGTCGGCGCGACGCCGGTTTTCGTCGACATCGAGCCGCACACCTTCAATCTCGACCCGAACCTGACGGCGCAAGCCATCACCCCGCGCACCCGTGCCATTCTGCCGGTTCACCTCTTCGGCCAACCGGCGGACCTCGATCCGTTGCTCGATCTTTGCCGGGAGCACGAGCTGCTGCTGATCGAAGACTGCGCCCAGTCGTTCGGGGCGAGCTACGGCGGGAAAATGACGGGTGGTTTCGGCTTGGCCGGGTGCCATTCCTTCTTCCCCAGCAAAAACCTCGGTGGTTACGGCGACGGCGGCATGATCACCACCAACGACGACCGGCTGGCGAATGAAATTGCGGTTCTGCGCAATCATGGCAGCCGTGAGCGTTATCATCATTCTATCATCGGCTACAACAGTCGGCTCGACGAGATGCAGGCCGCCATTCTGCGGGTGAAGCTGAAGCACCTCCCCGAATTCAACCGCCTGCGCCGGCGCAACGCCGATCTCTACAACCAGGGCTTGAAAGATTTGCCGGTCGTCACTCCCCATGAAGATGGCAAAGGGGTCCATGTTTTCCACCAGTACACCCTTTTGGTCGAGCAGCGCGACCGCGTGCAAAAGGCTTTGACCGCTGCCGGAATCGCCAGCGGCATCTATTATCCGATTCCCCTGCACCGTCAGGAGGTTTACCGCGAGGCGCTTGCCGGGGTTCGCTGTCCGGTGGCCGAGAAAACCGCGGAGCAGGTCTTGTCCCTGCCGATGTTTCCTGAGCTTTCGTCCGAGCAGATCGATCGCGTCTGCCAGGTGATCGGGAGCGCACTGTAATTCTCATGCTGCCCGGATCGTTGGAACAGAAGCGACGAGCCCTCATCGTCACCGGCGAGGCGAGCGGCGATCTGCATGGCTCGCGCCTCATCGCCGCGGCCCGGGACCTCGACCCCGACCTGACCTTTTTCGGGGTCGGGGGGCGACTGATGGAAGCCGAAGGGTGCGAGATACTCTTTCGCGGCGAAGAGCTGGCGGTTATGGGATTGGTCGAGGTCGCGGCGCATTTTCCGGCAATCTACAGGGCATTCAAAAAGCTCGAATCGATTCTCTCTAGCGAGCGACGCCCCGATGTTCTGATTCTGATCGATTTCCCGGAGTTCAATCTGCGCCTGGCCGCCAAGGCCCGCACAGCCGGCGTGCCGGTACTCTACTACGTCAGTCCCCAGGTCTGGGCGTGGCGCCGGGGGCGGGTGAAGAAAATCGCCCGGGTCGTCGATCGGCTGGCCGCGATTTTTCCCTTCGAGCCCGAACTCTATCGGGGGCTCGATATTCAGGTCGATTACGTTGGCCACCCCCTCGCCAGCGATGTGACGGTCACCACCGGGCGCGAAAGTTACCTGCGCAGTCACGGCCTCGATCCCGCCAAGCCGGTGGTGGGGTTGTTTCCCGGCAGCCGCCGCAGCGAATTGAAGTACATCTTCGACACCCTTATGGGCAGCGCCCGTCTGCTTGCCCGGCTCAAGCCCGGGGTCCAGTTTCTTCTGCCGGTGGCGTCATCCCTTGATCCGATGCTGTTCGCGCAGAAGATCGAGGGATCGCAACTGGCCGTCAAGATCGTGCAAGACAACGTTTACGATACGGCTCATGCCTGTGACGCGGTCATGACGGTTTCGGGGACGGTGACCCTGCAGATCGCCCTGGCGGGAACTCCGATGGCGATCATCTATAAAATGAACCCATTGACCTTCGCCATCGGCAAGCATCTGGTCAAGGTTCCCCATATCGGCCTGGCCAACATCGTGGCGGGGCGGGGGGTGGTGCGTGAATTCATTCAGGACGATGCCACCCCGCAGGCGATTTCCGCGGAAATACTTCATCTTCTGAACGACGATGATTATGCCGGGCAGGTGCGTGAGGGGCTGGCGCAGGTGCGCACGAACATGGGCGGCGCGGGTTGCTCCGAGCGGGTGGCCCGCATGGCCTCCGAGATGAGCCGGGAGATCTGATGGATTCGCGCGCCGCCGACATATACCGCAGACTGCTGAAATATTCCTGGCCCTACGCCAATCGCATCGCTTTTTCGATCCTGGCCTCGCTGGTGGTTGCCGGCACCGATGTTTCCTTCGCTCAACTGGTGCAGCCGCTGGTGGACGACATCCTGGCCGCCGGCAACGTGGCGCTGGTGAAGTTCGTGCCGATGATCGTGATCGGGCTGGCCGTGCTCAAGGGCGTATCGCGCTACGTTCAGGAATACATGATCAAAACGGCGGGCCAGTTGGTGATCCAGGACATCCGCAACGACCTTTATTCCCACTCGCTGGGGCAGTCCATGAGCTTTTTCGGACGCAATCCCACCGGGGTGATGATGTCCCGGGTGCTCAACGACGTGGGGGTGATGCAGCGCTCGGCCGCAGACGTTCTGGTCGACGGGGTGCGGGAAACCTTCACGCTGCTCGGTCTGGTGGGGCTGGTCTTCTACCGCGACTGGAAACTGGCGCTGGTGGCGTTTGTGGTGCTGCCGGTGGCTGTCGTTCCGGCGACCATCATCGGCCGCAAGATCAAGGACAATACCCGCAAGGGGCAAAGCACCCTGGGCAACCTGACCGGTGTTCTGCAGGAGACTTACGCCGGCATCAAAGTGATCAAGGCGTTCGGCACCGAAGAGCGCGAAAGCGAGCGGTTCCGCACGGAGAATCTGCGCTTTTACCGGTTTATCCGCAAGGTTCTCAAGTATGATTCGGCGTCTGCGCCGGTTATTGAAATTCTGGCGTCTTTCGGCATCGGCGCGGTCTTCTGGTATGGGATTCACCGGGTTCTGAGCGGGGCCATGACCCAGGGAGAGCTTTTTTCCTTCGCCACCGCCATGTTCATGATGTACACCCCGGTCAAGCGTCTGACCAAGGTGGGCAACACCATTCAGAAATCGCTGGGGGCCGCGGAGCGGGTTTTCGAGGTGATGGACGAGGTCGCCGATATTCAGGATGCCCCCGATGCCCGTGCCCTGGAGGTGCGCGCCGGAGAAGTGGTGTTCGGCGAGGTCAGCTTCGCCTACGAAAAGGAGCCGGTTCTGCGGAATTTTTCCCTGCGGGCCGCGCCCGGCGAGGTCGTGGCCCTGGTTGGCCCCAGCGGCGCCGGCAAATCGACCATCGTCGGTCTGCTCACCCGCTTCTACGATCCGCAAAACGGCTTCATCGCCATTGACGGGCAAGATATCCGGCAGGTCACGGTCGACAGCCTGAAACGCAACATTGCGCTGGTCGATCAGGAAACCTTTCTCTTCAACGACACCATTTTCAACAACATTCTTTACGGTCGGCGCGACGCGTCGGTAGAGGAGGTGTACGAGGCGGCCCGCCAGGCGTTTGCCGACGAATTCATTCGCGCTCTGCCCGAGGGATACCAGACCAATATCGGCGACCGCGGGCTGCGCCTGTCGGGGGGACAGCGGCAGCGTATCTGCATTGCGCGGGCGATTCTGCGCGACGCGCCGATCCTGCTGCTCGACGAAGCCACCAGCGCTCTCGATACCGAAAGCGAAGCCATGGTGCAGAAAGCTCTGGCCAATCTGATGCAGAACCGCACGACCTTCGTCATCGCCCATCGGCTCTCCACGGTGATGCACGCCGACCAGATCGCGGTCATCGACAACGGCCAACTGTGCGAGATCGGTACCCATCATGAGCTGCTTCCCCAGGGCGGTCTCTATGCCAAGCTCTACGACATGCAGTTCCGGGACTGATCCATGAAAACGGGGTTTGCTGACTGGCTGCTGTTTCGGGTGGTCCCCAGGTTGGGGGCGGGGGTGATCCGGCTGCTGCATCGCACCATGCGCGCCGAGATCGTCGGCGAGGAGATCCTTCGCGGGTATTGGAGTCGCGGAGAAAATGTCATTTTCGCCATTTGGCACGATCAGTTGCTGCTGATGGTCAACGCCTACCGCGGCCCCGGCGCCCGGATTCTGATCAGTCAATCGAGGGACGGCGAACTGATTGCGAAAACCCTCGAATGCTTTGGCCTTGGGGCGGTGCGGGGATCATCCAGCCGCGGGGGGCGCAAGGCCTTTCGCGCCCTGCTCGCACTGGCCCGCGAACCCTATGATCTCGCCATCACTCCCGATGGCCCCCGGGGGCCGCGCCACCAGGTCAAGGAGGGGGTGGTGCAGCTGGCCCGCCTGAGCGGGCGGCCGGTGGTCCCCCTGTCGTTTGCCTGCAGTCGCGGCTATCGCTTCAGTAGTTGGGACCGGTTTCTTCTGCCGTTTCCCTTTTCCCGCGGCGTCTTCGTTTTCGGTGAGCCCCTGGTGTTCCACAAAGAAGAATCGATCGAATCCTTTCAGCAGAGGTTGACCCGCAACCTCGCTGACAACCTGGGCCGGGCCCAGCAGCGGTTGGAGGAACACGGTGTATCTGCTGTATGACGCAATCCTCCTGCTGGCGGCGCTGTTTCTGGTGCCCTACTACCTGGTGCGGGCGACGACCCGGGGCAAGGTGCGCCGGGGATTGCGCGAAAGACTGGGGTTGATCGGCCGAGACCGGCTGGTCGCCCTGCAGGGGCGCGAGGTCATCTGGATTCATGCCGTGTCGGTGGGAGAGACCCGGGCCGCCATTCCGCTGATTCGGGCCCTGCGCCAAAGGTATCCGGAAAAGGCGCTGCTGCTGACCAATGTGACCGAGACCGGCCATGGCATCGCGCAGGGGATTACCGAGCTCGATCTGTGCCTGTTCTTCCCGTTCGATCTTTCCTTTGTGATGCGGCGGGTTCTGCGGAAAATCGAGCCGCGGCTGATCGTCATCGTCGAAACCGAAATCTGGCCCAATTTCGTTCGCCTGGCCCGGGGGCGCGGCATCCCCGTAATTCTCGTCAACGGGCGCATCTCCGACCGCTCCTTCCCCCGTTACATGAAGGGGCGGCTGCTGCTCAAGCCGATTCTGCGCAGATTCTCGGCTTTCGGCATGCAGACCGATCTCGATGCCGAACGTATCATCGCCATGGGAGCCGATTGCGCCAACGTCAGCGTCACCCGCAATCTCAAGTTCGATCTCAAGGCGACCCCGCCCGGGGGGGAGGAACTGGAGAGGTTGCGCAAGAGCTTCCGGATCGCAGCGGACACCCTGGTCTGGGTTGCGGGAAGCACCCATGCCGGCGAGGAGGAAATTGTCGCCGAAACCTACCGCAGGCTGGTGGAGGAGGGGCGCAACCTGGTGCTGGTGCTGGTGCCCCGGCATCCCGAGCGCTGCCGGTCGGTCGCCGAGATGCTGGCCGCAATGGGGATGGGCGCGACGCTGCGCAGCGCCATCGAAAGCCATCCGGAGCCGCTGCGGCCCAGGGAGGTTCTCCTGGTCGACAGCGTTGGCGAGATGCTGAAGTTCTATGCCTTCTCCGATGTGGTCTTTGTCGGGGGGAGTCTGCAGAACATCGGTGGCCACAACATTCTCGAAGCGTGCCTGCTGCGCAAGGCCGTCCTGTTCGGCCCGCACATGCATAATTTCAAAGAAATCTCCCGCATCGTGCAGGAGGCCGGCGGCGGCTTGCAGGTGGAGGACGGCGATGAACTGCAGCGGGTTCTGGGCCGGCTTCTCGACCGGCCCGACGAGCGTCGGCGTTTGGGAGAGCGGGGGTTCGAACTCGTGAGCCGCAATGCCGGCGCCACCGACCAGACTCTCCGCATTATCGAACAGGCTCTGGACTGAGGCGATGAACGCCCTGCTCGAACTCCACCGTCGGATGGCCCGCAACGGGCCCCGAACTCCGGCCGAACGACTGCTCTTCGCCGTTCTCCTGCCCCTCAGCGCTCTTTATGGACTGGTGGGAGTGGTTCGTGTTAAATTCTATCGTTTGGGGGTCTTTCGCCGATACCGGGCGCCGGTGCCCGTGATATCGATCGGCAATCTGGCGGCGGGCGGAACGGGCAAGACTCCCACGGTCGATTTCGTGCTCAAATTTTTTCAGCGGCAGGGCATCCGCGCTGCTTGCGTCAGCCGGGGCTACGGTGGGCGGAAGATAGCGGGGGTCGGGACGGTTTGTCGCGGGCACGGGCCTGAATTGAGTCCCGACCTGTGCGGCGACGAGCCCTACCTGTTGGCCCGGCGCAATCCCGGGAGCGTGGTGCTGGTGGCTCCCCGGCGCAGCGACGGGGTACGCAAGGCGGTGGAAAATTTCGGCGCCCGGATTGTGGTGCTCGACGACGGTTTTCAGCACCTTGCGGTCAAGCGGGACCTGGATATCGTCCTGCTTGACGGCCGCAATCCCCTCGGCAACGGATGCCCGTTGCCCGCCGGCGACCTGAGGGAGTTTCCCGCGGCCCTGAGCCGGGGTCATCTCTTCCTGCTGACGCGGTGGCATTCTTCGTCGCCCGCACCGCCAGAGGTTCCCGGTCCTCTTTTGCGCTCCCGCCACGTTCTTGCCGGTGACGCCTTTTCTCTTCAGGGCGAGCGGGTTGACTTGGAGCGGTTGCGCGGCCGACGCGGCGTTGCTTTCGCCGGCATTGCCGACCCGCACGGGTTTTTCCGGCAACTCGAAGACGCTGGTCTGCAACTGAGCAGACGCCTGGCCCTGCCTGATCATGAGCCGTACGGACCGGAACTGCGGGGCAGGCTTTCCGCAGCCTGCGGCGATGCGGATTACCTGGTGACCACGGAAAAAGATGGGGTCAAACTGGACGGACAGGCATTTCCGATCCCCTGCTACCAGGTCCCCATGGTGCTTGAAATCCTCGAAGAAGATGTCTTTTGCCAGGCCCTTATGGCGTTACTGAAAACAGGAGTCGATGATGCCCCTGAAACCTGAATTGCTGGAAATTCTCGCCTGTCCCCAATGCAAGGGGGACGTCCATGTCGATGACAACCGCCAGGGGATCGTGTGCGATGCCTGCCGCCTGGTTTTTCCGGTGCGCGACGACATCCCGGTGATGCTGATCGACGAGGCCGATCGGTTTTGAGCCCGGGCCGGCGTGAGGCGTCGGGAGTGCCGCGGGTTTTTGCGCCGCTCGGACGAAAATCGCTCCTGCTGTGAGAGTGGACCTGTTTCGTTGAAAAAAATCGACCCCGCCAAAATCGAGCGAATCATGATCCGGGCGACCAACTGGGTCGGCGATGCGGTGATGACCACGCCGGCGCTCGGTTGCGTTCGTGCGACTTTTCCCGAAGCGGAAATCGTCGTGGTGGCCAATCCGCTGGTGGCGCAGCTGTTTCAGCATCATCCCTACTGCGACCGGGTGCTGGTGTTCGACAAGAAAAAGCGGCATCGGGGGCTCGCCGGATTCCTCCGCTTCTGCGCCGCGCTGCACCGCGAACGCTTCGATCTGGCCATCTTGCTGCAGAATGCCATCGAGGCCGCCTTCATGGCGAGCTTCGCCCTGATTCCCCGGCGGGCGGGATACCAGACCGACGGGCGGGGCTGGCTGTTGAACCTGGGCGTGGCGTCCCGGGAGCGTAAACACGGTTTGCATCACACCGACTACTACCTGGAGATGGTGAACGCCCTCGGGATCGTCGGCGGCGACCGGTGCCTTCGTCTTGCCCTCAGCGAAGAGGAATCCCGCTGGGCCGAGGCTCAATTGCCCGGCAAGCAGTGGATCGCCATCAATCCCGGGGCGGCATACGGTTCCGCCAAGCGCTGGATTCCGGAACGCTTTGCCGCGGTGGCCGACAAATTGGCGGATGGTTATGGCTTGCAGGTGGTTCTCACCGGCGGGCCGGCAGAGCGCGAAATCGGCTCCGACATCGAAAAGAGCATGGTGCACCGCCCTCTGAACCTGATCGGGCAAACCACCGTGCGGCAGCTGATGGCGGCGCTCGCCCGCTGCCGCTTGCTGGTCACCAACGATTCCGGTCCCATGCACGTCGCCGCTGCTTTCGGGGTGCCGATCGTTGCGGTGTTCGGCCCCACCGATCATACCACCACCTCCCCTCGGGCCGAATCGTGCCGCATCATCCGCCAGGAGGTCGACTGCGCCCCCTGTCTGCTGCGGCAATGTCCGACCGATCACCGCTGCATGGAGGCGATCGGGGTGGAAGATGTAATGGCTGGCGTGCGGGAACTCTGGAAGGCAGGGGAATGAAGGTTCTTATCGTCAAGGTGAGCGCTCTCGGCGATGTGGTTCACGCCCTTCCGGTGCTGGCGTACCTGAGAAGCGTCGATCCGAAGATGGAGATCGATTGGCTGGTGGAAGAGTCGTTCGCACCATTGCTTGATAGCCATCCGCTCATCCGTAAGGTTATCCGGTTGCGTACCAAGGCCTGGCGTCGTCAGGGAGCAAGACGGGGGGGCTGGCAGGCCATTCTTGCCGGCGCGGCGCTACGCCGCGAACGTTATGACGTGGTTCTCGATCTGCAGGGGAATAGCAAGAGTGGGCTCTTTACGCTGCTGACCGGAGCGCCGTTACGTTTCGGCTTCGACCGCACGGGGACTCGCGAGTGGCCCAACCGGCTGGCCACCAATCGCAAGGTCACGCTGGGCGAGGACAATTATCACGTTACGGACCGTTCCCTGGCTGTGGCGCAGGCGGCGTTTCCCGGCGGCAGCATGCGGCAGCTGGCGGGACCGTTGACCGCTGATCACGGGGCTAAGGAACGGGTGGAGCTGTTACTGCGCGAAGGAGGGCTGAACGGCAAACGGGTGGTCGTTTTCCACTACGGCACCACCTGGCAGACCAAATTGTGGGCACTGGAGAACTGGCAGCGGCTTGCCACCCGCCTCTGCGACACCGGTATTCAACCGCTGCTGACTTGGGGAAACGATAATGAACTGGCCGCCGTCGAGACGATTCGTGCGGCGAGCGGGGATAGGGCTCTGGTCTGGCCGCGTGGCTCTCTGCTGGAACTAGTGGCCCTGCTGGAGCGAGCCGATCTGGTGATCGGTGGGGATACCGGCCCTGTGCACATTGCGGCGGCGGTCGGCACGCCGACCGTCTCCCTTTTCCGGGTGACTGATGCCGAGCGCAACGGCCCTCGGGGCGAGCAGCACATCCGGCTGCAGTCCCCGCTGGACTGCTCCCCCTGCCTGCGCAAGGCCTGCCCCCACGACACCGATTGCGGTGAGAGTATCACCTTTGCTGAGGTGCTGCAGGCCGTCGGCCGATTGCTGGGAGATCGGCATGATTGATCTGGTCAGGGCTGGGGAGATGGTTGTGTCGGCCGAGACTTTTCCCCTCCTGAAAGAGGCCGGACTCAACAGCTTCGATGCCTTTATGGAATTTACCGGCGGAACCCGGATCTGCCACAAGCGGGGACGCTCCGTATTCCGTTTTGAGATTGGTGGTCGGGCCTTTTACCTGAAACGTAACCGACTGCATCCGGTGGAGTTTTGGAAAGCCGTCTCTAACTTGCGCTGGCCCCGCCTCGGCGCTCGCATAGAATGGGAAAATATCCTCGCTTTGCATCGGTTCGGAATCCCTACGGTGACCCCTGTCGCAATTGGGGAGCGTTTCGGTTGGGGGGTGGAGACGAGTTCCTTCACCCTGACCGAGGAAATCTATGACGCCGAGCCTCTTGATGTCGTCCTGCGACGGGAGTTTTCCGGCTCCCTGCCCGCCGGCAAGTTAAGAGAGAAGCGGCAACTGATCCGGAAGATAGCCGCCCTGGCCGCCACCTTTCATGACAGTGGCATGAACCATCAGGATTTCTATCTCAATCATTTTTTCCAAGACCGCGATGGTACTCTCTATCTGCTCGATCTGCAGCGGGTCGGGCGTCGCCGCAAGATTCCTCGCCGTTGTCGCGTCAAGGACCTGGCCCAGTTGATGTATTCCACCGAGGTCTATGGTGTCGGGTCACGAACCGACCGGATGCGATTCTTCCTTGCCTATTTGGGATTGACTGTTCTGGGCTCCGGAGATAAGGACCTGGCGCGTTGTGTCCTGGCCAAAGCGCGGCGGATCGCCCGGCATGACGTTAAATTGATGGCCCGCCGGCGGCGGCGGGGCGAACTTCCCTGTGAATGATTTCGGCCGGTAGGCGAGATAGAGAGACGCTGGAATGAAACGATGATCAATGTTTTGCTGGTGGTTAAAAGATACACAGGCCACTATCCTCTTTTCAACGAGATGGCCCGTCTCGACCCGGAGCGCTTCCGGGTCGTGGTTTGTTACGTGGGGGGGGAAGATGACGGCAAAAACAGCATGAAAGAACTGGCCGCCAAGATCTACTATCTTGGGTTCTCCAACCGCCAGACCCGCATGTCCAACGTCGCTCTGCTCAGGCAGCTCGGTAAAATAATGGAAAACGAGAAGATCCACGTCGTCAACTGCCATCTGCACCGGACAACCGCCCCCGGTATTATCGCCGCGCTGCTGGCAGCCAATCGGCCAGCCGTCATCTCCACCCTCCACGGCCTGGGAAGTGTGGGCACGCTGCGGAGGAAAGTCGCCAACTGGCTGCTGTACAAAAAACTCTTCCGGATTGTCGGCGTCTCCCATGCGGTTCGCAAGGACGTCCTCGAGTCGAACTGGGGCCTGCCGGAAGGGAAGGTCGTCACCATCCAGAATGGTTTGAACCTGGAGCGGTTTCTCGCCGGCCCGCAACAGCAAGAGGCCAGAAGTCAAGTCCTCCCCGGAGTATCGGGCGGATGCTGGTTCGGCACCCTCGGGCGTCTCAGCCCGGTGAAAAACCAGCGGAGATTGATCGAGGCTTTTCGCAAGGTGGTCGACACCCACCCCGACAGCCGGCTCCTTCTGGCGGGGCGTGGCGAACTGGAAACCGGCCTGAAGAGTCTGGCTGAATCGCTGGGAATCGGGGACCATGTGCATTTTCTCGGTTTCCGGACCGATGTCGCAGAAATCCTGCGGGCCCTGGATGTTTTCGTCCTGCCCTCGGTACGTGAGGGTTTTGGCCTATCCATGTTGGAGGCCATGGCCTCTGGTCTTCCGGTGATCGCCGCCAGAGTCGGGGGGATACCGGAAATTTTTTGCGAAAGACCGATGGGTAAGTTGATCGAGCCGACCGACGTTGACGGTCTGGCGGCGGCCATGACGGAACTGGCGGCACTGCCGACGCACGAGCGTAGAGCCCTGGGGGAGAATGCCCGCCGGCGGGCGCTGGGCGAGTTCTCGGCCAAGCGCATGGTGCGGCAATACGAGCAGCTTTACGAGGAGGCCTGGCGGGCCTGGAGTCGTCAGTACTCCGGCCGGAAGGGCCTCAAAAGGAAGGAAGAACATGGCTGAATATCTGGTGACCGGTGGCGCCGGCTTCATCGGCTCCCATATCGTCGATGAACTGCTGGCTCGCGGCGACGAGGTCCGGGTCCTGGACAACCTGGCCACCGGCAAAAGGGAGAACCTGGCCCACTGCCTAAAGCGCATCGATTTCATCGAGGGGGACATTCGAGATCTGGAGACCTGCCTCCGGGCCTGTGCAGGAATCGATTATGTGCTGCACCAGGCGGCTCTGGGGAGCGTGCCCCGCTCCATTGAGGATCCGCTGACCAGCCACGAGGTGAATGTCACCGGGACGGTCAAGATGTTGCTAGCCGCTCGCGATGCGGGGGTGAAGCGCTTCGTTTATGCCGCTTCCTCTTCCACCTACGGCGATCATCCCGGCCTGCCCAAGGTGGAGGGGCGCATCGGCAATCCCCTCTCTCCCTATGCCGTGACCAAATACGCCGACGAGCTCTACGCCTCGGTTTTCGGCCGCTGCTATGGTGTTGAGACGGTGGGGCTGCGCTACTTCAACGTCTTTGGGCCCCGGCAAGACCCGTATTCCCAGTACGCCGCCGTGATTCCTCTCTTCGTCAGCGCCCTGCTGCGCGGCGAGGCGCCCACCATCAACGGCGACGGCGAGCAGACCCGTGATTTCACCTACGTCGGCAACGCCGTGGCCGCCAATCTTCTGGCTTGCACGGCGCCGGCCGCGGCCGGCGAGGTCTTCAACATCGCCTGCAATGAGAGGATCTCTCTGAACACGCTCTACGGCCGACTGCAGGAACTTCTTGGAACGGAAATATCGGCCGAGTACGGTCCGCCTCGCGTTGGCGACGTCCGGGACAGTCTCGCCGATATCGATAAGGCACGGCGCCTGCTCGGTTACGCCGATATAGTAAAGTTCGATGAGGGATTGAAGAGGTCTATTGAGTGGTACCGGGACAATCTTTAAGAGAAGACATCTTTCCGCAAGCGGCAGGACTCGAAGGTCTTGATGCAAACAAGGAAACGCGACGAGATTTTCCTCTTACAGGAAATAATTCCAGGCTTGAAAGAGAGGCACCGAAAATGGTTTTTTCGTTAAATGATTTCCTTCTGTTTTATGCCCGTCGCGGTCTGGGTCAATCCTTGAAGTCCTCCGCCTTTCGGAAATTCTGCAGGAAAAACCGGGGGAAGGCCTTTGTGACTAACACTGACTTCGATTTCAGATTCCGCACTGTTCTGGGGGATGCCGTAGACAACCAAGTTTACGTAAATGGAATTTTCGAGCCGGAAACCTCTCGGCTGATTTCGGCAATTGCCAAGGAGTGCCGCTCTTTCATCGATATCGGATGCAATATTGGCTACTTCTCCTGCCTCTTCGGCAAGTGTAATCCTGACGCCCGGATTTACTGTATCGATGCCAATCCCAAAATGGTCGAACGGACTAGAGAGAACATGGGGCTGAACAAAAAAGACGCTGATTTCCTGAACTTCGGCATTTCCAATCAGAAGGGGAGTCTCAAGCTGTTCGTTCCCAAAAGCCGGCATAGTCTCTCTTCCTTCGCCTACCGTCCTGAGAAGGGGGGGGAGATTGAGGAGATTGAAGTTGAGGTTAACCGTTTAGGAGAGTTGATCAGCTTCGATGAACTGGAGGCCGTATGCCTGAAGGTGGATACCGAAGGCTTTGAGTTCAATGTCTTCAGCGGGATAGAACCGAATGATGCCGAAAAGTTGAAATACGTTGTCTTCGAGTGTAATGAATCCAACATCGAAAAAGCCGGCCAATCAGCCGAAGCGATTTTCTCCATTCCGTGGCTGAAGAATTTTAATGCCTACGTGGTTGAGGAGGACGGTGGAGGACTTATCCCCATTCAGCCGGAAACGGGGGAGTTCCCCGCAAATGCCAATATTTTTCTCATCAACAGAAAGATGGGAGAGACCAAGGCTGAGGAACTTGCCCGGGACGGTCTTTGATTTTTATATACGTGGGACTCCTCAACTTTTGCGGCGCGGTGCGCTTGAGCGAGGTTTTGGAGGAATCGGTCGAGTGATATCGAATCAATTCAGCAGGATCAGTTTCTCAGCATAAACCCATTTGAGCTAATTTGAACTATGCATATACTCGCAATTGTCAGTCGCGACCTGGAAAAGGGGAGCACCAAATACCGTCTGGCGCAATATCTTGATTTTTTTGCAGGGAGAGGGATAAACGTTGAGTTTGTGCGCCGCAATGAAATCGATGGAACCACGTTGGAAAGGGCCCGTCGGGCCGACCTGCTGTTCAACCAGAAGTGTCTTGTCAACTTGACGCTGGCAAAGAAGCTGATAGCCGCCAGCCGTCGGGTCCTGTTTGACTTCGATGATGCCATTTACACCCGGCCGGGGAAGTCATTCTCCCGGTTTACCCAGTTCAAGGTCCGGCGGCGGTTCCATTTTTGGCTGCGGCATGCGGATGTCGTGACCACTCCGAACGAATTCCTCGCCCGCTACGCTCGTCGGCACGGTGCTGCTGTCGAGATCGTTCCCATGGCGCTTGATCTTGAAACCTGGAGGCCAGCCCCGGATAAATCGACTGGAGAGATCACCCTCGGCTGGGCCGGTGCTCCCGTGAATGTTCATCTGCTCGAAGGTCTCGATGCCGTGTTGACGGCGCTGTTGGCAAAGTTCCCCCAGGCGAAGCTGGCGGTGTTCTCGGGGCAAAAGCCCCGGCTTAGCTGCCCTTTTGAATATCACCCCTTTCGGCCGGGGGGCGAACCTGAATTTGTCCGTAGCCTCGATATCGGGCTGCTGCCTCTCCTGGACGAGGAATACTCGCATGGAAAGTCGCCCATTAAAGCGCTTCAGTATCTTGCCAGCGGTATTCCGGTGGTCGGCAATGTGGTGGGGGCGACTGCCGAGGTGCTGAATAAAAGCAACAGTCTCGGTGTTCACTCGAAAGAAGACTGGACTGTAGCGCTGGAATCGCTTATTCGAAATCCTGACTTGGCCAAAAACCTGGGACGGTCAGGTCGCCGGCAGGTTGAAAAAACCAATAGCTTTTCAGACGTTGCAGCCCGGTTGTTGAAGATATTTCTGAACAGCTAAATGATCCCGAAGCTAAGGGGGACAGCAGGATCATCCGAATCCAGAGAGGTAAGTTCATGTCGAATCGCTTTAGTGCATTTATCAAGAAGAGGGTTGTTGGCAAAAATCAAAACCTGGTCTCCCTGGATGAGCCTTTTGTGGTGATGGAGCGGCTGCTGAAGGGACATCGGATCACCGGTATCCTTGACGCTGGCGCCAGTAACGGCAGTGTATCCAGATGGCTTCTTGAGCATTTTCCCGAAGCTACGGCCTATGGTTTCGAACCGAATCCGATGTATGTAGAAAAACTCACGGAATATGCCAGCGAGGAGCCGCGTTTCAAACCCCAGTATTTCGCCTTGTCTGATCGTGAAGGAACTGCCGATCTGCATGTGACCGAGTCTCCCGGCATCACCTCACTGTTCAGCCGGGCCAAAAGCCTTGAAGCATATGACGCCAAAGGTTCTACGGTGAAGAGGGTGGAAAAAGTCAAAGTGGTGACAATCGATCGATGGGCGGCGGACGCCAACCGTGACATCCAGGTGATGAAGTTTGATATCCAGGGCGGAGAGCTCAAGGCTCTTCAGGGTGCGACTCACACTCTGCAACATTCAACCCTGCTGATTTTTATTGAGATCTGGTTTAACCCCTCCTACGAAGATGGAGCCATCTTCGGCGATGTCGACCTCTTCCTCCGCCGAAATGGATTCGTGCTTCAAGACATTTACAAACCTAAATATCAACCCAACGGGTTATTGTATTGGGCCAACGCTATTTATGTCCAGCCGCAGAAACTGGGTCTTTCGTAGCTGATGAAAATCGCCCTGGTCAACCATTCCTTTTCCCTGTCGCACGGCGGCCTGGAGCGCTTTTCGGTGAACCTGGCCACCACCCTGCAGGGCGCCGGACACGAAGTTCACGTCTTCGGACAGCGCTTCTGCGACCTGCCGCAAGAGGTCAGTGCCCATCAGCTCGAGATTGCGCGCAAACCCGCCTGGCGGCGCATCATCGCGTTTCATCGCGCCGCCGCCCGCGCGGTGCGCAGCGAGCCCTTCGACGCGATTTACGGACTGGCGCGCTTTTTCCCCCTCGATATCTACCGCATGGGCGACGGGGTGCAGGCCCACTGGCTGCGACTGCGCTACCCCTTCGCTCCGTGGCGCTGGCTCAACTGCCTGATCAATCCGGTGCATCTGGTCAATCTGTGGCTCGAGCGACGGATCTTTCGCGAAGGCCGCTGCCGCATCGTGACCAATTCGCGGCTGTGCAGGGAGCAGGCACAGGCTTATTACGGCGTGGCCCCGGGGCGTATCGCCGTCGTTTACAACGGCGTCGATCACGACGTCTTCAATCCCGAACGTCTTGCCGCCGGGCGCGATGCCATGCGCCATGACCTGGGACTGGCGCCCGACGATATCGCCATCCTCCATGTCTCCAACAACTGGCGACGCAAGGGCTTGGCGGTGCTGCTGCGGGCGATGGCCGCCCAGGGCGCGGCCGGGGCGCATCTGCATGCGGTGGTGGTCGGGCGCGGCCGCCCGGCGCCGTTTCGCAAACTCGCGCGCCGGCTGGGGATCGCCGATCGGGTTCACCTGGTGGAAGAAACCCGGGAGGTGGACAAATATTACGGCGCCAGCGACCTGATGGTGCTGCCGACGATGTACGATCCCTTTTCTAACGTTTGCCTCGAGGCGATGGCCTGCGCCCTGCCGGTGATCACTACCGCGCAGAACGGCGCCGCCGAACTGGTGCGTCCCGGAGAGAATGGTTTCATCCAGAGAAACGCCCAGGATTCCGGCGAGCTTGCCGCCCTGCTGGGCCCATGTCTCGATCCCGGGCGTCTGCGCGCCATGGGGCGGGCCGCAAGAGAGGTCGCCCGGCCCTTCACCCGCGAGAGAAACATGCGTGAAACTCTCGGCGTGTTCGAACGCCTCTGCGCTCAGCGGCAGCCGTGCGATCGTCCCGGGGCGCAAAAGGCGGGTATCTCATGAACCCGACCAGGTCGAGCTCGCCGGATATCGCCTCCTGGCATCGTCAGGCGCTGCTGTCGTTGCGCGACGGTGCCGATTTCGTCCGCGCGTCGCGCGACGGCTTTCTCGTGCTGGCCCGGCGTACTCCCGCAGCCGAGGCGGCGCTCGCGCAGCTGCTGCCCGATCCCGATCGGGCCTATGCCCGGGCGACCATTCTCAAGCCCGGCAGCCGCAGTCATCTGGGGGTGATCGAGGTGGCCGGCAAGCCCTACGTCCTCAAGCGCTACAACTGCCGGGGGGCGAGCTACCGCCTGCTCAATGCCGTGCGCCGCTCGCGGGCGGTGCGAACCTGGTTGGTGGGGTGGGAATTTCTGGCGCGGGGCATTCCCGTGCCGCGCCCCCTTATCTGCCTCGAAGAGCGCAACCTGAGGATGCTGGGACGTTCCTACGTGCTGATGGAACTGGTGCGGCATGCCGAAACGCTGCGGAATGCCTGGATCGCGGCCGACCGGCCGGCCAGGGAGGGGTTCATCGAATTCTTCGGGCCCTTCCTGGGGCGAATGCACGGCTCCGGAATGATTCACGGCGACCTCAAGTGGGACAATATCATGGTCGGGTCCGAGACCGGCGCGGAATCGGTTTCCCTGGTCGACCTCGACGGCAGCCGGGCTCTGAAAAAGCCTTCCCTGACCGCCGCACGGGCAGACCTCGGGCGCTTTTTGCAGGACCTGGCCAAAGAAGGGGGCGGCCGCGAGGCGAGCGACCGGCTTACCCACCTTTGGCGACGGGGTTTCGCGGGACGGGAGGCCTGGGCGTGGCAAGAAAACCGATAGACTCACGCGCCTCTGCGGTGCTGCTGAGGGAGCGGCGCGGACCCTATCGGATCGGACGGGTGGCGGGGGCAGATTCCGCCCGTCTGCGGGACGCGCTCTGGCCCGACCCGGGGCGGCTGTTCGACCAGGGGGAGGCGATTCAATCGCGTTGGCAGACCAGGGCCACCGATAAGGTCGTGGTCAGCGTTCAAGGCGTCAGCTACTTTCTCAAGCGGTACAACTGCCCGGGGTGGGGCTACCGGCTCAAGAATGTTTTTCGTAAATCCCGGGGGGAAAGATCCTGGGAGGCCGCCTGGCTTTTCCAGCGCCTGGGCATCCCCACGCCGCTGCCCCTGGTGTGGATGGAGGAGCGCCGCTGGCGTCTTCTCGGCACCTCCATCCTGGCGTTTCCCAACCTCTGCGCCTCCCGGAGCCTGCTCGAATACTGGCCCGGAGCCCGGGGCGAAGAGCAGTTGCGGATCCTGCGCAGGGCTGCGGTGGTGATCGGCAACATGCATCGCGCCGGAGTCCTCCATGGCGACCTGAACTGGCGCAACCTTCTCGTCCAGGAAGAGGGCGGGGCGCCGGAGATTCTCCTGGTCGACCTTGACGGTTATCGTCAGGCCGGGTCGTTGGGGGTGAAAGACGCGGAAAAAGATCTCGCTCACTTTTTGCGCGATCTCAAGCGTTCGGGGGCGAGCGAGGCGCTTGGCGATCATTTCCGGCAAACCTGGCGCCAGAATTTTTTGCCCGAATAGCCCTCGGCGGTTCCCATGCCCGGTGGGTTTGTGTTATTTTTCTCCTTTCATCCGGCAGGGAAGAAACCATTTCATTCCGGGCGGCCGAAAGGTTCTCCGAATGGGAGCCCTCAATGAGCAACGAGCAGGTTCAAGCGTACTTCGACCGTCATCAGCAGGCCATCGCCTTCGTGCGCGACCATCTCGCCGAAAAGATCGCCCAGGTTGCAGAAACCATCAGCCGGGCTCTGAAACAGGGCAACAAGGTGCTGATCATGGGCAACGGCGGCTCGGCCGCCGATTCCCAGCATTTCGCCGCCGAACTGGTCGGCCGGTTTTTGCTTGAACGCAGGGGACTTCCGGCCGTCGCCCTGACCACCGACACCTCGATTCTGACCGCGGTCGGCAACGACTACGGCTTCGACGAAGTGTTCAAGCGGCAGGTCGAAGCGCTGGCCAAACCGGGGGACGCCGTCATCGGCCTTTCCACCAGCGGCCGCTCCAACAATGTTTTCCACGCGCTGATCGCCGCCAACGAAATCGGCTGCGCCACCGTCGGCCTTCTCGGCCGCGACGGCGGCAATATCCGCGGCATCGTCGACCTCGACCTGACGGTGGAAATCCGCGAAACCCCCCATATCCAGGAAGCCCATTGCGCCATTCTTCACTTGCTGTGCGATCTGGTGGAGCAGGACGTTTTCCCCTCCGACAAACGGGGTGCCTGATGCTCGTTTCCGTTATCATCCCCTCCTATAACCATCGCCAGTACGTCGCTCAGGCCATCGAGAGCGTTCTCGACCAAAGCTGGCCACACATCGATCTCATCGTGATCGACGATGGCTCGACAGACGGCAGCCCCGAGGTCATTCGTAGGTTGCACGAGCGGCGCGGCGGGTTTCGGTTCGTGGCGCGGGAGAATCGGGGCTTGCTGAAGACGCTCAATGAAGGTCTAGCCATGGCCAGGGGCGATTTTTTCTGCGAGCTTGCCTCGGATGATTATTTTCCTTCGGACAGTATTGAAAAACGGGTTCTGTATTTTCAGCAACACCCGGATTGCGTAGCAGTGTTCGGGGATGGCTTCCAAGTTGTGAATGATCATGTAGTCGGACAATCATTCCTTGACGCGAAACGCCGTCACACGTTGAGTAGTGGGGATCCTATCCCTGGAATGCTTGAAGGCGCGCTCCCTGTTTTCTCTACGGGGCTTATTCGACGGAATGCGATTACGGCGATAGGCGGGTTTGATGATCGGACGTTTCGTTACTATGAAGACCTTGACACACCAATTTTGCTTGCTTTGGAAGGACGATTGGGTTTTTTCGACACTCAAGTGATCTGTCGTCGCCAACATGAAACAAACGTATCTAGTTCTACAAGTCACGTTCGGGTTGAAAAGGTTCTTTGCTATCAAAAACTTATTTTAAATCCACGGCTTTTTGTTTACCGAGGCCTTTTGAAGAGAAGGCTCAGAAGATCTATTTTGTCTCTTGGGCGATTTTTGGCCGAATCTAAAAAAGAACCTACTCGCGAAATTGAAATTTCTGCGATGCAAATAGGTTGGGACTTTGTTTTACGTGATATTAGGTTATTCTGGATTTTGCTGAGAATCGGGGTTTGGCCTAAGAAATTTTTTCAATCAAAATGAGTTAGTGAAATATTATGATTTTATGATTGATCAAAGGTTTAATTGTAAAACACACTTTGGTTAAAAAAGGGGGAAGTGTGCAAGAATTTTATAAAATCTTGAAATGGGACACTGATTTTTTTGGTTTTGTTGTGGCAAAAATTTGCCCACATTCTCTTCGGGATCAAACTCTAATACATACATTGGAAGGTTTAAGGAAAAACAATGTAAAATTGGTTTATTGGGCTTCCGACCCCCAGGATGAGGCTTCCCAAAAATTAGCTCGAGCGTTAGGCGGAACTTTTGTTGATCAAAAGGTAACATATTTTATCAATCTTGACTGCGAATATAAATCAAATCTTGCTATTACATCAGAAATTAAAGTTTTTGATGGAAATTGGCCAAATAAAGATTTAACCAATCTGGCCATTGAAAGTGGACTCCATTCAAGATTTAAGGTCGACCCTAAAATTCCCAAAGAAAAATTTGAGGAACTTTACACAATATGGATTCGCGAGTCCGTAAAAAGAAATATCGCAGACTCTGTACTGGTTTGGGAGGATTGTGGGAGAATCGTTGGTATGATTACTGTCGCAATTAAAAATAAGCGAGGGGATATCGGTCTGATAGCTGTTGACGAATCTGTAAGGGGGAAAAGAATCGGTGAAAAATTGGTTTATTCAGCGTTAAAGTGGGCACAGTCCAAAGGGTATATGACAAACCAGGTCGTTACTCAGGGTAATAATAGAGCGGCATGTCGATTATATGAAAAATGTGGTTATGAAATTGAAAAAATTCAAAATTACTATCATTTTTGGCTTCAAGATTAAAATATGAAAATACCATTTAATAAGCCTTATACTATTGGAAACGAGATCGAATATATTAAAAAAGCCGTTTTTTCGGGAAAAATTTCAGGAGATGGAGTTTTTTCTGATAAATGTCATGAATTTTTTGAGAATCGGTATCGGTTCAAAAAAGTTTTTTTGACAACATCGTGCACAGATGCACTTGAAATGGCGGCAATTCTTCTCGATATACAACCTGGCGACGAAGTTATACTTCCTTCTTTTACTTTTGTCTCGACTGCCAATGCTTTCGCTTTGAGGGGAGCTAGGCTTGTTTTTGCGGATAGCGAAACCTTCAATCCTAATATTGATGTTGACAAGATTGAATCATTGATTTCACCAAAAACAAAAGCATTAGTCGTTGTACATTATGCTGGAATAGCATGCAATATGAAGAAAATATGTGAAGTTGTCAAAAAATATAGTCTTCATTTAGTTGAAGATGCAGCTCAAGCAATAGATTCTTATTTTCTTGAGAAGCCTTTGGGGAGTTTTGGTACATTTGGGACTTTCTCATTTCATGAAACAAAAAATATTATTTCTGGAGAGGGAGGACTTCTTTGCGTCAATGATGAAGCTTTTGTGGGGCGGGCAGAAATCATTCGCGAAAAAGGAACTAATCGGTCGGCTTTTTTTCGCGGTGAAATTGATAAATATGGGTGGGTTGATATTGGTTCATCTTTTCTTCCTTCTGACATAGTTGCTGCCTATTTATTTGCCCAATTGGAGAAAATTGACATAATTCAGGAAAGAAGAAAAACAATTTGGAGTTTTTATCAAAGGTGTTTGGAGCCTTTGGCTAAAAAATATGGCCGATTTAGTCTTCCTCATATCCCCAATTATGCTACCAACAACGGTCATATATTTTACTTGGTTTGTGATTCTCAAAAAACAAGAAACGATTTAATCGAGAATCTAAAAAATAAAGGAATTATGGCAGTTTTTCATTACATTTCTTTGCATAAAAGCCAATTTTATAATTTAAAGCATGATGGTAGAAGCCTTCCAAATAGCGATCGGTTCTCGGATTGTCTTGTGCGTCTTCCGATTTTTTATGATATTTCTCAAAATGAACTTGAATACATAGTGGACTCTGTTGTTGATTTTCTGGAAAAAATTTAGGCTGGGAAAATTTAAACATTTTTACGTGAAATGTGCACAGGATGAAGTATTTCTTTAAAAAATTATTTTTTAAAATAAGAATTGATATTTATCTCCGCGCTGGAAAATATGAGAAACTTTTCAATTTGTGTCGGCGTTTAAGTTTGTTTTCAAAAAAATTGGATTGTAAATTTTTTGATTCTGTTAATTTTGATAAAAAACTTCTCACTGCCTCGAATGAATTTTTAGCACGGTGCCGAGTGGACCTTTCCGAGTATTTTCAAGGAAAAATTGAGTCAAAACAAAAAATAGCAATTCTAGCCACAACTCTTTATGACTCTGGTGGGCATACTGAATGCTTATTAAGATTTGTTGATGAATTTAAAGATGAATACGAAATATCCCTTTTTCTTACCAATTTATATGGACGGTCCGCCGATTCCGCTCCTGAAAAATATGCATACCTAAAAGAACGTATATTGATAAAAGACGTTCTTGAGATTAGGTATGATTTGAGTATTCTTGAGTTAATAAAGGCAATTGGTGAATATTCTCCTCAGCTTATTTTTGTGTATATGCATATGCTTGATTCAGTTTCTGCTTCAGTTTTAGGGCTGGTTAAACAATCTTCCGATTCAAAAATTATTTATTATAATCATGGTGATCATGTTCTCTCTTTGGGGATGACTTTCTCCGACATTATTCTTGAATGTAGAGAAGTCGGTCAGTATATAACTCAAAAATGCCGAGGTTTACGTAAGGGGCGAATCATCCCCTTTCAAGATAAAGAAATTGACCCTGCTTCTATCCTTTCGCGCGAGGAAATCGTTAAAGAGAGAAAAAAAATTGGTTTCTACGAGAATGAAGTCATTACGTTTAGCGGGTTTTCAGCTAATAAAGTTTTTAGGGATGAAAATCTAGCCTATTTTAAATTTATTAAGAGGCTTTTGGGGGAGGAAGAAAATTTTCGACATTTATTTATTTCAAACCTTTCTGGAGGACAAATAAAAAAAATAAGGGAAATTTTTTCTGATCAACCTCATCTGTTAGATAGGGTGATTTTTATGGGATTTGTTCCTGATTTTCAAAAATATGTGCAAATTTCTGATATTTTTATTGATAGCTTTCCTTTGGGGAGTGCACTTGCGCATGTTGATGTTATTAAACATGGCCGACCTACTGTCATTAAGGTCAATAAAGAATGCTCTCTGTATTCTTTCGAATGTTATTTGTACGATGACTACGAGTACGCATGTGATTCTCTTTCAGAAATGTTCGAAAAAACTTTACATTTGATTAGAAATGCAGAAGAGCGTGAAATTATTGGACATAAAGTTAAGAGCCATTATCTGGAAACATATGAAGGCAAGAAGGTCGCTAGGCAATATCGTGATTTAATTGAAAATTACCAGCATCTCGATAAATTTTATCAACCACTCCCTGAGAGCATTAACTTAAGAATTAAATAATTTTTGAGAGTATTTGAAAATTTTTGCCGGTGAAATTATTTATCCAATGAAAAAATTGAAAAAAATCAGTTTGGAAAAAATCAATACCTACTCCATCAAAACCCGCGACAACAAGGTCAACGTCAGCGACCATTTCGCTGCGCCACCACAGGCCGAAATGTCCTTCGAGTCCTTCGTCGGTTCGCTCCCCCGCCTGCTTGGCGCAGACCAGTTGCGAGGGGTGGTCGATGCCGTGGTCAGGGCCAGGGAAAACGGCAAACCCGTGGTGCTGGCCATGGGCGGCCACGTCATCAAATGCGGCCTGCAACCCGTCCTGAAAAAACTGATCGACGAAGACGTCATCACCGCCGTCGCCATGAACGGTTCGGCGGCGATTCACGACTTCGAGGTCGCGCTCATCGGAGCCACCTCCGAAGACGTCGGCGCCGTTCTGCATTCCGGCGATTTCGGTTTCTCCGAGGAGACCGGAGGCGGGATGAACCGCGCTCTGAAGGCTGCGGTCTCGACTGAAATGGGCTACGGCGAGGCGATCGGTCGCTGCATCGTCGATAACGATCATCCTTTCAGGGAGTACAGCCTGCTGGCCGCCTGCGTGGAGAAAGATATTCCGGTGACGGTGCATGTCGCCATCGGCACCGACATCATCCACCAGCATCCCGAAGCCGACGGCGCCGTCATCGGCGAGATGACCTTCCGCGATTTCAAACTGCTGACCTCGGTGGTTTCCGATCTCGGCCACGGCGGGGTCTGGCTCAACGTCGGCTCGGCCGTGCTGATGCCCGAAGTTTTTCTCAAGGCCCTTTCCATTGCCCAGAACCTGGGGTACCATGTCGACGATTTTTCCACCGCCAACTTCGACATGATTCAGCATTACCGACCCCTGACCAATGTGGTCAAACGGCCCACCTCGGGCCATGGCCGCGGCTATTCCATCACTGGGCACCACGAGATCAACATTCCCCTTTTTGCTGCCGCGGTACTCGACCGTATCGCCAAGCGGACCTGACCCCCAATCGCCATCATGGATCGTTCTCAAGTTGAACTTTTTCTGACCCGCCTGCCCCAGGTTCGCACCCTGGTGGTGGGCGATCTGATGCTCGACGAATACGTCTGGGGCAAGACCGAGCGCATCTCGCCCGAAGCTCCCGTGCAGGTGGTCGAGGTGCAGCGCGAAGACCTGCGTCTCGGCGGCGCCGGCAACGTGATCAACAATCTCGTGGCGCTCGGGTGCCAGGTCGCGGTCGCCAGCGTGGTCGGCGATGACCACGACGGTCGCCTGCTCAAGGAGATGCTGGCGGAGAAACGAATCGATGGGGATGGGATTTTTCCCGCCCCGGGGCGCACGACCAGCCGCAAGACCCGGATTCTCGCCAGCAACCAGCAGATGCTGCGCATCGACCGCGAAAGCCGCCATCCGCTGGATGCAGGGCAGGGGGGCGCGCTGGTCGATTTCGTCCGGAGGCGCATCGGGGAGTTTCAGGTCATTCTGATTTCCGATTACCTCAAGGGGGTTTTGAGCGAGGACGTCCTGCGCGGAGTCATCGAGGCGGCTCGGGATCGGGGTGTGCCCGTTCTGGTCGATCCCAAGGGGAACGATTACCGCAAGTACCGCGGCGCCACTTTGCTGACCCCCAACCGCAAGGAGGCGCAGAGCGCCTCGGGGGTGACGATCGGGGACGAGCCGAGCCTGGCCGAAGCCGGGCGGCGTCTGCTGGAAACGCTCGACCTCGATGCGCTGGTGCTGACCCGCAGCGAAGAGGGGATGTCCCTGTTCTTTCGTGACGCCGAGGCGATTCACCTGCCCACCGAGGCGCGCGAGGTGTTCGACGTGACCGGCGCCGGCGATACGGTTCTGTCGGTGCTCGGCGCAGGTCTTGCCTGCGGCTTTTCCCTGGAGGATGCGGCGCAGCTGTCGAACATCGCCGCCGGCATCGTGGTCGGCAAGGTGGGAACATCGACGGTGAGTCCCGAGGAAATTCTCGAGACCGTCGGCCGCCGGCATCCCGATTCCGATCTGAAAATCAAGGCGCGCGAGGTGTTGCGGGGCATCCTGGAGCGCGCGCGGGAAAAGGGCCGCCGGATCGTCTTTACCAACGGCTGTTTCGATCTGCTGCACGCCGGGCACGTGCAATACCTGCAGAAGGCCCGCCGCCTCGGCGACCTGCTCGTGCTGGGGATCAACTCCGACCAATCGGTTCAGCGGCTCAAGGGGCCGAAGCGCCCCCTGATCGGCGAGAGCGAGCGGGCCCATATTCTGGCCGCTCTCGACTGCATCGATTATGTCTGCATCTTCGACGAGGACACTCCGCTGGAACTGATTCAGGCGGTCAGGCCTCACATCCTGGTCAAGGGGGGCGATTACTCCCCCGAAGGCGTGGTGGGCAAGGACCTCGTCGAGAGTTATGGCGGCCGCGTCGAGATCATCGAATTCGTGGCGGGCAAGTCGACCACCAACATTATCGACAAGGTTCTGCGGGCCTACCAGGACGAGTCGTAGATGTCCGCCCCGGATTTGAAGCCGGCGGTTTTTCTCGACCGCGACGGCACGATCAATGTCGAGAAGGATTACCTGCACCGGGTTGAGGATTTCATTTTCATTCCCGGGGCGCCGGAGGCCATCCGCAGGCTGAACGACGCCGGCTATCTGGTGATCGTTGCGACCAACCAGTCGGGTGTGGCGCGAGGTTACTTCGGGCTGGCCGAGGTCGAGGCGCTGCACGCTCACCTGGTGAAGGAGCTGGCACGCTGGGGGGCCCGCATTGACGCCTTCTACGCCTGCCCCCATCATCCCGGGGAAGGTGTCGGCGGCCTGAAGGTCGATTGCGACTGTCGCAAAGGTCGTCCGGGGATGCTGCTGCAGGCGGCGGAGCAACATCGCATCGATCTCACCCGTTCCTACATGATCGGCGACAAAACGTCGGACATCGCGGCGGGAGAAGCGGCCGGCTGCCGCTCGATTCTCGTGCTGACCGGCTACGGCGCCGAAGAGGCCCGGCGCCTTTCGCGGGAGGTGCCGCGCTGCCCCGATCTGGCCCATGCGGTCGATCTCATTCTATCCTCCCGCCCTTCCGTGGCGGGCTGAACCATACCGGAGGGTTGACATGGTGACATTTGAGGAAATTAAAAGCGGCGACGAGGCGATTGCTCTGGTCGGTCTCGGCTATGTCGGGCTGCCGCTGGCGGCGGCCTTCGGGCGCCACCAGGCCCGGGTGATCGGCTTCGACATCAGCGCGCGCAAGATCGAAGAGCTCAAACGGGGATTCGACGCCACCGGCGAGCTCTCCGGCGAAGAGCTGGCGCAGACCCGCATCGACTACACCAGCGATCCGGCGCGGTTGCGGGAGGCGAAATTCTTTGTCGTGACCGTGCCGACCCCGATCGACGGGTTCAAGAAACCCGACCTCACTCCGCTGGTTTCCGCCTCGACCACCATCGGCCGTCACCTGGCGCGCGGCGCGATCGTGGTTTACGAATCGACGGTCTATCCCGGGGTGACCGAAGAAGTCTGCCTGCCGATTCTGGAGCGGGAATCGGGGCTCAGGTGCGGGGTCGATTTCAAGGTCGGATATTCTCCCGAGCGGATCAACCCCGGCGACAAGGTGCACACCGTCGACAAGATCGTCAAGGTGGTGTCGGGGCAGGACGCCGAAACCCTGGAGACGGTGGCCCGGGTCTATGAAATGGTGGTGACGGCCGGCGTGCACCGCGCTTCGAGCATCAGGGTGGCCGAAGCCGCCAAGGTCATCGAAAATACCCAGCGCGACCTCAACATCGCCCTGATGAACGAACTGGCCATTATTTTCAATAAAATGGGGATTCCCACCCGCGATGTGCTCGCGGCAGCCGGTACCAAATGGAATTTTCTCAACTTCACTCCCGGCCTGGTCGGCGGCCACTGCATCGGGGTCGATCCCTATTATCTGACCCACAAGGCCGAAGCCATCGGCTACCTTCCCCAGGTCATTCTGGCCGGTCGCCGCATCAACGACGGCATGGGCAAATACGTTGCCGAGATGACCATCAAGAAGCTCATCCAGGCCGACAAGGCGGTCAAGGGGGCGCGGGTTCTCGTGCTGGGGTTGACCTTCAAGGAAAATGTGCCCGACATCCGCAACACCAAGGTCATCGATATCGTCAACGAACTGCGCGAGTACGGAGCGGAGGTGATCGTTCACGATCCCATGGCCGCTGCCGAAGAGGCGCGCCACGAGTACGGTCTCGATCTGGTCGATCTGCCCCGGGCGGGCCAGGTCGATGCGGTGATCTGGGCCGTATCCCATGAGAAATTCGAGGCCCTCGGGGCCAGGGAACTGAAGACGCTCGCCTCCAACGGCAACGGGCGCGGCGTCGTGATCGACGTCAAGTCGGTGCTTTCCCGGCAAGACGTTGAAGAACAGGGCCTGGTCTACTGGCGCCTGTAGCATCGGACCGAAAAAGGTGAATTCATGAAAAATATTCTGATCACGGGTGGCTGCGGGTTTATCGGCGCCAATTTCGCTCGCCTGGCGCTGCAACAATTGCCGCAGGGCCGGCTGGTCAACCTCGACAAGCTGACCTATGCCGGCAATCCCCAGAATCTGGCCGATATCGAGAAAGACTCCCGTTACCGCTTCGTGCAGGGAGATATCTGCGATGCCGATCTGGTCGCGCGACTGCTGCAGGACGAAGCGATCGACACCATCGTGCATTTTGCCGCCGAATCCCACGTCGACCGCAGCATCGAAGGGCCGGGCCAGTTCATCGAGGCCAACGTGGTCGGTACCTTCACCCTGCTCGACGCCGCCCGCAAGCTGTGGCTGGCCGATTCCCGGCCCGCCGCGGTAAAGCCTCGCTTTCTTCACGTCTCGACCGACGAAGTCTACGGCTCGCTGGGCGAGACCGGCTATTTCACCGAAGATACGCCTTACGATCCGCGCTCGCCCTATTCGGCCAGCAAGGCCGCGTCGGACCATCTGGCCAGTGCCTATTTCCACACCTACGGCCTGCCCGTGACCATCACCAACTGTTCCAATAATTACGGCCCCTTTCAGTTTCCCGAGAAACTGATTCCGCTGATCATCAACAATGCCCTTGCCGGGAAGGAGCTGCCGGTTTACGGCGACGGCAAAAACGTTCGCGACTGGTTGTACGTGGTCGACCATTGCCAGGCCATCCTGACCGTGCTGCAGCGGGGCAGGGTGGGCGAGACCTACAACATCGGCGGCAACAGCGAGCGGCAGAATATCGAGGTGGTGAAGATCGTCTGCGATATCCTCGACGAATTGGCCCCGGCGCTGGCCAACGGGCAGAAGCGCCAATCGCTGATCCGCTACGTCAAGGACCGCCCCGGCCATGACCGGCGTTACGCCATCGACGCTTCGAAGATTGCCTCCGAGCTCGGGTGGAAGCCTTCCGTGACCTTCGAGCAGGGCATCCGCGATACGGTGCGCTGGTACCTGGACAACCGGCCCTGGTGCGAGGCGGTGATGGATGGCTCGTATCGCAGCTACTACGACAAAATGTACGCGGGCCGCTGAAGATGGCCGCGGGCAATCGTCGGGTGGCATTGATCGGCGAGCGCGGCATGCTGGCGCGCAAGGTGCGTCAACTGGCTCCGGTCTCGTTCGGCATTCACGGCCTCGGCCGCCCCGAATTCGACCTCACCGACCCGGAAAGGGGGCGCGAGGCTCTGCTGGCGATTCGGCCGCAGATCATCATCAACTGCGCCGCCTACACTCATGTCGACGGCTGCGAGAGCAACGCCGAGCTCGCTTTTCAGATCAACGGCGAAGGGCCGGGGCATCTGGCTCGGATGGCGGCCGAGCTGGGCGCGACCCTGGTGCACATCTCCACCGACTACGTTTTTCCCGGCGACGGTACCCGGCCCTACCGCGAAGATGACGCCGTCGGCCCGCGTTCGGTTTACGGGCTCAGCAAGCTGCGGGGAGAAGAGGTCATTCTCGGCAGCGGTCTGGAACGCTCTTTCATCATCCGCACCAGTTGGCTCTACGGGCCGGGGGGCAAGAACTTCGTCGATACCATGCTGCGCCTCGCCGGCGAGCGCGAAGAGTTGCGCGTGGTGGCCGACCAGATCGGGTCTCCGACCTACACCGGGGATCTCGCCCGGGCCATCTTCAACCTGCTGGCGACCAAGGAAACCGGCGATGAGAATCCCTTCGGCATTTATCATTTTGCCGACGGGGGCAGTTGCAGCTGGCACCAACTCGCCGAAGCGGCCGTGAGTAGCGCCCGATCTCTCGGGGCCCCGGTGGTGACCCGCAAGATCGTGCCGATCGCCACCGAAGACTATCCGCTGCCGGCCCCGCGGCCGGCCTATTCGGTTCTGTCCACGGAAAAATACCGCGCGACGACTGGCGCTTCGGTGCCATTCTGGCGCGACAGTCTCGAATTTTATTTACGCAACGACAGGAGGTGACATGGCAGCTATCCGCAAGGGCATCGTTCTCGCCGGGGGCGCGGGGAGCCGGCTCTATCCCCTGACCCTGGTGGCGAGCAAGCAGCTGCAGCCGGTCTACGACAAGCCGATGATCTATTATCCCCTCTCCACCCTGATGCTGGCGGGGATCGATGATATCCTGATCATCTCCACCCCGCAGGACACCCCCCGCTTCGAGGCCCTGCTGGGCGACGGCAGCCGCTTCGGCATCCGCCTCAGCTACCAGGTGCAGCCCGAGCCCAAGGGCATCGCCCAGGCTTTTCTCGTCGGCGAGGAATTTATCGCCGGCGAACCGGTCTGCCTGATTCTCGGCGACAATATCTTCTACGGAAAAATGGGCTTCGATCGCCTGGTGGGGAGCTTTGCCGGCGGGGCCCGGGTCTTCGGTTACCCGGTGCACGATCCCGAGCGTTACGGAGTGGTCGACTTCGACGCCGACGGCAAGGCGATGTCGATCGAGGAAAAGCCGGCGAAACCCAAATCGCATTACGCGGTGCCGGGGCTTTATCTTTATGACGAGAAGGTTGTCGCCATCACCCGGGCGCTCAAACCTTCGCCCCGCGGCGAGCTCGAAATTACCGATGTCAATCTCGAATACCTGCGGCGCGGCGAGCTGATGGTGGAGAAGCTCGGGCGCGGCATCGCCTGGCTCGATACCGGCACCCACGAGAGTCTGCTCGAGGCCAGCCATTTCATCGGGACTCTCGAAGCGCGCCAGGGGCTGAAAATCGCCTGTCTCGAAGAAATCGCCTTGCGCAAGGGGTTCATCGACCGCAACCGGTTTCGCGAGATTGTCGCCGCTACGCCCAATTCGGGTTACCGGCGCTATCTCGAAATGGTCGCGCGGGGTGAGTTCTGATGCAGGTCGTGACCACGAAAATCCCGGACCTGCTGGTGATCGAACCCGAAGTGTTCGGCGATGAGCGCGGGTTTTTCTTCGAAAGCTTCAACCAGCGCCGGTGGGAAGAGGCGACCGGGCTGCAAACGCGGTTCGTGCAGGACAATCATTCGCGCTCGGTGCGCGGCGTTTTGCGGGGGCTGCATTATCAGCTTGCGCCCCGGGCCCAGGGTAAGCTGGTGCGCTGCATCGCCGGCGAGGTATTCGACGTCGCCGTCGACCTGCGGCGCAGCTCCGCGACCTGCGGCCACTGGGTCGGGGTTCACCTCTCGGCCGAAAATAAGCGCCAGGTGTGGATTCCCGAAGGTTTCGCCCACGGTTTTCTGGTACTCTCCGCCACGGCGGAGTTTCTCTACAAGACCACCGATTACTACGCCCCCGATTGCGAACGCACGATTGCCTGGGATGACCCCACCCTGGCCATCGACTGGCCCCTGCCCGAGGCGCCCAAGCTCTCCGCCAAAGACCGGAAGGGCCTCGCCTGGAACAACGCAGACATTTTCTCGTAAAGGAAACGCCCATGATCAAGAGCATGACCGGCTACGGCAAGGGACAGGGGCGCAGCGGCAACCTGGCGCTGACGATCGAGATCAAGACCGTCAACCACCGCTTCGGCGATATCGGCATCAAGTCGCCGCGCTTTCTCATGCCCTTCGACACTGAGATCAAGAAACAGGTCGCCGAGCGCCTGCGCCGGGGGAAGATCGACGTCTTCATCACTCAGGAGGCCGCCGATGCCCTGACCGCAATGCCGGTTCTCAATCGGCCCCTGGCCGAGGCCTACGTCGATATCTTCCGCAAGATGGAGGCCGATTTTGCCCTTCGCGACGGGATTCCCCTTGCGCTTCTCGCCTCCCAGCGCGACGTGATCGCCCTGGCCGAATCGTCGGTGGACGCCGACGAGATCCGCGCCTGCCTGCGGCAGGGGGTGGACGAGGCGCTGGCTGCGGTGGAAAGCATGCGAATCAGCGAGGGGCGGGCGACGCTCGAGGACATCGAAGGGCGACTGCTCTGCATCGAGGAGATTTTCGCCCGGATTCGCCAGCGAGCGCCGCTGGTTCCCGAGGAATGGCGGGACAAGCTCAAGCAGCGCCTCGAGCGTTACCGCGACGACATGGACGTCGACCTCCAGCGGGTCGCGCAGGAGGTGGCGATCTTCGCCGACCGCTGCGACATCAGCGAGGAAATCGCCCGGTTCCTCAGCCACATGCAGCAATTCCGGGAGCTCGTGCAGAAGGACGAGCCGGTGGGGCGGCAGCTTGATTTTCTGGTGCAGGAACTCAACCGGGAGGCCAACACCATGGGATCCAAGTCCAACGATGCCGAGCTGACGCGGCTGGTGGTGCAACTCAAGGCCGAGCTCGAAAAGATTCGGGAGCAGGCGCAAAATGTCGAATGAGGCCCCCGTCAAAAAAGGAGCCCTGTTTATCGTGTCGGCGCCCTCGGGGGCGGGCAAGACCTCGCTCTGCAACCAGATCATTGACATTTTCCCCAATCTGCGGCACTCTGTCTCTTTTACGACGCGCCCTCCCCGCACCGGGGAAAAGGACGGGGTCGATTACTACTTCGTAACCTCGGAGAAATTTCAGGGTATGGTCGAAGCCGGCGCATTCGCCGAATGGGCCGAGGTTCACGGCAACCGCTACGGCACCGCGATCGCCACCCTGGAGAGCTGGCGCGACGCCGGCAACGACGTGCTGCTTGATATCGACATCCAGGGGGCCGCACAGCTCAAGAAATCGTACGGGGAAGGGGTCTTCGTCTTCATTCTCCCGCCGGACTTCTCCGAGCTGCGCAAGCGCCTCGAGGGGCGGCGGACGGATACCCCCGAGGTGATCGAGCGCCGCATCGCCAATGCCCGCGACGAAATCCGCGAATCGGTCTGGTACGATTACGTGATCGTGAACGATCATTTCGCCACCGCCGTGGAAGAACTCAAGGCGATCGTCACCGCCGAGGGCTGTCGTTCCGGACGGGTTCTTCCGGCGCTTGCCCGAACCTTCGAGATCGACCTCTGATCCAACTATTCTTCTCAATTCAGGAGCATCACTCATGGCACGTGTCACCGTTGAAGATTGTCTGAACCAGATCCCCAATCGTTTTCTGCTGACCATGGTTGCCGCCAAGCGGGCGAAGCAGCTCTACAAGGGAGCGACCCCCCTGATCGAAAACAAGCAGGGGAACAAGAAGGTCGTTCTCGCCCTGCGCGAGATTGCCGCCGAAAAAATCGAATTCGATCTGCCCGGACGGAAAAAATAAACCGGTTCCCGCTGCGTGGTCCGTTGCAGAAGGCGGTACGCGACCTCGCCGGCGCCCGTTGAGTCCTCCAGGCGAAGAGCGTTTCCCCTTGAATTCTATTCGATTACAGCATCAAACCGGCAGGCGGAGATAAACCGTCTGCCTTTTTCTTTTTCGAGGCTTCTGCCCCTCGGAAGAATTTACCTATGGTTCGTCTCGACGATATTCTCGACAAGATTCTGGCCTACAATCCCGACGCCGACCTCGATGCGGTGCGCAAGGCTTACGTTTTCTGCGCCAAGGTGCATCAGGGGCAGAACCGGCTCTCGGGAGAGCCGTACCTGACCCATCCGATGGAAGTCGCCTACCTGCTGGCGCAGCTGCGCATGGATGTCGATACGGTCGTCACCGGTCTGCTCCACGACACCATCGAAGATACCCTGACCACCCTCGACGAGATCCGCGGCATTTTCGGAGAGAACGTCGCCGGTCTGGTCGACGGGGTGACCAAGATCAGCAAGATGTTTCTGCAGTCCAGGGAGGAGCGGCAGGCGGAGAACTTCCGCAAAATGCTCATCGCCATGGCCCGCGACATCCGGGTGATCATCGTCAAGCTCTGCGATCGCCTGCACAACATGCGCACCCTCAAATACCAGGAAGGCGATCGCCAACTGCGCATCGCCCAGGAGACGCTCGATATTTACGCCCCCCTGGCCAATCGCCTGGGGATCAGCTGGATCAAGAGCGAACTGGAAGATCTCTCCTTCCAATACCTCAAGCCGCCGATCTACAAGGATCTCAGCGGCAAGATCGCGAAGAGGAAAAAGGAGCGCGAGGCCTATATCGAGGAGGTCAAGAAGAAGATTCTGGCCAAGCTCGCCCAGCAGAATATCCAGGGTGAGGTTTCCGGCCGCTCGAAACACCTCTATTCGATCTATCTCAAAATGGAGCGGCAGGGAATCGATTTCGACCAGGTCCACGACCTGATCGCCTTTCGCGTGCTGGTCGATTCGGTGCGGGAATGCTATGAAATGCTGGGCGTCATCCATTCCACCTGGAAGCCGGTTCCGGGGCGCTTCAAAGACTATATCGCGATGCCCAAGGCCAACATGTACCAGTCGCTCCACACCACCGTGATCGGGCCCTTCGGGGAGCGGATGGAGGTGCAGATTCGCACCTGGGACATGCATCGGATCGCCGAGGAGGGGATTGCCGCCCACTGGAAATACAAAGAGGGCAAAAGCTCCTCGGGCGAAGACTCGGAGGCGAGGCGGTTCGGCTGGCTGCGCCAGTTGATGGAATGGCAGAAGGAGCTCAAGGATTCCCGCGAGTTCATGGACACGGTCAAAATCGACCTGTTTCCCGAGGAGGTCTTCGTCTTCACCCCCAAGGGGGAGGTCAAGGAACTTCCCAAGGGCTCGACGCCGGTCGATTTCGCCTACACCGTCCATTCCGACGTGGGGCATACCTGCGTCGGCGCCCGGGTCAACGGGCGTCTGGTGCCCTTGAAGACCGAACTGCGCAACGGCGATATCGTCGAGGTGATCACCGCCCCCAGTCACACCCCGAGCAAGGACTGGCTCAAGTTCGTCCGGACCTCCAAGGCGCGCAACAAGATTCGCCAGTGGGTCAAGGCCGAGCAGCGGGAAAAAAGCCTCGAGATCGGCCGCGATCTGCTCGAAAAAGAGCTGCGCAAATACGGCGTGAGTTTCAATCGGGCGGCGAACTCCCAGGATATGGAGCGGGCGCTCGAAGAGCTCGGGTTTCATCAGATGGAGGAGCTGCTGGCCTCCATCGGTTACGGCAAGCTCTCCCCCGGCCAGGTGATTTCCCGGGTGGTCCCGCAGGAAAAACTGCGCAGCGGCGAGCCGCAGAAGCCGAGCCGCATCGGACAGGTGCTGGGCAAGATCCGCAAAAAACCGACCAGCGCCATCAAGATTCAGGGCATCGAAGATATCATGGTCCGCTTCGCCAAATGCTGCAATCCGCTCGCCGGCGATCCGGTGGTCGGTTTCATCACCCGCGGGCGGGGGGTGACCGTGCATACCTCCGATTGTCCCCATGTCCTCGAGACCGATCCCGAGCGCCGGGTCGATGTCGAGTGGGACATGAAGAAAAAGAGCTCGCGTCCGGTCAAGATCAGGGTCTTCTGCTTCGACCAGAAGGGGATGCTGACCGGAATCACCGCGGCGATCACCAATTGCGAGGCCAACATCATCAGCGCCAATGTCCATTCCACCGCCGATCGCAAGGGCATCAACACCTTTGAGGTCGACGTGCAGAACCTTGAGCATCTCAACAAGGTGGTCAACGCCCTGCTCAAGATCAAAGGGGTCTATAAGGTCGAGCGCCTGCGCGGATGACGGGCCGGCACGGGGTCGGGCGCGATGGGCGAAACAACCTGCGGAAATCGATTTTTTACCCGGACTGCTGCAAAGGCAAGTGCCTTGAAGGAGAGAGGAGAAAGGTATGGCGATGGAAAAAATAGCGACTGATCGGGCCCCGGCGGCCATCGGGCCTTATTCCCAGGGAATTCGGGCGGGAGACTTCGTCTTTTTTTCGGGGCAAATTCCCCTCGATGCCGAAACCGGAAACCTGGTCGAGGGGGGCATCGAAGAGCAGACCGAGCAGGTCATGGCCCATATGAGAGCGGTCCTTGCCGCGGCGGGCCTCGGTTTTGCTCAGGTGGTCAAGACCACGATTTATCTGACCGATCTCAGCCAGTTTGCCACGGTCAACGAGATTTACGGCCGGTTCTTCGCCGATACGCCGCCGGCCCGGGCAACGGTTCAGGTCGCCGGGCTGCCCAAGGGGGCGGCGGTGGAAATCGAGTGGGTGGCCTACGCCGGATAAGGGTCGGGGCCGGCGATTCGTTCGGGACAACAAAAAAAGCAGGCGCCGCGCGACGCCTGCTTTTTTCGTTGAAATTCAGCCCGTAAAATCAGACCGCTTTGGTCACGGCCCCGGCCCGCAGACAGCGGGTGCAAACCTTCATCGAGCGAACGGTCCCGTTGTTCACGGTTTTCACTTTCTGCAGGTTGGGATACCACACCTTACGGGTTTTGTTATGGGCATGACTGACGTTATTGCCAGTCGAAGGCTTTTTTCCACAGACTTCGCAAATTTTTGCCATCGAACTAACCTCCTGGAATTTTGGAACGTAAGTAACTACCATGGATTTTGGCATATTGCAAGGGGTTAAATCTTTTCGACCGGTTGTCTCCCCGCAATCCTGCGCCCAAGTTGCCGGGCGGCGGAAAACCCGATGAGGACCTCGCCGATAAAGCCCAGGCGCGGGTAGAGCAGACGACCGTCGCACCGATAGAGCTTGCGGCCCGAGACCGCTTTGCTTTCCGCTCCGGGGAACCGTCGTGACGGGCGAGGGGACGCAGGGGGTGGGGCGGGAAGATGCATCTGCTCCGGGGACACAAAGGGAAATATGCGCTGCAGGCCTTGTTGCGGTGTCTCCCCGTCGCCAGACTCTTGCGGTGGCGCGGTTTCGGCGCGAAAGGCGGTGCTTTGACCGTCCACCGGGGTGAGGGTGATGCGCATGGCCGGGTCGGTTGCAAGGATGATCCAGGGAGCCAGCAGGGGCGACAGGGCGGTGCTGGGAAGGGTCGATTCCCGCAGGGGACGGCTGGGGGGGGCGGTTTGCGGTGCGTCCGCTTCCGGGGCGTAGAGGTCGCTGCGCCCGAGCAGCACCTGGTCTGCCCTCAGTGGGCTGCCCTGGGAGAACTCCAGGGCCCAGCCCTGGCTCTGGGTCAGGCGCGCCCGGGTGCCCGGTTTCTGGCGCAGGAGCGTGCCCCCTGCGGCTTCAAACCGGCGTGCCAGCAGCAAATCGAGCGCATCCGCGGTGACGCTGAAGGGGCGCATGAGGGCATTCCACAGCAAGCCGGCCTCGGCCAGGCTCACCTGATGAGGAGCGGCGAGGGTCAGCCCGGAAAAGAGCGCCGAAAACAGGTCTCTTTGGTCCGGACAAGGGAGTTCGTTGAGGCGTGAAGGCAGGGAAGACGGGTCGATTCTGGGCCCTCTGGGGAAAAGCCCCCGGTGGTAGAGGGGAAGTCCTTTGCCGCGGATCAGTTTTTCCTCAAGCTGCCGGCCGGTGACCGCGAGTTGGTTGAGCAGGGCTTGCACTTCGGCGCGGGCCTCGGGAAATTCACGTCCGATTTCCGTCTCCAGGGAGTAGGAACCGTTGATTTCCAAACGATAACGCTCGGAGATGACCTGCAGGCGCGGAGGGGGCGCATGCTCCGATTTTCCCCCGAGCAGACCGAGAAGCTGCTCCAGGTGCAGCGACGGCAGCAGCCAACCGCAATCCAGGGGAGTGGCGTCGCACAGGTTGGCGACCCGGGCGCCCTGGCGCGCCAGGAGAAACCCGGCAATGCGGGCGGCGGGATTACTGCCGATGATGGCGATGTCGTAGTGTTGAGACACGGTCAGGTCGTTGCCTGTAATGATGGGGCGCGATGACCCGTGCCGCCCCGGTTGATTGCGCCTGGTCGTTGAGCGTCGTTCCGGCTGCGAGGCCTCCGGGGGACGCCGTGCGAAGCCACGAGGGACGGGACGGTTTGCTGCCTTCAGGCCAGGGGCCCATCGGCGCGGACCGGGAGATCTTCTTCGCTGAACAGGAGAATACCGTTTTGGGCGAGCAGGGCGGCCGCAACCCCCTGCCCGGCGACCACCGTCTCCCCGAGGTAGACCTGATGGACTCCGCACGAAGGACTTCGTTCCTTGAGCAGCGCTTTCCTGCACCCGGTGATCAGCGCTGTTTTCAGCGCCTCCTGCGCGCCGCGCACAAAAGCGTGGCTGAGGTCGCTGCCATCCTCCGCCGCCAATCGGCCGGTTTGGTTCAATATGGCCCGACCGTCCCCCTGGCGAAAAAAAGTACGGGAACGGGGCGTGGGCAGGCCGGCGAGCTGCTCGGGGCAAACGGGAATGGGGAGCCAGTCGTTTTGCCGAAGATAAGCGAGAACCGCGGGATTTTCCTTGCAGGCGCCGTCAAAGCGGGTGTTGAGTCCGAGCAGGCAGGCACTGACGAGGATCGGCTGCGGCATGAAGAATACTCTCCCGAGGCGAGGACCTTGGCTGTCGGAATCAGTCCGCAGAAGGATTGATCAGGGCCTGATCCGCCGGGTCGGACCCGGGGGCAATGCGAACCCGCCGGCCCTCCACCCGCAGGCGGCCTGCGGCGAACAACTGCACCGCCCGGGGATAGATCCGATGCTCCTGCTGCAGGATGCGGGCGGAGAGGGTTTCTTCCGTGTCGTTCTCGAGAATGGGGACGGCCGCCTGGATGATGATCGGGCCGGTGTCCAGCCCGCCATCGACAAAATGCACGGTGCAGCCCGAGAAACGGGCCCCGTAGTCGAGTGCCTGGCGCTGAACATTGAGTCCGGGGAAGGCGGGCAGGAGCGAGGGGTGGATGTTCATGATGCGTTGGGGAAAGGCCTCGATAAACGTCTGGGAGAGCAGGCGCATGAACCCGGCGAGCACCACCAGATCGACGCGCGCCGCCTGCAGGGCGGCCACCATCTCGCGGTCGAACTCCTCCCGCGACCCGAAATTGCGGTGGTCGATGACGCAGGTGGCGATTTCGGCCGTGGCCGCGCGACCCAAGGCTCCCGCCCCGGCATTGTTGCTGGCGACGAGAACGATCTCTCCGTCGATTCGCCCCGAGCGGCATTGATCGATCAGCGATTGCAGATTGGAGCCCCGGCCGCTGGCCAGAACGCCGATGCGGATTGCAGCCAAACTCTTTTCTCCTCGTGAGGTTTGCCGAAAAAACGTCCGCTCAGACCAGTTGCACATCCACCGCATCGTCGTCGGATTTGGTCACTTCACCAATGATGTAAGCCTGCTCTTTCAGCCCTGAAAGGCGAACCATGATGTCGTCGGTTTGTTCGGCGGGAACGATCAGGACCATGCCGATGCCGTAATTGAAGGTGCGGTACATCTCCGTCTCTTCGATGTCGCCGCCTTCGCGCAGCAGTTCGAACAGCGCGGTTTTCGGCCAGGCGTTGCGCTCGATCACGGCCCGGCAGTGGCGCGGCAGCATGCGGGGAACGTTCTCCAGAATGCCGCCGCCGGTAATGTGAGCCATGCCCTTGACGGTGAAGTCGCGCAGCAGGTTGAGAATCGTTTTGACGTAGATGCGGGTCGGGGTGAGCAGCGCCTCGCCCAGGGGCTGGTCGAGGCCGTCGACTTCGGAGTCGACCCCGCGGCCCATTTTTTCGAAAAACACTTTGCGGGCCAGGGAATAGCCGTTGGAATGCAGGCCGCTCGAAGTGATGCCGATCAGGCGGTCGCCGACGGTGACCGTCGAACCGTCGATGATTTTGCTGTTGTCGACCACGCCGACGGTAAAGCCGGCCAGGTCGTATTCCCCTTCGGCGTAGAACCCGGGCATTTCGGCGGTTTCGCCGCCGATCAGGGCGCAGCCGGCCTCGACGCAGCCGGCCGAAATGCCTTTGACGATCTCGACCGCTTTTTCCGGGGCCAGCTTGCCGGTCGCCAGGTAATCGAGAAAGAAGAGCGGTTCCGCCCCCTGCACCACGATGTCGTTGACGCACATGGCGACCAGGTCGATGCCGACCGTGTCGTGTTTGTCCATCAGGAACGCCAGCTTCAACTTGGTGCCCACGCCGTCGGTGGAGGCGACCAGGGTCGGTTTCTCGTATTTGCCCGCATTCAGCGAAAACAGCCCGCCGAAGCCGCCGATGTCGGTGAGGACTTCCGGGCGGCTGGTGGCTTTGACCAGGGGCTTGATCATCTGCACGAAGCGGTTGCCGGCCTCGATGTCGACTCCGGCGTCCTTGTAGGTACTGGGGTTCTTTTTATTCAAGGAATTCAACTCCTGGGGTTGGGGAAAACGACCCATTTTTAAAACAGGCTCCCTCCCTTGTCAACGGCTATTTCCCCTGGTCATCCCGTAGACAATCTTTCCTTTACAGGGACGGGGCGCTCCATTATCATTTCGGTCACTTGACCGGGGGCGAGGAGCCTGATTTGTTTCGTTTTTCGCCATGAGCGAGTTTCTGATTCGTCCGATGACGGCGGCCGATCTGGTGGCCGTGATGACCCTGGAGCGGGCCGGCTTTTCCCACCCGTGGTCGGAGAAAATGTTTCTGGACGAACTGAACAATCCCCAGGCCCGCATCGATCTTCTGTGGTGCGCCGACCGGTTGGCCGGATACCTCTGCTCCTGGTTCGTCTGCGGCGAACTGCACATTCTCAACCTGGTGACGGCTCCTTCTTTTCGCCGCCGGGGCGTGGCCGGGCGCCTTCTCGACCATGCGGTCGGCACCTTTTTCGGACAGGACCTCGAGCGGGTGCTGCTGGAAGTGCGCAGTTCCAATCGCGCGGCGATTGCCCTCTACGAAAACTACGGGTTTCGTCACGACGCCGTACGTCGGGGCTATTATCCCGATGGGGAGGATGCCCTGCTGATGAGCCTGATACCCTCTACCTTGCCAAGCTTGCGACAACCACGGACGGAATGAATGAAAAACTACCAGACGATTGTTCTCTCCAACCAGGAAATTTCGCCGGGCTACTACCGCATGCGCCTGCTGACTCCGGGCTTGGGCGAGCAGGCCCGCCCCGGGCAGTTCATCATGATGCGCGTGCAGCAGTCGCTGCCCCCCTTGCTGCGACGCCCTTTCGGAATTTTCCGTACCGGGTTTCTCGCTCCCGACTGCGAGGGCCTGCCGCCCAAGGAGTACATCGAGATTCTCTACAAGGTCGTCGGCCGCGGCACCGGCATCATGACGGAACTCCACCGCGGCGACCGGGTCGAGGTTCTCGGGCCCCTCGGGCGCGGATTCGATGTCGGCGAACGGGATGAGGAGAAAATTCTGGTCGGCGGCGGCATCGGGCTGGTGCCCCTCTACATGCTGGCCGAATCCCTCAAGCAGACCAGTAACGTGCGCCTGCTCATGGGCGGGCGCACCCGCGACGACATTCTGGCGGTGACCGAATTCGAACGGCTCGGCGTACAGACCTATGTGTCGACGGACGACGGCAGCCTCGGGGAAGAGGGGCTGGTCACCCAGGTGCTCGAGCGCAAGCTCGCCAAATATCCCCGGGCCACCGTCTATGCCTGCGGGCCGATGCCGATGATCGAGGCGGTCTACCAGATCTGCCGGCGCTTCGGGGTTCCCCTGCAGGTTTCCCTCGAAGCCCTGATGGCCTGCGGCGTCGGGGCCTGCCTCGGCTGCGTGGTCAAGGGCGCGGGGCACTCGGATGCGAATCCCCGCTATCTGTGCACGTGCAAGGAAGGGCCGGTTTTTCGAGCGGAGCAACTGGACTGGACCCGGCTCGGGGAAGAGCCGGGATATTGCGAGGGGTGCAAGTCGTGATGAGCTACAGCAACGAGATCTGCGAAACCAAAGAAAAAAGCTGCCGTCCCGACCTCTCCGTGGAGATTGCCGGTATTCACCTGAAAAATCCGGTCATGCCGGCCTCGGGCACCTTCGGCTACGGCGAGGAGTACGCCCCTTACCTCGACATCGAGCGCATCGGCGCCATCGTCACCAAGGGCCTGTCGCTCAGACCCAAGGCCGGCAACCCTACGCCGCGCATCGCCGAGACGATCAGCGGCATGCTCAACGCCATCGGCCTGCAGAATGTCGGGGTCGACGATTTCATCAAGTACAAGCTGCCCTTTCTGCGGGAAGTCAACACCCCCGCCATCGTCAACTTCTTCGGCAACACCCTCGATGAATACGGCGAGGTCGCCAGCCGCCTCTCGGACATTCCCGAGATCGCCGGCGTCGAGCTCAACATCTCGTGTCCCAACGTGAAAAAAGGGGGGATCGTCTTCGGTACCGACCCCAAGGCCGCCTCCGAAGTGGTGACCCTGGTTCGAAAAAACCTCAAAAAACCCCTGATCGTCAAGCTGACGCCCAACGTCACCGACATCACGATCATTGCCCGGGCGGTGGAAGAGGCCGGGGCCGACGCCATCAGCTGCATCAATACCCTGACCGGCATGGCCGTCGACATCAAGAGTCGCCGGCCGCGCCTCGCCAACCGCACCGGCGGTCTCTCCGGTCCGGCGATTCGCCCCGTGGCTCTGCGCATGGTGCATCAGGTGGTGCAGGCGGTGAAGATTCCGGTGATCGGCGTGGGCGGCATCGTGCGCCCGATGGATGCCATCGAATTTCTCATCGTGGGGGCCCGGGCGGTGCAGGTCGGTACTGCCAATTTCGTCGATCCCCAGGCGATGATCACCATCATCGACGGCATCGAACAGTTTCTGGTCGAAGAGGGCCTCAGTGACATCGGCCAGTTGATCGGCAGTCTGGAAGTGTAGGGACGATGACCCATGGTGAGTGACAAGGGGCCGATCTTCCTACCGATTTCGCAAAGAACCGGCGACTGATCCCAGGAACCATGGACGTCATCACCACCCACATCAACGCCGATTTCGACTGCCTCGCCGGCATGATTGCGGCGAAAAAGCTCTACCCCCGGGCCGAGATGGTGTTCGCCGGCGCCCAGGAGCGCAGCCTGCGCGAATTTTTCCTGCGCAGCGCAAGCTATGCCTACGCCTTCAAGCGGTTCAAGGATATCGACCTCGATCAGGTGCGCCGTCTCATTCTGGTCGATGTGCGCCAGGCCGATCGCATCGGCCCCTTCGGGGAGATCGCCCGGCGCCCCGATGTCGAGGTGCATATCTACGACCATCACCCCGGCGGCGACGAAAACCTCGTCGGTCAGGTCGAGGTCATCGAGCCGGTCGGTTCCACCGCCACCGTATTCTGCCATCTCTTCATAGCCCGCGGCATTCACCCCACCCCCGACGAAGCGACCCTCATGATGCTCGGGCTGTACGAAGACACCGGCAGCCTCATGTTCGGTTCGACCACGGTCAAGGATTTCCAGGCCGCGGCCTTTCTCCTCGAACACGGCGCCAATCTCAATGCCGTCGCCGATTTTCTCACCTACGAGATGACCCCCGAACAGGTGTCCCTGCTCCACGAACTGCTCGCCAACCGCATCGTTCTCAACGTTCAGGGGTTCGACATTTCTTTGGCCCATGCGTCGACCGACCGTTTCGTCGGCGATCTCGCGGTGCTCACCCACAAGCTGCGCGACATGGAGAATCTGCGGGCCCTGATCACCGTGGTGCGGATGGGCGATCGCATTTTTCTCGTCGGCCGCTCCCGCCTGCCCGAGGTGCATGTCGGGGAGATTCTCGCCGAGTTCGGCGGCGGCGGTCACGCCTTCGCCGCCTCGGCCACGGTGCGCGACCTGACCCTGGTGCAGGTGCTCGACCGACTGACCGCAGCGCTCAAGCGCCACATCAATCCGCGCCTCGAGGCCCGCCACCTGATGTCGTACCCGGTGAAGACGGTTGCGCCCGAGACCCGCATCGAGGAGGTGCGCGATTTTCTGACCCGCTACAACATCAATGCGGTGCCGGTGGTCGAGGGTGATCGGGTCAGGGGCATCCTGACCCGCCAGGTGGTGGAAAAGGCCGCCCATCACGGTTTGGGGGAGGTGGCCGCCGCCGAGTACATGGAAAGCGATTTCGCCACCGTCGCGCCGACGGCGCCGATTGACGATCTGCAGCATCTCATTGTTCGCCGCAACCAGCGCTTCGTTCCGGTCATGGCGCAGGGGCGCCTGGTCGGGGCGATCACCCGCACCGACCTGCTGCGTTACATGGTCGACCGCGGACCCCGCGGGGAAGGGGAACGCGAGCCGGTAACCGATAGCGGGGCGGCCGATCTGAAAGCGCGCGAGGTCTCCCGGCTCATCCGCGATCAGCTCCCTCCGCGGGTCCGTGAGCTGCTGCACGAATTCGGCAGCAGCGGCGACGAGCTCGAGGTCAAGGTCTTCGCCGTCGGCGGTTTCGTGCGCGATCTTCTGCTCGAGGAGCCCAACCTCGACCTCGATATCGTGGTCGAAGGCGACGGTATCGCCTTTGCCAACCATTTTGCCCGCCGCCACGAGTGCCGGGTGCGCTGCCACGAGAAATTCGGTACCGCGGTCATCATCTTTCCCGACGACTTCAAGATCGATATCGCCTCCACCCGGGTGGAATTCTACCTGGAGCCGGCGGCGCTGCCGACGGTGGAGGACGCTTCGATCAAGCTCGATCTCTACCGGCGCGATTTCACCATCAATACACTGGCCATCGCGCTCAATAGCGAGCGTTTCGGCGAAATCTACGATTTTTTCGGCGGTCTGCGCGACCTGCGCGAAAAGGCGATCAGGGTGCTGCACAATCTCAGCTTCGTCGAAGACCCCACCCGGGTCTTCCGGGCGGTGCGCTTCGAACAGCGACTCGAATTTCAGATCGGCAAACAGACCGAACACCTGATTCGCAGCGCGGTGCGCATGGGCTTTCTCGAGCGTCTCGGGGGGCCGCGCCTGTTCAGCGAAGTGGTGAGCATTCTGGAGGAAGCCAGGCCTTTTCCGGCCATTGCCCGCCTCGCCGAACTCGACCTGCTGAAGTTTCTCCATCCCGCCCTCGAACTGACCCACGATATGGAAGATATCTTCGAGCGGGCCACGCGGTCGCTGCACTGGTTCGATCTGCTCTATACCGGGGAAAAATGCCAGGCGTGGCTGGTCTATCTGCTGTGCCTGACCCGCGGGCTCGACGATGACGGCGCCCGGGGACTGTGCCAGCGGTTGAGCATTCCCGAGCGCTGGCGAACCGCCCTGGGCGAACAGCGGCATCGGGCCCACGGCATCCTGCACGGTCTGCAACGGCGCGGAAAACGCGCCAGAAAGACGCCGGCCCACAGCGAAATTTTTTCGTGGCTCGATGGGCTTTGCGTCGAAATCCTGCTCTACCTCATGGCGCGGATCGAAGGGGAGGAGGCCCGCAGCTGGATCTCCCTGTTCGTCACCCGCCTGCGCGGTCTCGCAACCGAGATCGACGGAACCGACCTGAAACATCTCGGCATCCCGCCCGGACCGCGCTACCGCGAGATCCTGCATCAGGTGCTCCTGGCCCGACTCGACGGCAAGGTTGTCACCCGCGACGACGAACTGGCCCTGGTCCGCCGCCGTTTCCTGAAATAGCGGGTTGCGGCTCCCGCCGGTTGTGATTGACGCCAAGTACGTTTTCCCCTAGTCTGAGCCGTTATGGAAACCATCCTCGCCAAGATCTCGATCATGCTGGTGCCGGCTCTGCTCGCCGTCACTTTTCACGAAGTCTCCCACGGGATTACCGCCGAGCGCTTCGGTGATCCCACCGCCCGCCTGCTGGGGCGCCTGACCCCCAATCCGCTCAAGCACCTCGACCCCATCGGCACCATCGCCCTGCTGGTTTTCGGCTTCGGCTGGGCGCGGCCGGTGCCGGTCAATTTCAGCAACCTGCGCCAGCCGAAACGGGACATGATCTGGGTGGCGCTGGCGGGGCCGACCTCCAACCTGTTGCTGGCGCTGCTTTCGGCCTTTTTCCTGCGGGCTCTGGCCTATCTGGCCGATGTCGTGCCCCCGGGCGAGCAGATGTTCTACCGGCTGCTCGAACCGCTCGGTCTGATGGCGGGGTTCAGTCTCTACATCAACGTCATCCTGTGCGTTTTCAACCTGCTGCCGCTGCCCCCTCTCGACGGGGGCCGGGTCATGGTCGGCATTCTTCCCCCCCGGCAGTCGGAATGGCTTGCCCGGGTTGAGCCGTTTGGTTTCATCCTGATCATCCTGCTGATTTTTTTCACCGACATCTATCGCGAGTTTCTCGCCCCCATCGTTCTTGCCCTGGTGAGCTTCATGGCCGGTGGCCAGGAGTACATGGTTTTTCGGGCCATCGAGTTTCTCTTTGGACGATGAATCGATTGCGACCATGTCCTACGAGATCAAGATCGAAAATTTCGAAGGGCCTCTCGATCTGCTGCTCCATCTCATCAAGAAGAACGAGATGGATATCTACGATATTCCCATCGCCGAAATTACCGCCCAGTATCTCGCTCTGCTCGACGCCATGCAAAGCCTCAATCTCGAGGTGGCCGGCGAATTCCTGGTGATGGCGGCGACCTTGCTCCACATCAAGTCCCGCCTGCTGCTGCCGCCCACCGAGGAGGAAGAGCCCGAGGAAGAGGAAGACCCCCGCGCCGAACTGGTGCGACGGCTGCTCGAATACCAGAAATACAAGGAAGCGGCCGAGGCCATGGGCGATCTGCCTCTGCTGGGGCGCGACGTCTTCGCCCGCAAGTTCGCCGACCCCGGGCTGGCGCGGATGGAGGAGGACGAGCCGGTGAGCGAAGTCGGCCTGTTCGAACTGGTCGCGGCTTTTCGCAGTCTCCTGCAGGACGTCAATCGCGAGGAGACTTTTCACGAAATCACCCAGGAGAGGCTCTCGGTCACCGATCGGCTGCATCTGCTGCTCGATCTGCTGCAGCAGAAAAAACGGTTGATGTTTCGCGAGATTTTCAGCCCCCGTCCCGACCGGCACGAGGTGGTCGTGACCTTTCTCGCCATGCTCGAACTGGTCAAAATGAAAGCCATTCATATCATTCAGGAAACCGGGTTCGGCTCAATCTGGCTCTATCCGGTTCAAGTCGAAACTTCGGCCGCTGCGGTCATCTCCGGAGACCAGACCTTTGGTTATGGCGGATATTAGGCCTCTGATCGAAAGCCTCGTCTTCGCCGCCGATGTGCCGGTGCGGGTCGATCGCCTCGCCGAAACCCTGGGCGAGGAAAAAGCCAGGGTTCAGGCCGTGCTCAAGGAACTCTGCGCCGAGTACCGCCAGGCCAACCGGGGGTTTCTGCTCGAGGAAGTGGCCGAGGGCTACCAGTTTCGCAGCCGCCCCGAATATGCCGACTGGATCCGGGCCTTTCAGAAAAACCGGCCTTTCAAATTCTCCCGCGCCGCCTTGGAAGCCCTGGCGATTGTCGCCTACCGCCAGCCCATTACCCGGGCGGATATCGAGTATCTGCGGGGGGTCGACTCCGGTGGTGTCCTGCGCACCCTGCTCGACCGGCAACTGGTGCGGATCATGGGCAAGAAGGATATACCCGGACGTCCCCTGATTTACGGCACCTCGCGGGAATTCCTCGAGCTCTTCGGTCTGCGGACTCTTTCCGAGTTGCCGACGCTCAAGGAATTCAGCGGGCTGGCCCAAACCGCCGAGGCGGGGGATCTCTTCGCCGGTTTTCAGGATGCTCTCCCGGTTCCGCCGGAGGATGATGAGCGATCGTCATGAAAGAGCGTCTGCAGAAATTGATTGCCGCAGCCGGACTGGCTTCGCGGCGACAGGCCGAAGAGTGGATCGAGGCCGGGCGGGTTGTGGTGAATGGCCAGGTGGCGTGCCTGGGCGACAAGGCCGATCCCGAGCGCGACCGCGTCGAAATCGACGGCAAGCCCCTGCCGCGGGAAGAGCGCAAGGTCTATTTGCTGCTCAACAAGCCCGTCGGCTACGTCACCACCCTCAAAGATCCCCAGGGGCGCCCCATTGTCACCGACCTGGTGAAAGACCTGGGGGTTCGGCTCTTTCCGGTGGGGCGCCTCGATGCCAATACCGAGGGGCTGCTGCTGCTGACCAATGACGGCGACCTTGCCCAGCGGCTGGCGCACCCGCGGCACAAAATCGCCAAGACCTATCTGGTCAAGGCCCGGGGGCACCTCTCCGAGCAAGCCCGGCAGCAACTCGAACAGGGGGTCGTGCTCGACGACGGCCGGACTCTTCCCGCCGAGGTGAGCCGCTTGCGGACCAGCGGCAACAACAGCTGGTTCGAATTGACCTTGCGCGAAGGGCGAAACCGCCAAGTCCGGCGCATGTGCGAGCGGGTGGGGCACCCGGTGGTGCGGCTCAAACGCATCCGGCTCGGGTTTCTGACCCTCGAGGGAACCGCTACCGGAAGATACCGGGTTCTGACCGCCACCGAAATATCTCGCCTGAGCGAAATTTGACAGTCCTGGCGCTTGCCAAGTTCTCCACCCCGTTTAAATTTAAACCTGAATCCGTGAGTACTCGACGGCAAATCGCACACGTCGTTGAATTGCCTAAGTGTCCCAAAAATCGCCGCTGAACCTATGGGTGCAGCTCAGATTTTTGAAACGCTTATTCAATCCAAGCACTTGCACTCTTTATCCGCCGCTTACCCACGGATTCAGGTAAAAGGGTGGAGAAACGGGTTTTGTTAATTCTGACGGATTTGGTTTAAGTTGGGCTTTTGTTGTTGTGTAGCTATTTGTTTTTTCAATAAAAAAGCCATTTTTCTTTGTCCTTGACAGTGTCGTTGACGATAGTTTAATGTTAGCGAGTGTTTAGGAATTAATCTGCGGGGAGCTGGTTTTGTCCAATAAAGAGAAATTTCTCGCTGCGGCTCAGAAGAACCTGGCCAAGGGGCAGGTGGCCAAGGCGGTGAAAGACTACAAGAAGGTGGTCGAGCTCGACCCCAAAGACGTGCGCAATCGCCAGAAACTGGCCGAGTTGTGCGTGCGCGCTAAAATGCCCAAGGAGGCCCAGGAGCATTACGAAGGAGTGGCCCGTTTTTACGCCGAAAACGGCTTTTATCTGAAGTCCATCGCCGTCTATAAGCAAATCCAGCGCCTCGACCCTTCCCGGGTGGACGTCTATCACCGCCTGGCTGATCTCAATGCCAAGCAGGGGCTGGTGGGCAACGCCCTGGCCGAGTACAAAACCCTCGCCTCCCATTACGAAAAAGACGGTCTTCTCCCCGAAGCGATCAATATCCTGCAGAAAATGAAAGAGATCGACCCGGAGAACCTCAATATCCGGGTCAAAATCGCCGAAACTTACGGTAAGGCCGGGCTGGCGGAGAAAAGCCTCGCCGAGTTGCGCGAGTTGTTCAAACTCCTGCGCGGCAAGGGCGAGGTGGGAAAGATCCTCAAGCTCTACGAGATATTTCTGCCTCTGTTCCCTAACGAACTCGAACTCCAGAATGGTTACGCCCGCGCCCTGGTTGAAAAAGGGGAGGCCGGCAAGGGCCTCGGCCTGCTTCAGAACCTACTGAAAAAACACCCCGGGCACCCCGAGCTTTTGCGCAATTTTGCCTTTGCCTGCCAGCGCACCGGTGACCATCAGCTTGAAATCGAAACCTACCGGACACTTCTGGCCAAGCAACCGTCCGACCTTCAGTTGCGCCAGGGATTCATCCGTGCCTGTTTGCGCGGGCAGAATCACCAGCAGGCTCTCGATAGTCTCGAGGAGTGGAAAGAAGATTTTTTCGACGCGCAGCGCGCCGACCTGCTCAAAGAATTCTACGAAAAGCTGCGGGAGGCCTTGCCGCAGGACCCCAGGGCCCTGGAAACCCTGAAGAACATCTATCAGGCCCGGGGCGAAGGCGACAAGCTGCTCGACCTGATGTCGCTCACCGGCGAGGATACGCTGGGGGGGCAAGAGGCTTCCCTGGCGGAGGACCACGAAATTCTCGACGCGCCGATTTTCGAAGAGGCCGAACGGGATCTTGCCGATGAGGTTGTCCCGGAACCCGAGGTGGGCGAGGAGATTGATGAGTCCGCCGCCGTCGAAGACCTTCCGCTGGAATTTCTCGAAGAGGACGACGCGCCGACCTCTTCGCCGGACGCCGGTGCGGAGGCTCGCGACGAGCTTGAGGTGGAACTCGAGCTCGACGGCGATCCTTTTGCCGACCTCGCTCCGGCTGAAACCCCGCAAGGATTCGCCGCGGACGAAGAGGCGGAGGCGGAGGAGGACCTGGGAGATCTGGAGTTGATCGAGCTTCCCGATTTCGATGCCGGCGCTCCGCAGCAACCAGAGTCGACGGCAGAAACCGCCGCGCCGGCCGCCGCGCCGGACGTGTCGGCGGCCGACGAGGGGTCGTTCGATGAAATTCCCGAACTCGAATTCGATTTCGAACAGGCCTTCGGCGAGATGGGTGCCGAGGAGGTCAAAGGGGCGGAGACGCCACTTCCCGATTTTCAGGAAGTCGATTTCTTTCTGCAGCAGGGAATGGTGGACGAGGCGCAGGAGCTTTGCCGCCGGCTTGCGCAGGACCATCCCGGCGCCCCCGCGATCGAAGAGAGACTACGAGAGATTGACCGTCTGCGCAAAGCGACCAGGGCCGCTCCCGCCAAAGCCTCGATCAGCCAGGCGGATAAGGCTCGCCTCGACGGCGATTTTTCCCGCTTCAAAAAAAGCCTCGAAAGCCAGATCGACGAAGGCGATGCCGAAACCCATTTCAACCTGGGAATTGCCTACAAGGAAATGGGGCTGCTCGACGACGCCGTCAACGAGTTCGACCAGGCCATGAAAAACTCGGCCCGCCGTCTCGACTCCCTGACGCTCAAGGGCATCTGTCTCAAAGACAAGGGCGATTTCGAAGGCGCCGAAGAGTCGTTCAAGTCGGCGTTGCTGATGCCGGGGATTCAGGACGAGACCCTGTGTAATCTGTACTTCGAGTTGGGGCTGCTGCAGGAAAATCAGGAACAATACCCCCAGGCCCTGCAATCCTTCGAGCGCGTCGCCGAGCGTGACGGCTCCTTTCGCGATGTTGCCGACAAACTGCAGGAGCTGCGCCGGCGGCTGGGAATCAAGGATGACGGTCCCGGTGGGGACAATGGCCGGGTCTCCTACGTTTAGCGCCTCTTCTCCGGACGTGCGGAAGGCAGTGTTGCAATCTGCCCGCCGGCGGCCGTGCCGAGTTTGATCTCACTTCCGTTTTCCCTTGGTTGAGCCATGGACTACCTGGAACATTTTTCTCTGTCCCACGAGCCTTTCTCCAATGCGCCCGACGCCCGCTTCTACTTCGACAGCGAGCAGCATGCCCAGGCCATGCGGCGCCTGCGTTTCGTCATCGATTCCAACAAGGGGCTGGGGATTGTGGTCGGGCCGATCGGCAACGGCAAGACCACTCTCGCCCGCCGTCTTCTCGACCAGTTGCCCGAAGAGAAATATCAGTCGAGCCTTCTGATCATGGTCCATTCGGGGGTGACCAGCGAATGGCTCCTTTCGCGCATCGCCATTCAGATGGGGGTGACTTCGCCGGCCAACGACCGGCTCACGCTTTTGCGCCAGCTCTACGAGCGCCTGCTGGAAATCGATGCCGAAGGCCGCCGGGCGGTGATTCTCATCGACGAGGCGCAAATGCTCGAAACCCGTGAGGTGATGGAGGAATTCCGCGGCCTGCTCAATCTCGAAATCCCCGGGAAAAAGCTGCTGAATATCATTTTCTTCGGACTTCCCGACCTCGAACACAATCTGCGCCTCGATGCGCCTTTGGCCCAGCGGGTTGCCGTGCGCTGCCCGCTGGCGGCCTTTTCCGCCCGCACCACGGCCTCCTACATCTGGCACCGGCTCGATATCGCGGGGGCCAAAGACCGGCTGTTCGATGCCGATGCGATGCAGGCGGTGCACCATTTTTCAGGTGGGTTTCCCCGCCTGATCAACACCCTGTGCGACAATTGTTTGTTCGAGGCCGCCAGTCTCGGTCTGGAGCACATCGGTGAAAACATCGTGCAGAGCATGGCCAGCGCTCTCGATCTCAAACCCGGGGCGGTTGCCGTCGAGCATGCCCCGGACCTCGATGACGAGATCGAGCAGATCGAGTTGATGCTCGATCGGCTGGAACAGAAATCCTGAGATTCCCTTCTGCCGCGCGAGCGCCCGGGAAAAGGCGCGTTTTCGTTCGTTCGCACCGGGTTCCGCGACTGTTTAGGCTTATGTCCTCACGCATTCACATTCTTCCCGAAAATATCTGCAACATGATTGCCGCCGGCGAAGTCGTGGAGCGTCCCGCCTCGGTGGTCAAGGAGCTGGTGGAAAACGCCCTCGACGCCGACGCCCGCGAGATCACGGTCGAAGTGGAAGGCGGCGGCAAGAAGCTGATCCGCATCAGCGACGACGGCGGCGGCATGTCGCGCGACGATGCCTTTCTCTGCCTCGAGCGCCATGCCACCAGCAAGTTGCGCTCCCCCGAAGACCTGATGGCGCTCACCACCCTGGGATTTCGCGGCGAAGCCCTGCCGGCCATCGCCTCGGTCAGCCGGCTGACCCTGCGGACCTGCGGCAACGAAAACGGGGAGGGGGTCGAGATCTATGTCGAGGGCGGCACGGTGCGCAAGAGCCAGGACCTCGGCCTGCCCCGCGGCACGACCTTGGAGGTGCGCAACCTGTTTTTCAACACCCCGGCCCGGCGCAAGTTTCTGCGGCGGGACGAAACCGAAATCGGTCACATCGCCGACGTGGTGACCAAGCAGGCGCTCGCCCACCCCGAAGTCCAGTTTCGCCTCTCGCATAACGGGCGGCAGTTGTTCGAGGTGCGCCGCAGTTCGCGCCTCGATGAGCGCATTGCCGCCTTTCTCGGCCGGCCTCTGCTCAAACAGCTCTTTCCGGTCGCGGTGGAGGATGGCAGCGATCTGGGGTTGGGCGGCTTTGTCTGTCCGCCCGAGGTCAATCGCTCGTCGTCTTCGGCCATCTACACCTTCATCAACGGCCGCTACGTCCGCGACCGGGTGGTTCAGCACGCGGTGCTCGAAGGCTATCGCCACCTCCTGATGAAAGGTCGGTTTCCGGTGGCGGTGCTGTTTCTCACCATCGACCCGGCGCTGGTCGATGTCAACGTTCACCCCACCAAGCATGAGGTGCGCTTTCGCGACCAGGGCCGGGTGCACGATTTCATCGCCCACAGCCTGAAAAAAATTCTGCAGCCCTCGCCCTGGCTCGGAAAGTCGAGTGAAACGGCGGTTTCCGGGCCGCAGCGCCCGGAAGCGTCGAAGCCGCTGCAGGAGGGGGCGGAATTCGCCCGGCAAAAACCGGCCCTGCAGCCCGCCGCCGATGCTCGGGAATCGATCCGGGAGGCCATGACGGCCTACGCCCGGCGCGAGCAACCTGGCGCTTCGCCCTGCGTGCCCCGCCCGACGTGGGAATCTCCCCGCCCTTCTCCTGTCGAAGCGCCCGAAGAGGATCTGGGGTTCTTTCGCTCCCTGCGCTATCTCGGCCAATTCCACAATTGCTACCTTCTGTGCCAGCATGACGATGATCTGCTCCTGGTCGATCAGCACGCGGCCCACGAACGCATCCGTTTTGAGCAGCTGCGCAACGACTTTCGTCGGGGGGGCGTGGCGCGCCAGGCTCTGCTCTTTCCCCAGGTGGTGGAATTCGATTTCAAGGGGGCCGCCCATCTGGGCCAGAACCTCGCGGTTCTCGAACGATTCGGTTTCGAAGTCGAGCCTTTCGGCGGCAAATCCTTCGCCGTCAAGGCCCTGCCCGCGGTGCTGCAGCAGGCCGATGCCGAAAGATTGCTGCGCGATGTGGCGGCGGATCTGGAGGTGGTCGGTCAGAGCGGCGTGCCGGAGGACGTCCTCGACGATTTCCTCATGCGCCTGGCCTGCCACGGCGTGGTGCGGGCCAATCAGGCGCTCGCGCCGAGCGAAGTCCGGGCGTTGCTCGCCGACCTCGACCGGGTCGATTTCAAGGCCCACTGTCCCCACGGTCGCCCGGTGCTGGTGCGGCTGACTCTCGGCGAAATCGAACGGTTGTTCAAGCGGGGATGATCGTGGCCGAGGGTGCTCTTTCGCGAAAAATTCCCCTGGTGGTTCTGTGCGGCGCCACCGGCTCGGGCAAGACCGGGCTGGCGGTGCGTCTCGCCGAGACCTGGCCGGTTGAGGTCATCTCCGCCGACAGCCGCCAGGTTTACCGGGGGATGGATATCGGCACCGCCAAGGCCACCGCCGAAGAGCAGCGCCGGGTACCGCACCACCTGATCGATGTGGCGGACCCCCACCAGGATTTCTCGGCGGCCGATTTTGCCGCGCTGGGTCGTGACGCCATTGCCGCCATTGCCGGCCGGCAGCGGCGCCCCCTGGTGGTCGGCGGAACCGGCCTTTACCTTCGCGCCCTGGTCGAGGGGCTGCTCGATGCGCCCCGGGCGGCGCCCGAAATCCGCGACCGCCTTCATGCCTTCGCCGCCGAGCAGGGAGTCGACGCGCTGTGGCAGCGGTTGCGGGCGGTCGATGCCGGGGCCGCGGCCGCCATTCATCCCAACAATGTCGTGCGGGTGGTGCGGGCGCTTGAGGTTTTCGAGTTGACCGGAGAGCCGATCTCTGCCCTGCAAAAGCGCCATGGTTTTGCCGATCGCCCTTACCGCACGCTGAAGATCGGGGTGATGCCGCCGCGCGCAGAACTTTTCGCCCGCATCGACCGTCGGGTCGAGGCCATGGTGGCCGAAGGGTTGTTCGAAGAGGTGCGGCGCCTTCTGGCGCAGGGTCTGAGCCCCCAGGCCAAAGCCATGAAAACTCTCGGTTACCGTGAGACGGTGGCTTATCTGCAGGGACGGACGCGCCGCGTCGAGGCGATCGAGCAGATCAAGCTGCACACCCGCCAGTATGCCAAAAGGCAGCTGACATGGTTTCGCAAAGACCCGGAAATAATTTGGGTTGATTCCTTGAGAGAGTTTGCTACAATCCACGGGTTGATTGATGATTTTTATTCTGATGTGCGCTGAAAAGGAGTGGACATGGCAAAGACCCCGTTCAATATTCAAGACCAGTACCTCAATCAGGCCCGCAAAGAGCGGGTGCATGTGACTGTAACCATGATGTCGGGCGAAAAGCTTGTCGGCTACATCAAGTCGTTTGACAGCTTCTGCGTGCTCGTTGACAGCAACGGCGATATCCTGCTGTACAAGCATGCCATTTCCTGCATCACCTCCACCGACGGCAATTTCCGCCTGCATGGAGGCAAGGACTAAGTTCCTTCCGCAGTCTGCACCAAATCAAAGGCCCTCGCCAACAGACGCACTGCGTCCGGCGGGGCCTTTGTCTTTGCGGCCCGCCGGACAGGCTGCAGCGGCAATTGGATCCGCTTTTTCCCGCGCTGGAATCTCTCATGCTGAAAATTGTCGACATTTACCCTGACAGCGTCGGCGAAGAGCTCGAACTCGCGCCCGGCGATGCGATCCTCGCGGTCAATGGCCGTTCGGTCCGCGATCTTCTCGATTTTTACCTCTTCTGCGGGGATGATCAGCAGTTCCTGCTCGAAGTACAGAAAAAAGATGGGGAAATCTGGGATCTGCATATCGAGAAGGGCCCCGAGGAAGAGCTGGGAATCGAATTCGAGCATCCCGAACCGACCCAGTGCGGCAACAACTGCCTGTTCTGCTTCGTGCACCAGCTTCCCAAGGGGATGCGCCGCACCCTCTACGTCAAGGACGAGGATTACCGCTTTTCTTTTCTCTACGGGTCCTATATCACTCTGACCAACATTTCCGAGCAGGAAATCGAACGGATCATCGCGCAGCGGCTCTCGCCCCTCTACGTTTCGGTTCATGCCAGCGACGACCAGCTGCGCCACCAGCTGCTCGGCAACGAGGCTCCGGCGATCATCCCCCTGCTGCAACGTCTGACTGCGGCCGGCATCGAAATTCATACCCAGATCGTTCTGTGCCCCGGCATCAACGACGAAGCGCACCTGGAAAAAACCATCTGCGATCTCTACGCCCTCTCTCCCGGGGTGCGCTCCCTGGCGGTGGTTCCCGTCGGTCTGACCGGTTTCCGCAAGCGCCTGCCCGATCTGCGGGTGCCCACGCCGGAGGAAGCCGGCCAGGCGCTCACCACCGTGCATCGCTTTCAGAATGAGTTCTTACCGAAGGGGGGCAGCCGCTTCGTTTTCGCCGCCGACGAACTCTACCTCAAGGCCGGGGTTGAATTCCCCGAACTCGAGGCCTACGAGGATCTGCCCCAGTGGGAAAACGGCGTGGGGATGATCCCTCTGTTCCGGCGCGAGGCAACCGATGTTCTGGAAAAAGCCACGACGGTGCCGTTGACGACGGTATCGCTGGTCACCGGGGAATCGGCCGGGGGCGAACTGGCCCGGTTTGCCTCCGCACTCAGCGAAAAAACCGGGGTGAGGCTTCAGGTTTTTCCCATCCGCAACCAATTCTTCGCCGGGCAGGTGAGTGTCGCCGGGCTTTTGACCGGACGCGACATTCTCGGCCAGCTGCGCGGCCAATCGCTGGGGCAAGCTTTGCTGGTGCCCGAGGTGCTGGTCAAGGAGGGAGAGGATATCTTGCTCGATGATCTCAGCCTCACCGACCTCGAGCGGGAGTTGGGCGTTCCGGTGGAAAAGGTCGCCGCCAATCCCTGGGGCATTCTGGCGGGGTTGGCGGTCATGGCGGAAATTCTGACCGAGGAGGATGACGATTAATGGACGACCATCAGATCTGGCATCGGCGGCAGCTTCTGGACGAAGCCGCCAAGGGTTTCGAGCGCAACGGTTTTTCGGTCAGCCTGTTCGACGACGTGGCACAGGCCCTCCCTTTCCTGCTGCAGCAGGGCGAGAGCGCCCAAACGATCGGTTTCGGCGGCTCGATGACCCTCGCCGAACTCGGGCTGGCGAGCCGATTCGCCGCGGCGGGTAAAACCACCCTGGTTCACGGCCGTCCCGGTCTTAGCGCCGAAGAGCGCCGCGTCATCATGGGCGAGCAGCAGCGCTGCGACCTGTTTTTTACCAGCACCAACGCGTTCACTCTCAAGGGGCACCTGGTCAATATCGACGCTACCGGCAACCGGGTCTGCGCCATGGCCTTCGGCCCCCGGCGCGTGATCGTCGTGGCCGGCGCCAACAAGGCGACGCCCGATCTCGACAGCGCCCTGCGGCGGGTCAAGGAAAAGGCCTGCCCGCCCAACGCCCGGCGGCTCAATTTCAATACCCCCTGCGCCAAGACCGGCCTGTGCAGCGATTGCAATTCGCCCGACCGGATCTGCCGCATCACCACCATCATCGAGCGAAACCCCCGCGCCACCGATGTCCACATCTGTCTGATCAACGCCGATCTCGGCTATTGAAAAATATCGTGGTCACGGGAAAATAGGGGACTTTTGTTCAACCTTTACCTGAGAGGCTAATCCATGCAGGAGCGCGAGCAGATGTTGCTCAAAGGGCGCGAGGCCCTGGAGACGGGCGATTTCCCCGAAGCGGTGCGGTGTTTTCGCAAGGTGCTCGAAAGCGGTTGCGACGACCCCGAGGTGCATGCCGCTTTGAGCGAAGCGCTCAATGAGGAGGGGCAGACCCAGGCGGCTATCGGGCATCTGAACAAAGCGATCGCCCTCGATCCCGCCGAGGTCGAATATCGCTATGCCCTCGGCGATCTTTTGTTCGAAGACGGGCAGGCGCTCAAGGCGATGACGGCCTATCGCGAAATTCTCGCCCGCCATCCCGCCGAGGCCGATGCCTGGGTCAGTTGCGGCCTGGTGCATTTTCACCAGGAAGAACTCGCGCAGGCGCGCCAGTGCTATGAAAAAGCGCTTGCCATCGAGCCCGAATCGATCTTTGCCCTCAACTCCCTCGGCGATATCTATTATGCCGAAGGGGAGGTGGAGAAGGCCGTGGACCAGTACCGCCGGGTCACGGGGATCGATCCCGAGGATGCCCAGGCCCACTTCAACCTGGCCGAGATCTGCTACGACACCCAGGATCTGGGAACGGCCGAGGACGAATGTCGTCTGGCGCTGAAACTCGATCCCGATTTCTCCGCGGCGTATCTGACCCTCGGCAATATCTGTCTCGATCTGGAAAAGCCCCGTGAGGCGCTCGATGCGTTTCAGAAGTTTCTGCTCCATGAGCGCTCGCCCGGCGCCAAGGACATCCGCGATGAGGTCTCGGCGGTGGTGGCGGGGCTCAAGGAGGAGTTGGGCCGCTGAACTGAGACCTTTGTGCGTTTTTTGAGGGAGGGGAGTGATGGTTCGCGGAATGGCGATTTTGCTGGGAATGCAGTTTCTGGGAGAACTGATTTCGCGCTGGCTGCAGCTTCCGATTCCCGGCAACGTCATCGGCATGGGGTTGCTGTTGGCCGCGCTCTGGCAGGGGTGGGTCAAGGTGGAGTGGTTGCAGGAGGCCACCGAACTGCTCCTGTCGCACCTGGCGTTGTTCTTCGTGCCGGCGGGGGTCGGAGTCATGGTCTACTTCGACCTGATCGCGGTGGAATGGCTGCCGATCGTGGTCGCCATGACCCTGAGCACCTTCGTCGTCATGGCGGTAACGGGGCGCGTGGCGATGCGCCTCAATCCCAAGGAGGTCGCCGACGATGGGGAGTGATCTGGTGGCTTCGCCCCTGTTCGGGGTCGGCTTGACCCTGTTCGCCTATGCTCTGGCGCAGAAAATCTATCTGCGCACCGGCAGCATTTTTTTCAACCCGGTGGCGGTATCCATCGGCGCGATCATTGTCTTTCTGCTGCTGTTTCGCATCCCCTACGACACTTACGCCATCGGCGGCCGCTATATCCTGTTTCTACTCGGTCCCTCGGTGGTCGCCCTGGCGGTGCCGCTCTACACCCGCCGTCAGGAGATTCTGGCGCGGAAAAAACCGATTCTGGTGGGGATTTTCGCCGGGGCGGTGGCCTCGATCGTGTCGGCCTGCGGTTTGGCCTGGATTCTGGGGGGGAGTCGCGAGGTGATTTTGTCGCTGGCGCCCAAGTCGGTGACGACCCCCATCGCCATCGGCATCGTGGAAAAAATCGGCGGCATCGCACCCTTGACCGCGGCCCTGGTGGTGCTGACCGGATGCCTGGGCGCGATCTGCGGGCCCGAATTCTGCCGCCTGATCGGGGTGCGCGACCCGAGCGCCATGGGGCTGGCCGTCGGCACCGCGGCCCACGGCATCGGGACCGCCCGCATGCTTGAGGAAGATCGGCTGGCCGGGGCGGTGGCGGGGCTGGCGATCGGGCTCAACGGCCTGATGACCGCCTTCATTCTGCCCCTGCTGGTCGCCTTGTTCCTGTGATCGTGAACGAAAAAAAAGGCAGACGGTCGCGACCGCCTGCCCTGATTCGTACACTCCGGTGAACTGGAGGTTACTTCTTCTTGGCCGAAGCCTTCTTGGAAGCCTTGAGGGGGTTGACCTTGGCTTCGACGGTTTTGATCTCGATCTTCTTGTGGGTCGCGAAGTTGCACAGTCCGCCGGCCCATTTCTGGGACGGAGACGGATAGGCGGAACAGACTTTGCCGATGGTTCCTTCAACGATGCGGTCACAACCTTCGCATTCTCCGACCACCACCTGGCAGGAATGTCCTTCAAAAGTGCAACCCGATTTCGCCCAAAAGGTGCATTCGGTACCGGGGAGAACAGTCTGGCACTGCATGGGTGTTTCCTCCTTGATTTCTTCTAGTGCGGTTGTTACTCAGAATTTCGAATACTAATCGTTCGCGTTGCTCAAGTCAATCAGGAAAAAAGTTTTTTTCGCGACTTGACCCGTGCGATCCGGTTCTCGTAAGGTTTCGGAAAAAAGGAGTTTTCGTGAACGCTCAGGCTGCATGGGAGGCTCGTTGTCGTCGCTGCGGGCGCTGCTGTTTCGAAAAAATCGACTACGAGGGAGAGATTTTCTACACGGATCGCCCGTGCGAAAAACTCGATCTGGCCACCCGCCTTTGCACCGTTTACCCCAACCGTCAGATCGAGCGCCCCGGCTGCACCCGGTTGACTCCCGAAATCGCCCGCAGGGGAGTGCTGCCCCCGGACTGTCCTTACGTCGCGGGTATTGCCGACTACCGGGCCCCCAATCTGGGGGAGAGTGAGGATGAGCCGTGACCCTGTGGTCGATTGCCGCCATGTCTTTCGTGGTCGGTCTCTCCGGAGCTCTGATGCCGGGCCCCCTGCTGACCCTGACCATTTCCGAGGCCGCGCGCCGGGGGCCGCAGGTTGGCCTGATCCTGGCCCTGGGGCACGCCTTGCTCGAGGCGGTGGTGGTGGCGCTGATGTTTCTCGGCCTGGCCGAGTTCGCCCAGAAAACCGGGGTTTTCGGCACGGTGGCCCTGCTTGGCGGCGGCATGCTGGTGTGGATGGGGCTGGGTATGCTGCGCAGTTTGCCCCGGCTCACGGTGGCGGTTGCGGCCGGTTCCGGCAGCGGTCTCCATCCCCTGTTGGCGGGGGCCCTGGTGAGCCTGGCCAATCCCTATTTCATTCTGTGGTGGGCCACGGTGGGGATGAGCTATCTTTTTGTCGCCAACGAGGCCGGCACCGCCGGAGTCATGGTTTTCTACCTCTTCCACATTCTTTCCGACCTGGTGTGGTACTCTTTTGTCGGTGGCGCGGTCGGCGCCGGCAGGCGTTTTCTCAGCGATCGCATCTATCGCTGGCTCGTTGGTTCATGCGCATCCCTGATCTGCACCTTCGGGATTTATTTCGGCTACCGCGGGGTGGCTGCGCTCTGGTAGAGACCCTGGTTTAATGGACAGTTGATCATCATTCAGACTCTGGAGGCGAACAACGCATGACTCGTATCAAGTTTGGAACGTCCGGCTGGCGCGGCATTCTTTGCGAAGATTTCATCTTCGACAACGTCAAGGTAGTGACTCAGGCCATTGCCGACCACCTGCATGCGGCAGGCGAGGCCGACAAGGGGATCATCATCGGCTACGACGCCCGCTTCATGGGCGAGCGTTTCGCCCACGAAGCCGCCCGGGTTCTGGCCGGGGCTGGAATTCGCGCGCTGGTGTGCGATCGCGACACGCCGACCCCGGTGATTGCCTTTGAAATTCTGCGGCGCAAGGCTGCCGGGGCCATCAATTTCACCGCCAGCCACAACCCTCCCGAGTACAACGGGTTGAAATTCTCCCCCTCCTGGGGCGGGCCGGCGCTGCCCGAGACCACCAGCGATATCGAGCAGCGGGCCAACACCATGCTGGGCCAGATCTGCTACAAGGAAATGGCTCTCGACCAGGCGGTTCGCACCGGGCTGGTGGAAACGATCGATCCGCGGGCCGATTACTTCAAGGCGATGCGCAAACTGGTCGACCTCGACGCCATCGCCAAGTCGGGCATGACGATTGCCGTTAATCCCCTGTACGGGACGGGCCGCGGCTATCTCGATACTCTGCTCAAGGAAGCGGGGGTCAAAGTGGTCACCATGAACGACCACCGCGATCCCTATTTCGGCGGCCTGCCCCCCGAGCCGTCCGAAGTGCACATTCCCGATTTCATCAAGCTGGTGCGCGCGAGAGCCGACATTTCCCTGGGGCTGGCCACCGACGGCGATGCCGACCGCTATGGCATCATCGATGGCGACGGCGCCTTCATCGAGCCCAATTACGTCCTCGCGCTGCTTCTCGACTATCTGCTGCGCCGGGGCAAGACCGGTGACGCCGCCCGTTCGGTGGCGACCTCCCATTTCATCGACGCCGTGGCGCGCCATCACGGCGTCAAGGTGCTGGAGACCCCCGTCGGGTTCAAGTTCATCGGGGAATTCATCCGTGACAACAAGATCCTGATCGGCGGCGAGGAGAGCGCCGGGCTCACCGTGCGCGGGCACGTGCCGGACAAGGACGGTATTCTCGCCTGCCTGCTGGTGGCCGAGATGGTCGCGGTCGAGGGCAAGTCGATGGTCGCGCTGCTCCAGGATCTCTATGCCCGGGTCGGCGAATTTTATACCCGGCGCGACAATGTGCGCCTGACCCCCGAGTTGGAGAAATCCTTCGCCGAAAAACTCAAGTCGCCGCCGGCGGAACTGGCGGGCAAAAAGATCGCCGAGGTGATCACCATCGACGGCTGCAAGTTCCTGTTCGAAGACGGCACCTGGGTGTTGTTTCGCAAATCGGGGACCGAGCCGGTGGTGCGGGTCTATGGCGAGGCTGGAAATGAAACGGAACTCGATGTCCTGATGCAAGCGGCCGCGGGGTTCATCGGGCTCCGGAAATAGCGATTTTTCATTTTCAGAGACGAAAAAAGGGCCCCATCGCGGGGCTCTTTTGGGATCTTGTTTCCGTAAAAAAGAAAAGGCGCGAAGGAATTATCCTCCGCGCCTTTTTTCGCTTCCGATGTGGGGTTAACCGAGAATCTGCTGGATGTCCTCCTCGGCGGTGCCGATGGGGGCGATGTTGTAGTTTTCGACCAGGAAGTTGAGCACGTTGGGCGTGACGAACGCCGGCAGGCTCGGGCCGATCTTGATGTTCTTGATGCCCAGGTGGAGCAGGGTGAGCAGGATCGCCACCGCCTTCTGCTCGTACCAGGAGAGAATCAGCGACAGGGGCAGATCATTCACCTCGCAGTCGAAGGCATCGGCCAGGGCGAGGGCGATCTGGACCGCCGAGTAGGCGTCGTTGCACTGGCCGACGTCGAGCAGACGCGGAATGCCGCCGATGTCGCCGAATTCGAGCTTATTGAAGCGGTACTTGCCGCAGGCCAGGGTCAGGATGACGGTATCCTGGGGGAGTTTCTCGGCGAACTCGGTGTAGTAGTTGCGCCCGCTCTTGGCGCCGTCGCAGCCGCCGATCAGGAAGAAGCGGCGGATCTGGCCGGCCTTGACCGCCTCGATCACCTTGTCGGCGACGCCGAGCACCGCGTTGTGGCCGAAGCCCACCAGAATCTCTTTACCCGGCTTGTCCTCGAAACCCGACATCTCCTGGGCCTTCTTGATCACCGCGGAGAAATCCCAGCCGTCGATGTGCTTGACATTGGGCCATTGCACCAGACCCCAGGTGAAGAGGCGGTCGGTGTAATTGTCGGCCGGGCGCTGGATGCAGTTGGTGTTGAAGATGATCGCGCCGGGGAAATCCTGGAACTCCTTGTACTGGTCCTGCCAGGCGCCGCCGAAGTTGCCGGCCAGGTGGCCGTATTTCTTGAGGCCGGGATAGCCGTGGGCGGGAATCATCTCGCCGTGGGTGTAGATGTTGATCCCTTTGCCCTCGGTCTGCTTGAGCAGCTCTTCGAGCATTTTCAGGTCGTGCCCGGAGACGAGAATCGCCTTGCCTTTCTTGGTGCCGAGCTGCACCGGGGTCGGCACCGGGTGGCCGTAGGTTTCGGTGTGAGCTTTGTTGAGCAACTCCATGGTCACCAGGTTGGCCTTGCCGCACTCGAGGGCCAGGTTGACGAAATCCATCAGGCCCAGGCTCTTGTCGAGGGTCGCGGCCAGCCCTTTGTGGGTGAAGGCATAGATCGCGTCGTCTTCGTAGCCGAGAATGAAGGCGTGGTCGGCATAGGCGGCGTAGCCCTTGATGCCGTAAATAAGCAGTTCGATGACCGATTTGACATCGGGGTCGACGGAGGGGTCCTGCACCCCGTGGCGCTCGCCCTGCTGCACCATCTCAGCCGTCGTCGCGGCCGGTTTCCAGTCGCCGGCCGCTTCGGGAACGCTGCCGCTGTAAGGCCCGCCGTTGGCTTTTTCGAAGAGGGCCTTGGCCTGGGTGCGCACCTCGGCGCTCTTGCGGACGAATTTGGCGACCTCCTCCGGGTCGAAGTCGACGTTGGTCACGGTGGTGAAAAGCCCTTCGATCATGAAGCGATCGATCTTGGCGTCTTTGGCGCCTTTCCGGCGGGCGAGATCGCCCCAGAAGGCAATTCCCTTGAGGGAGTAGACCAGCAGATCCTGCAGGGCGGCGACGTCGGGTTGCTTGCCGCATACGCCAACCTTGGTGCAGCCCGTGCCCTGGGCTGCCTGCTCGCATTGGTAACAGAACATGTTGAACTCCTTTTCGCTGGGGTTGGGGTTGTCTTTTTTCAGGCCGAGCATTTCGAGAATTTTTTTCACTCTGTGTCTCCTTGAAGGGGGCGCCGGTTTCGGTACCTCGCGATTTGTGTGCTATCGGTTATAATCTCAGTGGGTTTCGCTGTCACCTGGGCTGAAGATAAGGCATTGAAACCTCTGCGGCTTTGACCGAAGTCAAAAAAACGATAAAAGTTCGAGGAGCAAAGACTCTTGGCTGAACCGAAGCGGCGCTACTGGTTGATGAAATCGGAACCCCATTGCTTCTCTTTCGACGATCTGAAATCCGCACCTGCTAAGACTACCAGTTGGGATGGAGTGCGCAATTATCAGGCACGTAATTTTTTACGCGACGAAGTCAGGGTGGGCGACGGGGTGCTGTTCTATCACAGCAATATCGCCGATCCCGCCATTGTCGGCCTGGCCGAGGTGGTGCGGGCGGGTTATCCCGACCACACCGCGCTCGATCCGCGCTCAGACCATTTCGATCCCAGGGCGAGCGAGGACAACCCGATCTGGCACATGGTCGATGTTCGCTACGCGGGTGATCTGGCCCGGTCGCTGACCCGCGCCATGCTGCGCGAGCATCCGGTCCTGTCCCGGATGGATGTCTTGAAAAAGGGCAACCGCCTCTCGGTGCAGCCGGTGACGGCCGAACAATGGCAGGGCGTGCTCGAGTTGGGCGGCGGCAAAGATCCTTTCCGGTGATGTGAATCATTCCTTTTTGGGGGAAATCAATGAACAAGGCTCTAAAAATCGGTGGAATCGTCGTCGGTGTAATCGTTGTGCTGGTCATCGCGCTGACCATTCTGGCCAAGGTGCTGATCACCCCCGAGCGGGTGCGCTCCACGGTGCTGCCCATCGCGCAGGACGCCCTCGGCCGGGAGGTTGCGTTGGGTGCGATCGAGGTCAGCCTCTTCTCCGGCATCTCCCTGAAGGATCTCGCGGTGAAGGAGAAGGCGGGCGACGAAAACTTCGTCAGCGCCGGCACCGTGGTGCTGCGCTATCAGTTCTGGCCCCTGCTGTTCATGCAGGTGGTGGTCGACGAAGTGCGGCTCGAACAGCCGAAAATCAGGGTCGTTCGACTGGCCGACGGCGCCTTCAATTTCGACGATTTGCTCCAAGGCAAAGGCGAGGTGAAAGACGCTTCCGCCCCCCGGGCGCAGGCGAGCGCGGCAGAGGGCGCCCCCATCAACCTGACCGTGTCCAAAGTCAGCCTCAGTGGGGGGGAGCTGCTCTTTATCGACCAGAAGATCAACCCGCAGGCGCCTTACCGCTATCAACTCACCGACCTGAACGTCACCGCCACCGACCTGGCCCTCGACAAGTCGTTTCCTTTCGAGGTCGGCGGTCGGCTCAACGGAGCGGTTCTTGCGCTTGACGGCGATGCCCATATTACCGAGCAGCGGGGCAATGCCCGGGTCAAACTGAGCGATCTCGACGTGACCGCCTTTGCCCCGTACTTTCGTGACCAGGTTCCCGGCAAGCTCGGCTCGCTCAAGATCGATCTCGATCTGACGGCCGCAGGAGGAGCCCAGCAGGTCTCATCTCAGGGCAATATCACCCTGCGGCAACTCGATCTGGTGCTCGATGCGCTCAAGGACGCGCCGCTGCAGAATTTCGATATCAAGCTCGACTACGATGTCACCGTCGATCTGGCCGCCGCCGTGATCAAGCTAGCCAAGGCCCGCACCGATCTCAACGGAATCGTGGTCGAGGCCACGGGTCGGGTGGAAAACTACGCGACCAAACCTCTGCTCGATCTGCAGATCAAGGTGCCCGAGCTCGAGCTGCGCAAGGCGCTCAATGCCGTTCCTCCGGCGCTGGTCAAGGATTTGGGCGGGCTCGACCCGGCCGGGTCGGTCGCGGTCGAGGCCGCGCTTGCCGGCAGCCTGGACGATCCGGCGAAGCTGGTGAAAAGCGCGCAGGTGCGGCTGGCCGAAATGGCGGCCTCGGCCGGCGGGCTGCGGCCGGCCCTGAGCGGGCAGCTCGACCTGAGCGGAGATAAGTTTGCCTCGCAGAATCTGGTGGTGAAAATCGGCGACAACCAGGCCAACGTCGATCTGCAGGCGAGCAACCTGTTCGGCAAACCGGTCGTGGTCAAGAGCCAGGTGAGCGCCGATCGCTTCAACCTCGATCCGATTCTGGCGGCAACAGGAGCGAGCGGTGATCAGGGCGTACCGGCCTCAGGTTCGCCGGCCGGCAAACCTGCCCCCAGCCCGGCGCAGGAGATCGGGCCTTTCGACATCCCGGTCAAGGCCGATGGTACGGTCAGGATTGGCGAAGCCCTCTACCACGGGATGGCGATCAAGGACTTCGACATGGTCTACCATCTCGCCCGGAACGTGCTGGTGATCGAAAAAATGACCGGCCAGATGGCGGGGGGCACCTTCAGCAAAACCGCCCGCATCGATCTGGGCAAAAAGGGTCTGACCTATGACGCCCAGGTCGGACTCAAAAGCATCAATGCCGACCCCTTCATACAGGCCTTTGTCCCCAAGGCGGGCGGCACCGTATTCGGGGATCTGTCCCTCGACCTCGACATCAGTGGCCAGGGAACGGTATGGGACACCCTCAGGAAAAACCTTAACGGCCAGGGGGACATTACCCTCAAAAACGGGAAAATAACCGGAGCAGGCCTGGTCCAGGGGCTGGCCGGTTATCTCAATCTCGATGAGCTAAAGGTGCTCAGCGTCAGTCAGGCAGTCGGTAATTTTTTGATCGAGCAGGGTCAGGTCAAACTGAACAGCACCTTTACCGGCGAAAGCCTCAAGGCCAAGCCGCAGGGAACCATCGGCCTCGGCGGAGCTCTTGATCTGAGCCTCAATGCCCTGCTCTCGCCGGCACTGACGAAAAAGCTCGACAGCAAGGGGAAATTGACCGGTTTCCTGACCGACCAGGAAGGGTGGGCCCAGTTGCCGCTCAAGGTAGCCGGCACCATGACCTCGCCCCAGTTCGCTCTCGACACCTCCGGGGTGCGGAAACAGGTCGAGCAAAAAGCCAAAGGAGAAATCCAGAAAAAGATCCTGGAGAAGATCGCTCCCGGCGACCAGGCCGAGGGCGCCCAGAAACCCGAGAAGAAACTGCTGGAAGATGCGGTAAAAGGTATCTTCGGGCGATAATTGACAGATTTCAAAGGGTTATGTTACTTCTTAGCACCCAAAAAAAATGCTTGAGGAGTTTTCGTTCATGACCGGAATGGAGGAATTCAGCGGTTTCGAGGTGATTCGAGCCGCGATGGAGGTCGAGAAGAATGGTCACCGTTTCTACTCGACCATGGCCGCCCGTGCGAACAGCCCCCTGGCCCGGGAGATCTTCTCCTGGTTGGCGCAGGACGAGGTGCAGCACCTGCGCACCCTGGAAGATCTGGTGCCGGCCTATCAGGAGGGGGCCTTCTGGGAGGACGAAGACCAGTTTCTTCCTTACCTGCGGCGCTTTGCCGACAGCGAGATCTTTCCCTCGGCCCAGCGCCTCGAAGAGGTCCTGGCTTCGCCCGAAAGCGATCTGCAGGCGCTGGATCTCGCGATCGAAGCGGAAGAAAGATTCGCCGAGTATTTCCATAAGGCCGCTGTCAACGCCCGCACCACTGAGGGCAGGGACGCCTTCACCTGGCTGGCCGGCGAAGAAGATCGCCATGCCGCGGCGCTCAAAGAGCGCAAGGATAAACTGGTGAAAATTTAAACCGATAGATGCTCCATACCGACGAAAACCCCGGGAGACCAAGTTCCCCGGGGTTTTTCCTTTGGGGCCCCGATGGGTTCTTGACAGAAGCACAGGCCCGGTTAAAGTTTTCATAATGATTTATGGCAGTAAGGTATCGCCGGGGAGGATCTGGCGCCGCAAAAACCAAAATTTCGAGAGGTGAAAAGATGAACGTTTTTGATTTTGCCATGAAAATGGAAACCGACGCGGAAACCTATTACAAGAAGCTCGCCGAGCAGTCCAATGTCGAGGGGATTAAGAAAATCTTTCTCGATCTTGCGGCCGACGAGAAGAAGCATTTCCAGATTTTCCAGGCGATGAAAGAACGCACCGGCAACACCTCCATGGAGGAAAGCAAGGCCCTGGACACAGCCCGCAACGCCTTCGAGAAGATTCTGAAACAGAAGCCCTCCGGCGCTGAAATCGAAGGCGATATCGAGGCTTACCAGCACGCCATGAAGATGGAAGCTCAGGGCGCAAGGGTTTACGAAGAGGCGCTCGCCAAGGAGAGCGATCCTGAAGTCAGGGCACTTCTCGAGCGCATTATCAAAGAAGAGCAGAAGCACTTCAACATCATCCAGAATGTCTACGACTTCGTGAACGCGCCCAACGAATATCTCGAGTGGGCCGAGTTCAGCAATCTCGAGGAGTTTCGTAATTTCGGCCGCGACGTCGGCGCCTGACCCAGCGACCAGACGAGATTCGATCTCAGGGGGCGGGCCGTCATCGGTTCGTCCCTTTTTATTTCAGGCCTATAACCCAAACGTAACGATTCAGCTCAGGGGCTCGCGGTGTCCATGGCGAAGGTGTCCGGCGCCCGGATGGCGCCGGTCAAGCCCC